>ERZ1026772.666-NODE-666-length-23165-cov-5.730809_pt1 | contig 23165 bp, 13 predicted proteins | sample MGYA00380124_ERZ1026772 | MGnify/ENA primary metagenome ERZ1026772 (study PRJEB33269, sample SAMEA4719760) | human gut metagenome | biome: human-associated habitat; feature: organic feature; material: feces | place: Cameroon | collected 2013-10 ...
ATGCGATTGACCGCTTGTTCGACGCCGTGAAGGCGATCGTTGATCTCCTGCATGCGTTGCTGATTCGTCGTCGCCGCAATATACGAACCCCAGCCCGCCGCCATCACTGCCGCCAGTATCCCAACCGCAAGCATCACCTCGATGAGCGTCATACCGCGACGTGCACATCGCAATATCGAATTTTCTTCGAACTTTTCAGTCAATACTCGCATTATCTTTACTTACGCTTCGAATCGTTATCGATAACTTCGCCCGCCTTCTCGGTATCTTTCCCATCGGCCGATGTATTGCCCGAAACCGACGAACCACTCATGTTCGTAGCATCGCCGACGTCGAGAATGACGACGAACTGCGACACCGTCAAAGTCTGCTCTACGCCCAAATACTCCCACGACGTCGTCAACGTAATACGCCTGATGCGCTGCCCCAACTGATTGATGATTTGAGGCATAAACCCAACCATCATCGGCAAAAACTGCGTAATCGTCGTATTACCGCTTAGCGATCCTCCCTCGTCGCCTTCGCCGTAAATTTGCTTCGTCACGCTATCGACAAAATCCGTCGACGCTTCATCGCTCAATTCGATCGATTGAATCAACGCCGACCACTTGATATCGCCATATCCCTGATCGCGAAAATCCCCATCAATCGTCTCTTCATACTTCTCTTTAATGCCCTCTTTTTTTACCGTCTGCGCCACTTCGTATTCGATGTCTTGCATCTTCGATCGCGTCAACATCGTCACGACCGACGTATTATTCGCATACCCCATCATGCGCATCGACGTCGACTGCGTCCCCAAGAGCACCGCCACCGCCATCGCCAAAATAAACACGGCGATCATCAATTCGAGTAAGGTAAACCCGCGCCGCATCAATCGTCCTCCTCTTCTTCGAAAAACGACGACGATATCTCAACTCGCCCGGGCTCCACCGTCGATTGACCCGTCAACGGATTGACCGAAACCGTATACACAATCCCCCCTTCTCGCCCCTCACGCGCCGCCTCATCGCCCAAATAAATCACACTACGCTCGACAAATCCGTTCGAAAAAAAGTTTATCGTCCCCACGCCATCGGTCTGTATCTCATCGTGGTGAGACGTCATCAAACCGATAAAATAAACGCCATCGTCGAGCTTTGCATCATCACCCGAAATGAACATATCGTCGACCGGAGTTCGCGTAACCGAACCAAATTTCGAATCTTCTTTGTCTAAAAGGCTCGCGCGTGAATTTCTAATCTTGCGCTCATCGTCGCCCGAACGCACCGACTGAAACGTCGTCCCTCGCAGCGCATCTTCACTCAATCCCCCATGCACGTCGAGCTTCTCGACCAAAAACGTCTGCGCCTCGAAATCCAGCTTCATCTGCAACGTCGTGTTCGTCGTCGCCGCCGACGTAAACGTATAACGAATCGCCGAACTCAAGCGCAACGACTCACTACTCACATCCGACTGGCCGATAACACCAAACCCAATCGCCGCAAGCGTCATCAGACCCGCCACTATCATGACGACGATAACGATTTCGATGAGCGTCATGCCCTTTTTCAACATCCCCGCCATACGCCTCCAAAAATACGCGTCCTTTCTACAACAACGCAACCCTACAAAAATTCATTTCCACCACGCAAACAACGCACCAATTTCAACACTTTGCGCCCACCACCACTCGCCTTACCCCTTGTTTTCACTCGTCTTTTTTGCCCTAAGCCTCTTTTTCTTTTTTCTTACTCCGCCTATTTGCTGCGCAAATACGGCTCCGTGCTACGCCTATTGGGCTTGCGCCCAATACGGCTACGCGACGCGCCTATTTGCTACGCAAATACGGCGCTTTTTTTGAACTCCGCCTATTTGCTACGCAAATACGGCTCCGTGCTACGCCTATTTGCTGCGCAAATACGGCTCCGTGCTGCGCCTATTGGGCTTGCGCCCAATACGGCTACGCGACGCGCCTATTTGCTGCGCAAATACGGCGCGCTGTTGCGGTGCTTGCCACTGGCAAACACCGCTACGCTCGAGATCGACAACATTGCTAAAACGAATACCCAATATTGAGGCTAAAATTCCCAACCGGATCGCCACGTCGACGATTGATGATAAATCCATAATCGACGACGATCGGCGGTATCGATTCGCTAAATTGCCAGCGAAGTCCAAGCCCTGCCGTGTATCGCATCTCTTCGACGAACAATTCCCTAAAATAATCGCGCGCTGTTCCATCGGTCGGCTGGCTCTGCGTCAAAGCCCCCATATCGACGAATACTGCGCCATATAACCCGATGTTGTTCCAAATCGGGTAACGCAATTCCGCCGTAAAGTTGAACATCGTTTCGCCGCCTGCCGCCTCATTCGTCGCAATTCCAGGCTTGCTCGGGTCGTAGAGCCGCGGCCCTAGGGCATCGTTATCGTAGCCACGCATATTCAAACCGCCTAAGAAATATCGGTCGATAAGCGGTATCGTTGCATCGGATTTGTGAAATCCCAATCCCCACCGAAGATTAAACGCCGTCGTAAAATACTTTAGGAATGTTATCAAATAAGAAACGCGAAACTCGGGCATCGCATAGAGACCGTTCGCATTCGAATATGCCAACTTGACTTTAGCCTCGGTATAAAACCCATTCTTGGGCGCAATGGGAGAATCCCGACCGTCGTAAGAAACGCGCGGCGTCAACGATACCGTGAAATCTTGCTTCTTCGACGCAAACGGGCATTTCATGAAAAACGTCACCGGATAACACGCGTTGTAATCGCTCAGCGAATCGCTCACATCGACGCCAAACGACGACGCATTCGACGATTCGAGCTCAAAAGCAAGCGCCGTAAATAAGGCTTTGTTCACATTCCATTGCAATTCCAAGAGCCAACCCGCTTCTTCTTTGTTCGTATCGGGAATATAGCGCAAATCGTAAAACAACTGCGAAACGAGGTTAATCCCCTGGGCCGGAACGATCGGAATCGATAGCGTGAGAAGCGTAAAAAAGTTCTGATTAAATCTTTGCGTAAAGACGAACTCATTCGACGCATTGAAAAACCGAGCCTCGGGCATGATCAAGAATCGCAATTCCCAGCCCGTGCCAAGCAAATTCGCTTCGACGTATTCCATTTCGCCTGCCCAAACCCAATCGCCCCCCGTGAGCGAAACGCCGATGGCGAAATCAAACCAACGCCTATCGCCCTCTTCGATATTCACGGTCAAAGGCACCGATCGCTCCCCTAGCGACGTCGAATCGCCCGATTCCGACGATTGAACGAGACCATCGTCGACGCCTATCGCATTGAGCGATGCCGTGCGATAAATCGTGCGACGGCGCAAGAGCCCGCGAGCATCGATAATGCGATTGATGTCGAAGATTTCGCCCGCCTTAAATGGAATATCTTGCTCGACGACCCATTGGCGCGTCACGACGTTGCCATGGATAAACGCGTCGCCAAAGACAAAACGAGGCCCGAGCGTGACATCATAAGTCACGTCGACTTGCGTCCCCGTAATGCCGTTCTTCGGCTTGCATTCGGGCTCGCCTTCGATCCCATATTCCGTATCATAATGGCGTTTACACTGCTCCATCGATCCGCTACGCGTTTCGACGATCTGACACAACGCCTCGATATCGTCGGGCATGCAAGCGGCAGCGAAATCGGCGACATCGCACGTCGATTCCGAAGCGACGGCACCATCGCTCGTATAAGATGTACACGTCGACTGCGACGATACAGTCGCATGCCCGCGCAAGCGCAATTGCTTCGTTATCGCCGCACGCTCGGCGCGAAACGTGTAATCGCTAAAGACATCGTTTTCGGGCTTATCGATCAATACATCGAAATCGTCGTACGTCTCGCGGTCGGTATAACGCAATAATCGATGCGCAAATTGCGACACTTCGCCTTCGCGAATGATAAACGTCAGCTTGAGCCGACCGACTTGGTCGGTCGTAGCGAGGTTCCATCCGACGACGTCAGCATTGAGATAGCCGCGTTTGCGGTACGCATCGACGATTTTTGCGGCATCGTCGGCAATCATCGCGCGTTGCGGATAAGCCCCCGACCCGAGCGCCGAATATTCATGGCTACTTATCTCGTCCAGTAGCTCCGAATGCGAAAAAACACTCGCTCCATCGAATTCGATTTGCCCAATTTCGACGCGTTGCCCCTCTTCGATGTGAAACAATATGCTATGGGCATCGCCCGCACCATGGCGCAAGATTTCACCCGTCACCTTCACATAATAATACCCAGCCGACACATACGTCGCTTTTATCGCCTCGATCGACGCCGCCAATTCGCCCTGATCGACATACCCCGACGATTGAAACGTCAGTGCCTCCGATAACTCTTTCGTGCTCAAGGATTCGTTGCCATCGAATTCAACGGCCCATTTATCGCCCTCGTGCAAATCGAGAAAAATGTCGATCGACCGGTTTTCTTTGACGCGACGCGAAACGTAATCGAGCTTTGCTTGGTAATAACCTGCTTCTCGATAATTCGCGATAAAGTCCTGCACGGCATCTTCGATATCGGTCTTCTTCACATAACCAAAATAGCTGAAGTAAGAACGAAAAAGCGACTCGATCTCCGAATAAGATCGCACCTTATGCCCACGAACGTAAATTTTCCCCAACACATAGCCATCGGCATTCGAAACATCGACGTGTAAATCGACGCGATTCGTTTCGACTTCTTCTATGCCAATGTCGACTTTCGCATCGAAATATCCCTCTTTGACATAGAGCCGTCGCAAGCTGTCGGCTTGGTCGTCGAGCGCCATGGCAATGAGTTCAGATTTTTCCATAGCATCGGGATTTTTACCTTTCAAAAGTGCCGTGCGAGGATAAAGTGCACCACCGACGCGAATCATCATCTTTTTTTTGATTTCGGACGGATAGAGTGCGCCGCTATTGTCGATTTCAATCCGCCTCACAAACGTATGCGGTTCGGTGTTAAATGCGACGGCAACGCGCGATCCATCGAACGACAAATCTTGCATTATCTTGCTAAAAAAGCCCGTCTTTCGCAGCCGTTCGATCGATATGGCGAGGTCTGTTTTCGTCGTTTCGTGCCCAAGCGTAAGCCCTGTGGAGCGCAAAAGGGCTTCGACGTTTTCGGGCGATTCACAAAACGCATTCGTACAATGGAGGATGAGATCTGAGACGCGAAAATGCGCCTCACTCGACGTCGATCGAACGATTGACGTTTTTTGATCGTCGGCCGATTTCCCGCCCATCAGCCCGGTTCCCGACGATTGCTCGTCGTCGGCGCTATCGCCATCGAGTTCCGATTCGGCTTGGACTAGCGCACCTTCGATATGCCCCGAGGCAACGATATTGGGCGTATCTCGGAACGCAAAATCGAAATACGCCGTTCCATTGAGTCCTTCGATCCCTTCGTGAGGACTCTCCGCTTGCGCATGTGTTTGAGCACACGGCATGAGCCAAATCGCCCAAACGACGCAAAGCCATATAATATTTCGACGCAAATGCACACCCGACACGGCAAACTCCCGATTCTGCACCCAAAATCGCGCGTTTCTATCACATAATAATCGATGCTGTGATTTTTTTTGCGAAATCGCGTGCATTCCAAGTACGCATCACGCCTCCCCCATTGTCTAGACCGACAAAAAAAGACGCAAAGCAATTGCCAACACCTATTCATCTGTGCGATAATTTTCGTGTTCTTACAACTCAAACACCAACGACGAGGTACTGGCTATGTCAAAGGATCCCCGTAAAGGCGTTTACGATTATTTCACAGAAGAAGAGTTGCGCGATGCGTATGCCAACATGACGATCTTCTCCGATGCTGTGGCAAATGCTTTCTTTAGCGATATCTTCACGACACAACACGTCATTCGCGCCGTTATCGAACAAGACGATCTCACCGTCACCGAGGTCAAAACGCAAACTTGTATCGACAATGCACTCGGCCATTCCGTGCGTTTCGATGTCTTTGCCAAAGACACCGAAGGAAACTACTACGACATCGAAATTCAAAACATCTCGACCGACGATTTGCCAATGCGTGCCGATTTCTATGGTGCAGCCATCAAAATGCGCTATTTTCAGAAACTCAAATCATATTCAGAAATACCGCGCATTTGCGTCATTTTCTTCGTCAAAGACGGAAGATTCTGCAATAATCAACTCGTCAATCACTATGTCATCAAAGATGATCTGAACCGCGATCTCGGATTCGGCACGCGCATCTACTTCGTCAATGGCAGTTTGCATGATAACTCGCCTGTTGGTAAAATATCGCACGACTTCTCGTGTCAAAGCGCCGACGAGATGCTCGACCAAGTTGTCGCAAAACAATTCAAATCGATTCAACCTAGGAGGAAAGATAAAATGGACAGTTTTATGCAAGAAGTCTTTAGACGCGGGGAAATGAGTGGGGAAGAGCGGGGTAAAGAACAGGGGGAAAAACGGGGCGTAGAAAAAGGCGCGCGAGATAAGGCTCTCGATATCGCTAAAAATATGCGCGCCATGAAGTTATCCGACGATATCGTCGCAAAGGCGACGGGACTATCGCTCGACCAAGTTCAAAGCTTGCCACTACAATAGCGACGTTCGACGCGGTTTTTGCGCTCGATGGTGGAGCTAAGGGCGGCGTATTGGCCTTGCGCCAATAGCCGCCCAGCGTAGGCGTATTGCCCAACGGGCAATAGCCGGAGCCAGAGCCCGTATTGAGCCCGTGAGGGCGAAATAGGGCGTACAAGAGCCCGTATTGAGTCCGAGAGGGCGAAATAGGGCGTACAGGAGCCCGTATTGAGTCCGAGAGGGCGAAATAGGGCGTACAGGAGCCCGTATTGCCAGCCGGCAATAGGGCGACAAAACGCGACTCAAGAGCGAAAAAAAACGGCTCACCAATACGGTTTCTTGCCAAGTTTGCGTTCGTCATGTATTTAACGCGCGTTTTTGCGAATCAACGCAATCATTTGAGTACAGTGGAGGTTGACATGGTTGAGGAATTTTTGACGGAATTGAAATCGGGCTATGAGCAAGCGGTTGTGTCGTTGCGCCGCGAGGTAGCGAAGATCCGCACGGGGCGAGCGAATCCGAATATTTTGGAGGGTTTGCGGGTCGATTATTATGGCACGCCGACGCCCGTGATGCAGATTTCGGCGGTCAAAGTTGCCGATGCTCGCATGATCACGATTCAGCCCTATGAACGCACGATGATAAACGCCATTGAGAAGGCGATTTTGACGTCGGATTTGGGGCTCAATCCGTCGAATGATGGCACGATTATCCGTTTGCCCGTGCCGGCGCTCACCGGTGAACGACGCCGTGAGTTTACGAAACAGGTCAAGGAAATCGGCGAAAAGACGAAGATCGCCATCCGGAATCAGCGACGCGATATGAACGACATGCTCAAATCGACGCAGAAAGACGGCGATATCACCGAAGATGAGCTCAAGAAGGGGTTGACAAAAGTCCAGGAATTGACCGACGATGTGACGAAGAAGATCGACGAAATCGTCGCCGAAAAAGAAAAAGAAATCCTCGATATTTAGTTTCGTGTAGACATGAACAGGGAAGCAGAAGTTCTGGAGATGCCGCGCGGAGGCGAGAGCGATGCCGTGACGGCGCGCCGCATTGCGCAGGGTCGATCGGTCGTGGAGCGATATGCCGAGCGGCTCGATATTGCGACGGATCACCTCGATCCGCCTGCCGCCTCGGAAGTCTATTGCGCTTTGGGCGAATTGCACGAAGGGCTCATCGAAAACGACAGTGCGCAAGTCGAATCGGATTACCGCAAGGCGCAGGAACTGTTCCCGCAGAGCCATATCGCCAATATGGGATTGCGGCGGCTCAGCCGCGTCGAGGGCGATTATGGCGCCGTATTGGCGTCGCTAGAGTGCGAGTTGCAAGGGGCGACGCGCCCCGAAAACCGGCGCGCTCTGCAACTGGAGTTGGCGCGTACTTATCTGTATTGCGAATGCGATGCCGAAAAGACGATTGCCATTCTAGAAATGCTAGAGGGCGACGCGGGCGATGCGTCGACGTATACATCGGAGACGGAGACGTTTGACCCAGAAGTCTTTCTGCTTTGGGAAGATGCGCTTTTGGCGACGGGTGCTTGGGATCGCTATGTGGGCAAGCTGCGCGAGGCGCTCAAACAGCAGTCCGAAACGGGCATGATGACGCAACATATCGAAGAGCGCTTGTGGCTTCTCTATCGGTATCTCATGCCCGATGCCCAGCAGGCGGCACTTTTGAGCCACCACCTCATGTGCCACCAACCGCTCGACGACGAACTCGTCGACGATGCCTTGATGCGGGCGGTCAACGAAGCGAGTAAAGATGAGCGCGTCGACATTTTGACGAAGGCCGTGGAGCGGTTGGTTGGATCGCCGCGAGCCGACTTCTATCGGGCATTATTAGCCGATGTCGCGGCTTTCGACTTCGACGATCCCGACCACGCCATCGACGTTTTGAGCGAATTGTCGTCGACGAGCGATTTGTTTTTGTTGCACCCGCTCATCGAGTTATTGAGCGACGGCGACCGTGTCGAAGATATGTTGAGCATCGTCGTGCGATGCCTCGAAAGCCTCGGATCGCCTCAACAAAAAGCCGAACAGCTCTATGCAATTGCGTGCATCATGCGCGACGAAATCGAAAACGAAGACGCCGCATTCGACGTTTTGCGAGAAGCTATCGATACGTATCCGTCCCATGCGCCAACCGTCGAAGCACTCGCCGAAATCTACACCCGACGTGCCGAATGGGAAAACTTGGCACAGCTCTATGAACTCGAATTGAGCTATGCCATCGAGCACCAGCTCCCCGAATACACGCCCGAACTCTTTGCCATTCGCCATGCGCGTTTGGCACAAATCTACGAGCAATTGGGCTTCGCGCTCAACGCCTTTAACCATTATAAAGCCGTTTTGGCGATAAAACCCGACGACATTGCTGCGCTCAAGGGCGCCAGTCGCATGGCGCAGTGCGGTGGCAACTGGACCGAGCTATTACAACTCTATGCGACGGCCGAGGGGTGCACGCAAGATACGCGCGAACATAGCTATTTGCTCGAGCGCATTGCGCAAATCGCCGATGTCTATCTCAACGATGCCGATACGGCTTGTACCGCGCTCGAAGCGCTCCGCGCCATCGATCCCAACTTCTCTTCGTCGCTCGCCGCCCTAGCCAGACTCTACCTCAAGCTCGAAAAATGGGATGCCCTCATCGCCCTCACCGACGAAGAAATCGCCACGGTCAACGATTCCGAATACAAAGCGACGCTTTTGTGCAAAAATGGCGAAATCTCCGAACGCCATTTGTCGAACATTCCGCAGGCGATTTTGTATTACGAAAAAGCCCGCCAAGCGTCGAAAGCCAATCGGGAGGCGATGTTTGCCCTCGAATCGCTCTACACGCATCAAAAAGCTTGGGAAAAACTCGTCGATCTCTACAAAAACGCCGTATCGCTCACGTCCGATGTCATGGTCAAAGGCGCGTATCTGCGCAAGATGGCCGATACCCTCGAAATCGAACTCGATAGCGAAGAAGAAGCCGTCGCCGTCTACGAAACGTGCCTGCAACTCAATTGCCACGACTACATCGCGCGATCGTATCTATTGCGCTACTATCGGCGACTCGATAATTGGGAAGATTTCATCCGCATTCTCGACGTCGAATACGAAGCCGGTGGCACGATGGGCATGCCTTGGCTCACGCTGTATTGGAAATCGCGCGTCGAACTCTATCGGCTCAATCGAGAAGAAAACGCCCTCGAAACGCTAGCCCGTGCCGTCGAACTACACCTCGACCACATCGGACTCATGCGCATGTGGCTCTTGCAAGCTCGTCGCCTCGGTCACGCCGACATCGCCAAGCAAAAGCTCGAATCGTGGTTGCCACAAATCAGCGATGAACAAACTCGCATCGACGTCGAAATGGCCATCGCCGATCTCACGCTCGAAGAAACGCGCGACATGCGTTCACTCGAACATTTTATCGATCGCAAAGACATACTCACGCGATATAAGAGTTGTGGATCGCGCTTCGTCTCGATGGGGCTCGTCGCCAACGATTCGGCGCACGGTCGCTGGCTCTCGCGCTTGTCGCTAGCCTTCTTGCCACGCCAAACGAAAGAAATGAAATTCCATGCGCTCTTGGCGTCTATCGTGCTCAACATGCCCGATGCCGTGCGAGATCAAGCCCACGACGTGTTGTGCGCCATTGGCGATGGCGCCATTGCACGCCGGCTCTGGTGCGCTCTGCCGCCCAATAAACGCCCCGATTTCAGACGACTCGATTTGGCTCTCCTCGACGATCCCTCGAGCCAAGCCCAAGATCTGCGCCGCTGGCGCGTCTTATCGCGACTGCTCAACGGAATCGTCGACGACCCAACCGACGATCTACTCCCCGACTGCCGCGACGAAGCCTTGTCGTATCGCCCCGATCTCGAACTCCTATCGGCGTATTTCGAAAAATTCGAGCAGTGGAATAAGCTCCTCGAAGTCCTCATGGTCCAAGAGAAAAACGCCTGCAACGAACAAGAATACATCCAAGTCATCTTGCAACGCGCCTGGGTCTTGGAAAAAGTCAAACAACACGAAAATGCCCTCGTCTGCGTTCGCCAAGCGTGCCGCGAAACGTCGTACGACGACGATTTGCGATTCAAACTCTATCAATACCTCGAACGGAGCGCCGATTGGGATTTCTTAGCCGAACAAATCCGGCTCCACATCATCGAAGAAAAAGATCGACAAATTCAGAGCGAACTCTGGCGACGCCTTGCCGATATCTATTCCAATGGCATGAACAATCTCGAGGAATCGCTCAAATGCCTCAATCAAGCCTATCAATGCGATAATTCTCAGGGCGATGTGCTTTGCCGCATTTCCGAGACCGCCGAAAAAATCGGCGAATTCGATATCGCACGCCGCGCGCTCGACGATTATATACGCTACCATGCCCCATCGCTCGACGAGCAACTCAAACTCCAACCCAGGCTCCTCGAACTCCACTTCTACAAGCCCGGCGGCGACCCGCTCCGCATCATTGCGTATTTCGACGATTTGCTACAAAAATCGGTCGACGCTCGCGATTGCCGAATCTACCTCGCCAAAGCCCATGCGATGGCGGGCGATCCAGCGCGAGCCGCACAGCTCATTCTCAGCGTCGTCGACGCCAATATCGCCGACGAAGACCTCGACCTCTGGTGCCTCTTAGCCGACCTCTACCTCGACAAACTCGACGAACCCAAACAAGGCGAAGAACTCCTTTGGAAACTCTTCCAAATGTACCACGAGCGCGAATCGATATTTACGCGCCTCAATGCGCTCTATACGACGCCCGCCGAACGAAAACTCTTCGTCGCCAACCTCGAACAAAGCGTCAATCAAAGCGATGCCATTCGCTCAAATCACGCCCTCGTGCGCAAATATCTCGGTTTCTGCGCCAATATCTTGGGGCAAGAACTCGGCATTTGGAAAGAAGCCCAAGACCTATTCACGCGTGCACTCGAAGTCTCAAGCGAGCCCTCGGCCGACCTCGTCAAAAACCGCGCCTACGCCCGTTGCCGAGTCCCCGGCGAAGCCCGTTGCGCCTACGAAGAATTCTGCCAACTCCTCACCGACGATCCCTTCCAAGTCGACATCTATCGCGCCGCTTTCGACATCTGCAAACGAAACCGCGCCACCGACCGCGAACGCATCCTCAAACAACTCGCACAAGTCTTCATCCCCGACGCCGGACTCCACCTCGACGCCACTTCGTTGCGCCCAAAAATGATGGATTCCCGCCCCCTCAGCGACGAAGTCTTGCTCAAACACCTCTCGCCTCGCCCCCTCAAAACCGTCCAAATCATGCTCCACGAGGCCATGCCCATCTTGTCGCGCGCCCTGCGCGACGACGTGCCCCGCAAGACAAACCTCGGCGGCGACAAAGTCAAAGACCCAAAAATCACAGGCCTCTTCGACATGTGCGCACAAGCCTTCGGCATCCACGGCATCAAAGGCTTCCTAGGCCACGACACGAGCCCCATCCCCACCGTCCTCGACGATCCACCCGCCTACTGGATTTATGCCGACACCTGGGCGACGCTCCCACAAGAGCTCCAACGACACTGGGCGGGCTACGCCTGCGGCATGCTCTGGACTGGCATTTCGCGACTACTCTACTCCGACCCGCAAAAAATCTGGCGCTGCCTCGACGGCATCTACTACCTCGCCACTGGCAACGGCATCGTCGTGCGCGACGCCTACACAAAAGAAGCCGCCGAACGCATCGACACCATCTTCGAACGCGGCACGCGAAAAGCCGTCGCCACCATGATCGACGAAATCGGCACAGAAAACATCCCCATCACCGCCGCTCCGCTATGGCTCGACGGCATCTGGGCTACCGCCGACCGCGCAGGCCTACTCTTCTCGGGCAGCCTCGGCGCCTCTCTCCCCGCCATCCTCCTCGCCGAAGGCTGGAACCCCGAAAACACCGACCAAGACTACCTCGCCGCCCGCTACAAACAATCCAAACGCCTCACACCACTCGTCAAATTCGCACTCTCCGACGACTACCTCGCTTTGCGTTTCCACGCCGGACTCGCCATGAAACCGAGCATTATCAACGGTTAGCGCTCTTTTTTTGATGGCACGGCTATTGCCCACAAGGGGCAATACGCCTTCGCCGTTGCGCTATTGGCTTTGCCAATACGCGCAACACACCTTCGGTGCGCTCGGCTATTGCCCTGCGGGCAATGCGCCTTCGCCGTTGCGCTATTGGCTTTGCCAATACGCGCAACTTGCGCGGCTATGTGCTCACTGCGTTGCGCGCATACACCGCGCTTTTCGTGATCGCAGTCAAAATCACAAATCAAATGCATCGCTAGCCCGCGCCGATCGCTCATGGCGCCATTGTGCCGGTCCCGGAGCCTCGCGCATCGTATCTTTTTCGATGACTCCACGCGCCATGAGAACGTCGTTACGGCGGGCGCGTTTGGCGACTTCTTCGGCACTCGGGATCATGGCGCGACGGGCGTCGTAGACGGCTTGAAGCTCGATCGGGAGCATATATCGCCCCAATTGGGCGCGATCGACGACTGGCGATCTCGGCACTTCGCGCGCCGCCAATTCGGCGATCTGCCGCGAAAGCGTCTGATACGGATCGCCCGCATGCTGAATCCTCGCAAAAAGTGCCCCTGTTTCTCGAGCCCCAATGCTCTGGGCCAGCAATTCTGCGACATAGCGATACGCATCGCGCCCAAGCCCCGACAATAACTTAAACAATAACAACGTCGCACGCGGCGAATCGGTTGCAAATGCCCGCGAAAGCCCAAAAACGGTCGATTCTATCTCGTTCGAAGCCAGTCCCAGTGCAACGCATAACCCCGCAACCGCCCAATACAATGGCGATCCGGCATCGATCCGATCGATACATCGCATCACCGTCTCGATAGCCACCGCCGGCGCCGAAATCTGCGTCAACGCCCGAAATACATCGCCCTCTGCCGTCGCCGCCCCCGCGCACTTTTCGTAACAGACGAATAAATCGTAGAGCGACTCGATCCACGCTGAATCGGAATTAAATTCAGCCGTAGAATGATTCGGCGAATTATATTCAGATCCGCCATTCCATCCTGAATAATCTTCAACTCTCTGGATACTTCTCAGAACGATATTTTCGGCTTTGGCGGCGCATCGTTCCAAAAAGAGCCGAAGCGTATCGACGTCGTTGGCGATGGTTTGAGCCGCCAAAGCGATCGATTCAGTCGAGCGATGGCGGCTGTCGGAGGCGACGTATCGGGCAAAAGCCAATTCGACTGCTTCGCAGCGCGTCAAAACATCGCCATGATCGAGCGCGAGCGCGATCAATGCTTCGTCGATATCGCCCAAATCGCACGAATCCCCGATCGCCGATCGTCGAGATTTCAACGTTTCGAGCGCGGCGCGACCCAATTTCGAAGCCCATGCCCCGACGATGCGTTCCCAAGCCGCCGCCAACATGTCGACGCGTTCTTCGTTCCCGATGGCATAGATCGCAACATGCGGCGGGGCGGGGCGCGCCATGCCTATGGCATAATCGGCCTTGCCCAATTCGCCCTGTTCTGTCGCCGCATCGGCGAGCAATAACCATAATATGGGATGATCGACGCCTTGGGCAAAGTCCGATTCGAGGCACTCGATGGCGCGCCCCGCCTGCCCCGACTCGATCCAGGCTTGGGCGCGGCAAAAGCGCATAAAATGCGCGATCTCGCCACTGGCCGCGCCTTCGTTCTGATCGCTCAAAACATCGGCCCAAGATTGCATCATGCCTTGTTCGCGACGCGCAAGCGCACGAAACGTCTTGTAATGCCGATCATTGGCGAGTGCTTTTGGCAATGGGCTTTGCAAGCACCACGATTCGGCGAGCACGAGCCAAGGCTCAAAGGTGCCATTCGATGCGTTGCGTTTTGCCGCCCAAGCCCAAATGCTGGCGCAATGCGCCCGAGTTTTTGCACAAAACGATCGATCGCCCACTCCATCCCAATCGCCCCATACGCTACGCAAGCAGTTGGCGGCTTGCGATAGTGCTTGGGCATCGAGATGCGTCTTGACCCATTGCAACATGGCATCGGCGAGTTGCGATGCATATTGCAATACTCGTCGCTGGGCGTCGGGGGCTTCTCGGGGCGCTATATCGTCGGGCGTATCGCTTTGCATACGCACCTACCGATACGTAAACGTGAAATTGAAATCGCAAATGTTGAACTGATCGCCTTCGTCGATGCGCTTCGTATCGATGCGATTGCCCTTGTATTCGATGCCATTCGTCGAATCGAGGTCTTTGATATAGTAGGCACCGTTTTTAAATATGACGGCGCAATGCTTTCGCGAAATATTGGCATCGCGGATGACGAGATCGGCGAGTTGCGACGATCGCCCGATGATGTATTTGTCTTTGTCGACTGTATAGCGTTGCCCAGCGAAGACGATATAGAGCGGCTGTTGGGCTTGAGTAGGTTGTTGCGGCGAATTGTAGGCGGGCTGCGCCTGCTGATACGACGGCGACGGATTGCTCTGTAGCGATGCCAAGACCATGGGCTTGCGAGCCGCATCGGCGGGCGACTCTTCGAACAACGATGGCGGGCGACGATATGGGCTTGGCGGTGGCGGAACGCGAGCCCCTAGCGGCGCTTGCGGCGCCTGCGCAATACCTCCGCCATAGCTCTGGCGCACGGGCGGTGCCGGTATCGAATTGTTGAAGTTTACCGGCGGCTGCGGCGGATAATTCTGCACGCCTGGCGAGGGATAATTCTGACCGCCTTGCGCCGGATAATTCTGCCCCACACCCGCCCCAGGCAAGCTCGAAGCACCATACGGCTCGCTCGCGCCATTCATTGCACCGCCATTGCTCTGTACAAAAAACGACATCGCTTCGTTGATGAGCGCATCGACCGTCGTCGACCGCTGGATCGCCAAATTCGTGAACGCCTGCCATAATGAATCTTGGCAATAAAACGCCCGACGTTGATTCGCATCTGTCATGACACACTCTCTTCTATTATCGTTCTGCCCAATTGTGAATGCTGATAGATCGTTGTTACGGGCAAAGCCTACCTTCCCAATAGAACTCACTAGCAAACGCTTCTATCATAAACCGAGCGCCAAACTTGTGCAATCACAATTGCTATTCTACATGGGAATATCTTTGAGATCTCGAGCAAATCATCCTATAATAGATCGTGTTTTTGGCGATGATTTTACCCCATGTAGAGCACAAATCTGATGTGCCAAAAAAAGCCCAGATTCACCTGCCAACGTTCACTGCAGGCGCTATTGCGGTCATCACTCAAATGAGTAGGAGGAAGTACACAATGAAGCAGAGAAATCAACTCGTAGCCATTCTAGCATGTATGGCGACTTTCGGCATTGCGGCGTGTTCAAACGATTCGCCCAACACTCCCGAGCCGAATCAGCCGACCGATAAATGCGAATATGGCGCACAATCTTGCAAAGGCGATGTCATCGTCGTGTGCGACGTCACAGGCGAATACGTCACTTCGACCGACTGTTCAACCAAACACATGACGTGCCAAGCCGACGGCGCCTATGCCAAATGCGTCGAAAAAGCCACACAACCCGAACAACCCGACCCCAAATGCACCCAAGGATCGTCGAAATGCGACGACGCCAATCTCAACGTGCTCACTTGCGACGACAACGGCGAATACGTCGTGGAGAAGCCTTGCAACGCCGAAACCGAAGTTTGCAAACTCGTCGACGGCGTCGCCCAATGCGAAGCCAAATCACCAGTCGATCCCGATCCCAATCCCAATCCCAATCCCAATCCCGAACCCAATCCCGAGCCCACGCCACAATGCGAAGCCGGCCAAACCAAATGCGACGGCACAACCGTCGTTTCGTGCAATGACCAATTCCAATGGGAATCGGGCGTCGATTGTTCGACCAACGAAGGCGACGATAAAAACTGCATCGTCGTCGATAACGTCGCCGCTTGCACTGCCGTCTGCACCAACGGTTACAGCTATTGCAAAGACGGTGGCGTCTATACGTGTAACGACGACGGCATATTCGTCGCAACGCAAACTTGCGACGACGATACGCAAATCTGCCAAGATGACGGCGCAGGGCTAGCGAGTTGCGAAACGAAGCCACCCGCCCCGACGACTTGCCCCGAGGACATGGTCGCCACGTGCGAGGCCGGCGGCATACTCCAATATTGCGACGATGACGGCAACATCGCCGTCAAAACGTGCGCCGATTTGGGCGAGTCGTATATATGCCGCACGCAAAACGGCGTCGGCGAGTGCTTCGAAGCCAAATGCCAAGAAGGCACGACGCGATGCAACACGACGCGATACGTCGAAAAATGTACGGGTGGCGTATTCGTCTCTACGGCATGCAATAAGATTCACAATTCGAATAACTTTTTCTGCTACAACGTCGGTGGCGTCGATGATTGCTACGAATACGACGAAACGAAAGCCGATGCCGACGGCGATACGATCCCCGATGTCGTCGAAGGACGCCTCTTCGGTACCGATACCGATGGCGACGGCACGCCCGACTATCTCGACCTCGACTCCGATGGCGACACGATCCCCGATGCCGTCGAGGGCACGGCCGATGCCGACGGCGACGGCACGCCCAATTTCCGCGACACCGACTCCGACGGCAACGGCATACTCGATGCCATCGAAGGCCCATGCAAAATCAAATACGGCGAAGATGGCAACCCATTGATCGACGAAAACGGCAATAAAATCGCCGTAGACGCGTGCAATCCATATATCGTCGGTGGCAACATCGTCCGCACGATCGATGGCATTCCGATCGCCGATACCGACGGCGACACCGTTCCCGATTTCCTCGACCTCGACAACGACGGCGATACGATCCCCGATAATATCGAAATTCGCGGCCAATCGCTCCGATCGCATACCGATCCCAATACGTTTTCGGGCGAATGCCCCAATCGCCCTGGCGAAGGCGCCAAAAATCGCATCGGCACGCCACAAGACCCCGTCGATTGCAACGGCGACACCATCCCCGACTACATGTCGCCCGACTCCGATGGCGATACACTCCCCGATAGCCTCGAAAACGACGTCTTCAAAGGCGACGTCTACGCTCGCTATTCACTCGACACCGACAAAGACGGCGTTCCCGATGCGATCGAAGGCACACTCCCCAACCCCAGCGATCCGCGCAAACCTGGCGCACTCCCCGACAAACTCCCCGACTCCGACGACGACACCCTCCCCGACATCATCTCGCTCGACTCCGACTCCGATGGACTACCCGATAAAACCGAATACCAACTCGAAATCAACAATTCCATCTGCAAAGGGTTAAAACTGCGCATCACGAAAGACTCCGATGGCGACACCTACCAAGACGCAGCCGAATACGCCGTCGCCCAGAAGAGCGGTGGCCAATACTCACCCGCACAAATGGTCTGTAACAAAAACGTCGGCATCAAACACGTATACAAATTCTATTTCGAACTTCCATACGACGAAAAGAATCCTGCAAAGAAAGACGATACACTCACTTTCGTTCCCAAGGTCAGCAAATTAGACGTCGTGTTTAACATGGATACGACGGGATCGATGGGCTCATCAGTAACGAATCTTAAAAACCGCATCCGCACGTATATTGTCCCCAAAACGAGAGAGCGCGTCAGCGACTCGGGATTTGGCGTGACGCGTTTTGATGATTTTCCCGTTGGTTCTTATGGCGGAGGTTCAGACTTGCCATTTGTATTGTATGGCACAATATCAACAGATGTGAATACAGTGACAAATAATGTCAATAAATACTCGATGCACAGCGGTGGCGACGGTCCTGAATCGGGATATGAAGCATTATGGCAAATCGCAAAAGGCGATGATAAATCGTACCCTCAGGCTTCTTGGAGTGGTGGCTCACTAGCATATTGTACGCCACCCGCAGGCACTTGGGGATGCGTCGGTTTCAGACCTAGTACACTTCCCGTCGTCGTGCATATAACCGACCAGTACTCACATAATAGCGATTATTCCCCATACGATACCACATATGTTAAAAACCCACACTATAGCAAAGAAGTTTATGAAGCCTATAAACAAAAAGGCGCAAAGATCATGACCGTCTATCGAGGAGGGGGTGACAACCAACTCAGCCAACTCCTCGATATGTCGACAAACACGAGCACAAGCGTCCCCGTGTGCGCGTTTAAAGATGATAAGAATGCTTGGAAATGTGGCAATAGCAAATGTTGCACGACAACGAGTGCAAATGGCATAGATCCCAATTCGGCGGGGCAATGCGTTTTGTCGTATGGCATTTCTTACGATTCATCAACGATGAATGAAACGATCGTCGACGGGCTCGACGCCCTCGTCAAATACGGCACATACGATGTATCGACGAAGATCCACGGCGAAGCGATCGGCAATGGCAAAAATACATCGTGCTTTATCGACAAGATCGTAGCGACTCAATACGTCGCACCGCCGAAAGAGCCCGAAAAGAGTTGCAACCCCAAGGCCGCACCGGCGAAGATCAAGTCTGGGAGTTATAACGACGGTTTCCGTAACTTTGCCACGGGCACGTCGAGTGCCACTCGCCCCGGTGCACAACTCAAATTCCAAGTCTACGCATCTAACAACGGTTGCTATAAACCGGGCACCGAGACGAAAGTTTTCACCGCCCATATCGACGTCTATAACCCGACGACTGGCCTCTTATTCGACACCCAAGATGTCGCCATCGTCGTGCCGGGTATCCCCGAGCAGGCCAACAATTAAAGAGGCATAGCGCAAGCCGCCATCGTCATTCTAGTCATTCGAGGGGCAGAGTCGCGCCATCTTCGCAGATGCGCGCCATCTGCCCTTCGAAGACGAGGTAGCCAGCCCCGTGTAGCACGGGCAAGCCATCGCGTTGCAATACGAAGCTGCCATCGGGGATGGCGACGAAGGCGTGGCCAACGCTATCGGCAAAAGTAATATCTTCGAACAGCCGCAATCCATCGACGACGTCGTCTTTCACCGCTTGGTAATGCGGCAATATTTGAACTTCGGTCAATCCGAGCCCCTCGATAAATCGTTCGTAATCGGGGTCAGTCGCCTCGCCATCGAGTTCGGGTTGCGCATAGACCGTCTCGGCACAATTCATCGTGCCGGCGCTAATGCCCATGGCAATGCCCCGATAATCTCGGATTCGTTCGAACAACCCGATGCTTCGAAAGAACGCGTTTTGCGTCGGCACGTGTCCGCCGCCAAAGAGTAAAAAGTCGTAGTCCGTCAATCGACGAATCGGATCGGTTGGGTCTTCGGCGTCGCAGACGTCGAATCGATCGACGGCGAGGTCGTTTTCGGCGAGTCGATGTGCGAAGTCTTTAGCCGTGGCGACGTTTTGTTCGTGAGCGTCGGGGTCGGCGGCGATAAACAAGCAGCGCGCCGATTTGGGCCAATCTTTGTGCAATTCATCGATGAGCCCATTTTTTGGGTTAAGGCCTAAATAATCGACGCCTTCGACGCGATACGTCCCGGTTGGGCTACTCATCAAATATAGTTTTACATGCTCGCTGTAATGGCTACGCAAGCCACCGCAATAATGCGCAGCCGTCGATCCGCCATCGACGACGAAATCCGACCCAGTGATAAACTCCGCCTGCGACGACATGGCGAATTGCGCCAAATTGGCGACTTCGTCGACGAGCCCAGGGCGTCCCAGGGGGCATTGCGCGACCACGTCTCGATACAAATAGCCATCGGATCGTTTCGACAAATCGATCGTCGACGGCGTGGCGATGAGATCGGTCGAAATGGCATTGATACGCGCCCCGCGTGCGCCCCATTTCACGGCTTCGGCCTGCACGCGTTTTGTCTTTGCATAGCTGGCGAGCGCGTAGGCAAATTCCGAATCGGGTTCGTCGCCGGGTTGCACAAACGTCAACTTGAGCAATTCATCGCAAGGCGCCATCATCAACCATCGATCGTTGCTTGGCGACGTAGCTGGCAATCGATGCCCCATCGCATTCGAAACGGTGAGTCCGCATCCGCCAGGGGCAATCACTTTGCCGACTTCTTCTAACAATGCCGCCGTTCCATATAAATTGGTTGCCAATATCTTTTCATACGATGCTTCGTTGGGCGATACATTTGCCGTATCGACGAGCATATATATCGATCCTTCGGTTTGGGCATAATCGATAATGCGCACGATCGATTTTTTCGACGATATATCGACATGTGTTGCCACGATATCGAAGCCCGCCAGGGCGAGTTCTTTGGCAACGCTTTGTGCTCGCTTTAGCCGCACATCGCCCACGACGATCTTCATCGAAGCGCCAATTCGTCGTACAATAGCCATTCCCAGTTGGCTAGCGCCGATCCACAATAATACGCGTTTCATATTTTAACGTTCTCCATATATTTAAATTTCAATATATTTCAATATATCACACAAGGTCAATGCGCGAGTGCTAGGCATCGCGATTTTGTTTTTCTGTCAATAACTTCGTGAGCTCGTCGATCTTTGCCTCCATTTCTGAAAGCTGAGCTTTGACGTCGTCGTTGTTATCGCTCACCATGGCATCGACGAAGATCGAGTTGATCAACGACATGCCGATGATGCCGCCGGCGATGAGCAATAGCGAGAAGTAGATGCGCACGAGCGAGGCGGCAATCGGAATCGACAATCCCTCGGCGACGGCATCGGGAATTTCATACCATCCTTCAATCGTAAACAATCGGAATATCGTATAAATCGACGTCCACGGCGTGCCAAAAAACTCGGGCGAGGCGGACGAAAACATACAACAGCTTATCAATGCAAACGCCAATACGATGACGAAATACGACAACATAATGCCGTATGACTGGCGAAGTGCGAGGAAAAAGTTTCGGAATATGACATCGATACCGGGGAATAGCCGCACGAGTCTAAAGAATCGGAAGATGCGAAACATTCGTAGCACGAGCAAGAACGACAAATTCGGGAAAAGACCGGGCAATATATACATTGCAAGCGATGGCAACGATAATAATATGATCAAGCCGTCGAAACAGTTAGGCCCATTTTTCCAATAATTGACAAATCCAAATTTTCGCTGTTTGACAATCATTTCGCCGACGAATATCAACGTACACAAGGCGTCGAATACGTCGAGCACGGGAGTTGCGCCCGTGCTCTCTTGCCAAAATATGATGATCGCATTTATACAAATGATGATCATGATAAACTTTTCGTTCAACAGCCACCGCGTCAAAAAGCTCTCGCGTTTTTGGGGTTCGGGCGAAAGCAAATCCTGCTCGATCCCCGACGCCGTTTTTTCTTCTTTCAATAATTCGTCTTGTTCGCTCATAATCTCACATATCGAGAACAAGCGCCGAAGCGCCATGTTTGCCGAAAAACCAACCCATACGCATAAAAACGATATAGAATGCAACCAGGGGCAATGGCTATGCGCAACCAAAGCCCGCAGAACAGCGCTATATAACGAATTCTTCCCTAGGTGTATTGCCTTTTTCTACGATTCGCCGCCACAAATTGCCCGCCTCTAGCCCCATCTACGCTTGCGCTCACGGGCACCGAAGCGATACTGCTCTCCCAAAAGTGCATTCTCATGCAAAAGGCTCTAAAGCCATGATCACCGAATACCTCCCCATCATCGCGGGCATTGCAGAAATGGCCGTTGCGATTTATCGCAAACGCCAACGCGATGCCGCGCACGGCGACGACGATATCCGACAGAGCCACAATCTGGCCGTCGAATCGGTTGAGACGAACGACGCTCGCGATCCGCGCGATATCCTCGTGCCCGTCGTCGATACGTGGGTCGAAGCGAGTCGAACGGCGTCGATAAGCGGCCTCGATATCTCGGGAGGGCTATTCTATAGCGACGAAGTGCAAGAAATCGATTTAGAAAACGGCTATTTGCCATGGCTCGGTTCCGATCGCACCGATGCAACCATTGGCGACGACTTGTTATTTCGATACTTTTGGGGGCTAGAGCGTCGGGTTCTGATCGATGGGCCGCGCCGCAACATGTCGCCGCGCGTTCTGGAACCTTGTTGCAGAGAAGTTTTGCGTTTGCGCCAATGCTATTCGATGCGCACGGCATTCGTTCGAGCGGCGAAGCAATTTGCGTGCATGTCGTGGATATTATCGCACAACATACAGCTTTCAACGGCCGCTCCCAATCCCATCGATAGAGACTTTTGCGACGAAGCCTGCCGAGATTTGTTGCGCTGGCGCATTGCGCATTTTGCCGTTCAATTTCGCCCCATTCCCCCCATCATTCTATGGGCGTGGTACGATTCGCACCCCGATTTTGGGATCCCCGAGTCGGTTAAGAGCCATTTCGACGATTGTTATCGCAACTTCGAACGAGATTTTGCCAAGAGCTTTCCGCAGGGCTTGCGCACGAAGCCATCGCACCGCGCACTCGCGATCATCTATCATTCGACGAATCCCCAACTCGGTGCGCTAGCCTACGACATTGCCGGTGGCTACGATGCCTTCGATCAAACTCGTGTATTGACCGAAATCGAGCCGTTGATTCGACGTTCGGAGTCGCTATTGTCGCGTTGCCCTGCAACGCGATAAAAGCCCGTATTGCCCGTTGGGCAATAGGGCGACAAAAGCCCGTATTGCCCGTTGGGCAATAGGGCGACAAAAGCCCGTATTGCCCAACGGGCAATAGGGCGCAATTCGGCACGGCGTA
>ERZ1026772.669-NODE-669-length-23086-cov-4.576614_pt1 | contig 23086 bp, 24 predicted proteins | sample MGYA00380124_ERZ1026772 | MGnify/ENA primary metagenome ERZ1026772 (study PRJEB33269, sample SAMEA4719760) | human gut metagenome | biome: human-associated habitat; feature: organic feature; material: feces | place: Cameroon | collected 2013-10 ...
TGCACCCCGTCAACTCTTAAATTCTCATGATAAACCTTTGCTCTGCCCTCTTTGTCAATTTCAATCAGCAAAACATTCTCACCGTCAACCTCAGCATAAACATTGCATGATAACTCCGGATATTTCACCTAACCACCTCGGTAATTTATATGTAGACAAGAGGTTGTCTGTTACAAAACATTGAACAGAAAAAATTTTTATGATAAAATTTCAATAAACTTGTAACAAAACAGCAGTTTGCGGATTTAATATATGGGAGGTGACAAAGTGCCATTTGAAGAATTTTACAGACAAAACTTTAAAACAGTTTACGGATTTCTGATTAATCTCTGTAAAAACAGCGACCTTGCAGAGGAATTGACTGCCGAAACTTTTCTTAAAGCGTTTGAACATTACAAAAGCTACAACAAAAAGTACAAGCCGTCAACATGGCTTTGTGCCATTGCCAAAAACGAATATTTAAAATATCTGCGTAAGCAAAAGAAAATTGATGGTTTTGACAATGCAGAAATTGCCGACATCAGCAATTTAGAGGAAAAGCTTTCGGATAAAGACACGGCATTGCGAATACATAAATATCTGCATATTCTTGATGAACCGTATCGTGAGGTCTTTATTTTAAAAGTTTTTGCAGAACTGTCATATAAGGAAATTGCCGAAATTTTCGGCAAAAAAGAAACTTGGGTACGAGTCACCTATTACCGTGCAAAGGTTAAATTATTGGAAAGGCTTGGTGATGATAATGAATAAGAGCTGCAACATAGTGCGTGATTTAATTCCTTTGTATTCCGATAATACCGCAAGTGATGAAAGCAGAAAATTTATTGAGGAGCATTGCCGTACTTGCGATAAATGCAATCGTATTTTATCACTTTCCAAAACTGAAATTGGCAAAACTTCTGACATAAACAACGAAATGAACAGCGTTTGGAAAAGTATTGAAAAACAGCATAAAAAGAAAAAAATTATCAAAATTGCAATCGCAGTTATTTTTGCAGCTATTCTTGTTCCCCTTATTATTATCGGTGCAAATTATATGTACGGAGCAGACAATGCGGATATAGGAAAAAGTCCATATTTCAGTGACGAAATGCTTAATGAATTTGAGAAAGGCTACTCGGATTCCGATAAAAAGGAACTTGAACCGCTTTTGAATGATGTAAAAAAAGTTCTTGATTTTAACGGTGATTATAAAACCGCAAAAGGCATATACGGTGAACTTGCATATTATTCACTTGACCGTGTTGAGGGCAATTACACAGTCAAATCAAAAGTTGAACTAAAGTCTGCAAAGCTTTACACAGACACAGGTTATATGTGGATTGAATACACAAGAGATTTGTACACACAAGACGGAACTTTTTGGATGACAACCCAACCTGTAAAATCACGCCTTACCGTAATAAACAAAGACGGTGAATGGATAGCAGTCAATATTCAGTCTGAGCTGTAAGGCTTGTAATCGCCACACTGATATGGTATACTCGGATAAGCAACTGAAAGAGGTAGAGTTATGGTTAGAGAAATTGTACACGATCCTATGTTTTTACAGAGAAAGTCGGAGGACGCAACACAGGCAGATTTGCAGACGGCACAGGATTTGCTTGACACACTCAGGGCAAATTTTGACCGTTGTGTGGGCATGGCGGCTAATATGATTGGCATTGCAAAGAGGATAATCGCAGTCAATGACAACGGAAAATATCTTGTTATGTTTAATCCCGAAATCATTAGCAAATTAGGTGAATTTGAAACCGAAGAGGGTTGTCTTTCACTTGAGGGCGAACGCAAAACCGTTCGTTACAAAACGATAAAAGTAAAATATCTCAACGAAAATTTCAAACAGGTAAAACGTAGCTTTTCAGACTTTACCGCACAAATTATTCAACACGAAATCGACCATTGCAACGGAATTTTGATTTAAAGTTAATACAAAACCTTCTCTCCCCGACAATCACACGGTACAATGTGTGGCTGTCGGGTTTTATTTTGCACAAAAGTTATTTTTAAAATTTATTGAGAATAACAAAGCCTACGGTCAATATAACTGATTTACTAAACTCATCTTGTACAAAGCATATGAAAATATAAATCAGTTTAATTTCGGATTGCAAAATTGTCTATATTGTGTTATAATACTAATACAATAGAAACAGATAAATATTGTAGTTTATCAAAAGGCGGTGATTTTATGAAAAACAATAAAATGCTCAAAGTTACGGGAATTATACAAGGTGTACTCATTGCAACGCTGTTACTGCTTGCTGTTTCAATTCAAGTGGTATTTATGTATAACACATACTATTGTGAAGATTATACTTTTGATTTTCTTAGAAATATGGGTATTGGTTATTGGGATTTACGGAATACTTCTTCAGCGTTTTTCCTCATAAATTCCATTGCGGAAGCTATAGCTTATTTTTTAGGTTTGATGCGTCTTTATGTTCTTAAAATAATTTTTCAGATTATTGCCGCTGCAGCGTTAACCTTGCCTGTTATTTTAGGCTATCTGTCAATATTCCGCAAAAACATAATTGCAAACGGACTGATTATTGCAGGATCGGCATTGACTTTGTTATCCGCATATCGGAGTCTTTTCTCTACCCTATTTGAACTTGCCCGTGGATTTGCCGAATTTACTTTGGTTCAAGTAGTTTTAATAATTGTGATACTGATAAAAATAGAATTGATTGCCGTTTCAATACTACGGATAAAACAAATTAAAAAATCAAATCAGTTACAGTAAATAACGAAGCGGTGATTTTATGAAAGAAATTACAAAAAATCAAGCGACAGCAATTTGGCAGATTTTCTTTGTATTGTGGCTTACTGTCGGGTCAATCGTGTGTTTTAATATTTATTGTATAACATCCGAGCCGCCGATATACGCACCTATGTTTGCAATAACTCCGCTTTATCTCATAGAGTTCTATTTTGACCACCCCTACACCATACAGGCAATTATGTTTCAAAACTTTGTGCTAATATTGATGCCTGCACTGCTTTGGTTTTTAACATACAAATCAGTATTCAAAAACAAAAAATCCGCAAACACAATTATTCTTATGATTATGATTCCCGACACAGTTGTGTCATCATTTTACGGCTTATTTTTTGCATTGGGGTATTTGTTTCTCTACAGTCACAATGCACTGTTGTTAGCATTTTACCTAATCAATTTAATAGTAAGAATTGGGTTAATTTTTGTAACACTTAAAAGAGATTAAAGACGGTGATTTTATGAAAAAAATTACTAAAGATAAAGTTACGGCAGGTTTGTTGATTTTCTTTGTATTGTGGCTTACTGTCGGGTCAATTGTGTGCTTGAATATTGGTTGTATAAATCAAGAATTTCCTGTATACACACCTATGTTTGCAATATTTTTATTATATGTATTTGCAACATTCGTTGCTCCGTTCTCTCCAATAATTGTAAATGTAGTGTTCATTGCGGCGACATTGATACTGTATTTCTTAGTATATAAATCGGTATTTCAGCACAAAAAGTACGCAAACAGCGCTCTATGTATGATATTCATAATTGATATGGTTTCTTCATTATTTATAGGGCTGGTATTTTTGGCGGCACTACGATACCTGTCCGATTCCGTAAAATTTGCGATGTTATTCAATTTATTCGGCTTTGCGGTAAAGTTGGGCATAGTTATTGTATCGGTACAACGCAATTAGCATAGAAGGTGATTTTATGAAAAACAATAAAATGCTAAAAGTTTCAGGAATTTTGTAGAGTGTTCTCATCGGTATATTACTGTTGTTTGCGATTTGTTAAGTTTTACACAAAAAATCCGACAGCCGTAAACTGTCGGATTTCATTTGTTTTATAGAATTTACTTTGCAAGATTTTGCAGAGGTTTGAAGTTTTGAAAAACAAAGTGTTTGTCGAGGATATCGCCTGCAATGCCTATTCCCTTGCCCATTGTGAAAGCTGCAACGATTGTGCCTATGCCGAGTCCCTCAAGATGGCCTAAGAAGCAGAATGTCATAATGCCGGTTACGGCAAGACAGGTTACATCAAAGCCGATTTTGATTTTCGGATAGCCGACCTTTGTGATGTCAGAAAGCTCTCGTGGGAACAAATCTGTCGGAACAATCGGAAGTCCGCAACGGTTTGAGAGCGCAATTCCTATGCAAATAAGAATGTAGCTGATGATGAAATACACAATCTGCATCTGCAGATTTGACGGCAAAATGTTTATCCACAACTCGTGAACATCAAGCAATTCGCTGAAAACAAAGCCGACTACAAAGCTCAAAAGATATGACGGAACGAACTTTTTTCGCATAATCATAAGGCTGAGAATCAGAAGTCCTTGGAAAATATATGTCCATGTTCCGAGTGAAAGAGCGGGCAATACCTCAGAAAAAGCATACGGAACGCTTGAAATTGCGGAAATTCCCGAGCCTGAGTAGAGCATAAGCACAACGCCGAGGCTGTTGATAATTACCGCCACAAGGAGTGCAAGTTCGCCGTGAAAAACTTTTCGTACCTTTAAATTTTCAGATTCATCTGTCATTTTTTCAAAGTCCTTTCAATGTACAAATTGCCAAAAATAATTGTATAACTCTTTTCCTACAAAATCTACAGGGATAGTTGCTGTGAACATTGACATATATTGCTGATTTGATATTCTGAATTTGATATTGCTAATTTGGAATTATAATGGTATAATTCGTGTAGATATTATGGAGGTGTTGTCGTGAAAAAATTTGTACCGTTTTTGCTTGCTCTTATAATGATTTTCGGGAGCAGTACCCTTGCTTTTGCAACTGACAAAACAGACACACAAAATAGCTCCACCTCCGATGAATCGGACGGCGGTTCAATGCCTACGGATTTTGCGATAATTCTTCTGCTTATCGCAGGCGGTACGGCAGTCGCAAGCTTTAAACGCCACAGAAATGACCGTGACGATTACGATGAACCCGATAATGACACGGAAGAAGAAATTTGATTTTACATTATTAAAAACAACAAAGCCGACAGATTACGATTGTATCTGCCGGCTTGCTTATTTTTAATTAAATTATTGAACCTCAAGAAGTTTTTTATTTACTCTGTTTGTAACATCAAGATAATATGCAAGGTCAGCAGATGAAAGTTCGTCCTCATCAATTTTTGAAACCTTGTCCATATATGTGTTGTACTGACTCAAAAGTTCGGTATATTCGGAAAGCATTGTTACATCATTTGCATCATAGCTTTTCATAAAGTCAACATACTTGTCCATAAACTCTTCGTACTCGTCCATTGTTTCTTTGAAGGATGAAGAAACTTCTTCACTTTCGGAGCTTTCTTCCTTTGAACTCTCTTTTTTGGAGCTTTGCTCTTTCTTTGAACTTTCTTCCTTTTTAGGCTTTTCGGTTTCGGGTTCAGACTCAACATCACTCGATTCATCTGAAATTTCCGACACTACGGATGTTGATTCCTTTGCGTCATCTTCTGAACTGCTGTCTTTTCCGCAGCCTGACAATGACACAGACATAAGTATTGCAAGCGACATTGCCGCAGCGGCAAATAATTTTTTCTTTTTCATAGTTCTACTCTCCTTTATAATAACAGAACGATTCTGTTTATTTGCCTAAAATTAAAAAGGGAATTATCAACAATAAACCTATAGTTGTCAATAAGGCAGGTATTCCTCTGTTTGAGCATTTTATTATATCTTTTCTGATAAGAACTGAGACAACAAACAGTAATAGCTGAATTGCCGTTACAACAACATTGCCCCATCTGTTAATACTGTATGAACCGATTAAAAAGAGCGCAGAAACAATCGCACCGATTATTGCAACAATGCCAAATCCGCTTTTTCTGTACGCTTCATCAGCTTTTTCCTTTTCTTTTTTCCGCTCCTTTTCGTCTGCTCTCTCCCATTTTTTGTATTCCATTTCCTTATAGGTATCGTTTTTTATTCGTTCAACCTCAACTGCATCACCGTACACTATAACTTCGTCTGAACCGCAATATGGGCAATGAAGGGTTTTGTTACTGCTGTCGGCTGTCATCACACCGCCACATTCCTTGCATTTCAGCTGAACTCGCTCGGTTTTGTCATTATTTGTAATCTTTGCACCGCAGTTTTTACAAAAAGAAGAACTGTTCTCAATTTTCTTGCCGCAATTACTACAAAACACAACATATCACCCTCAGTAATAATTTGTATTTATTATAGCATACTATCCTTTTAAAAGCAATACTATCTTTAATAATTTATTTATTTTTATCCTTTTAAAAGATAATATTTACTTGGTGATAAACAATGCTAAACCTTAAAGAAATAGGTAACAGAATTAAAAAATACAGAAAGCAAAAAGGGTTCACGCAGGCACAGCTTGCGGAAATTATCGACATTTCAACAATTCATATGTCACACCTTGAAACAGGTTCTGTTGCGATGTCACTTGAATGTATGATAAAGGTATGCAATGCCCTTGAAGTTTCTCCCGATGATTTGCTGATTGGTGAATTTGAACTTAACAATAACGCCACAATAAAACAGCTTGCAGAAATAACCAAAAATCTTTCTTCGGACGAAAACAAACTGCTGATAGATTTTGCAATTTTGCTTGAAAAAAACAAGCCTAACAGAAATTAAAAAAGCCGACAGAATACAATCGCTGTATCTGTCGGCTTATTATTATGCTTAAAAACTAATTCATATTATTGTTTAATTCGTTTGAAGAATTTATTATTTCTCTGATTTCATTTTCGGCTTGTCTGACTTCTTCTAAGAATGCTCTTGATGAAACACGCAACGCACCGTTGCCCAAAATTATCATCTGTTCGAGTGCGTCGGATGTTACGACACGCACCTTGTTGGTTTTGGCAAGCTTGTGAGAGGTTTTCTCAATGAACATATCGGCGGTTTCTGCCTCTTTGGTATATACAATGCTGATATTATTCACGGTTTCAACCTCTCTGTGTTCGCCCTTTACCTTGTACGCATCAAACACGAGAATAAGGTTACACTTGCTGTAGCCCTGATAGTTGCAGAGAATGTTTATCAGAGCGTGCCTTGCACCGTCAAGACTTCTTTCGGAAAGCTCTTTGAGGTGTTCCCACGCAAAAATAACATTGTAGCCGTCAACGAGCAGATACTCCGTGCCGTCATACACGGGGGATTTTTTATACTTTTCAGCCGCCTTGTCAATTGACGAAACCGCCTTGACATGACGCTTTTCGGGAGCGTGTTTTCTGCGTGTCACAGGACCGTAGGTCTGTTCAAAAATCTGCATAAGCTCCTTGTCGAGAGCAAAAATATCGTCCTGAGTTTTGCACTTTGCAAAAGCGTTTTCGCTGTTTGTGCCGATTTCATCGTCTTTCGGAGCATTGAGAACACTCGGCAGATGCATATGCTCGCCGACCTCATTCCACGGCACATTGTAGCCTGCTCCGTGAGAACAGAACACAGAACCGCATGGATTGTCAACATCGGCATCACAATCGTAGCCGATTTGTGCAATAACTTCATCGCTGTTGTGACACGGCTCATAGCCTTTAAGACTGCACGAAAGTCTGCCCTTGCCGTGGGTGTACTGCATAACTTCTTTTGTATAGTTGCCCATTTCGGACACGGGAGCAGTACCTGTGAGAACGGAATTTTCGCCCTTGGCTTCGGGAGAATTGAAAGTACCGCTCATCCGCTGAATATCTGACATTGCTCGCCCTACATTTTCATTAGGCACTTCAAGCGTAAAATCATAAACAGGCTCAAGCAGAATGCTCTTTGCAGAACGCAGTCCCTGTCTTACGGCACGGTAGGTTGCCTGTCTGAAATCTCCGCCCTCGGTATGCTTTGCGTGAGCTTTTCCCGAAACAAGTGTGATTTCAATATCTGTAATCGGCGAGCCTGTCAGTACACCGAGATGTGTTTTTTCACAGAGGTGAGTAAGAATCAGCCTTTGCCAGTTGCGGTCGAGCAAGTCCTCTTTGCAACGGGAATTAATTGTAATTCCGCTGCCACGCTTTGCAGGTTTCAAAAGGAGATGAACCTCTGCATAGTGTCTTAACGGCTCAAAATGACCGACACCCTCAACCGTATTTTCGATAGTTTCTTTATAGATTATACTGCCTGTGCTGAACGATACATTCATACCGAAACGCTCTTTTATTATGCACCTCAGCACCTCAAGCTGAATTTCACCCATAAGGCGAATGTGGATTTCACCGAGTCTGCTGTTCCACACAACATTCAGCTGAGGATCTTCGTTTTCAAGCGTTTTCAGCTTTGTGAGAGCCGTGTGGGCGTCTGTCCCGTCCTCTAATTCAACCTTGTAAGTAAGGACAGGTTCGAGTACGGGAACTCCGGAATTTTTCTCAACACCCAAGCCGTCACCCGATGATGTGAATGTTATGCCTGTTACCGCACAAACAGTTCCTGCAACAGCCTCCTCAACGGCTGTGAATTTTTCACCCGAATAAATTCTTATTCTGTTTACCTTTTCGGCATTGGTATTTTTTTCGCTTTGGAGAACCTCACGCACTTTAAGACTTCCGCCGGTAATTTTCATAAATGTAAGGCGGTTGCCCTGATTATCCTCTGCAATTTTATAGACCTTTGCACCAAATTCATCGCCGTAAGAGGGCATAACCGTGTATTCGTCAAGCAGATTTAAAAATGCCTTTACACCGTCAAGTTTGAGTGCCGAACCGAACATACACGGAAAGATTTTGCGTTCCTTAATCGCACCTGTTATGTCGGTCTTTTCAACGGAATCTGTTTCATAATATTTTTCAAGAATTTTTTCATCACATACGGCAACACTTTCACGAAAGCCGTCGGAGTTCGGATAGGTAAAATCAACGCAGTTTTCGTCAAGCCCTGTACGCAGCTGTGCCATAACGGAAAGCTTGTCCGCACCGTCAAGATCCATTTTGTTGACGAAGATAAAACACGGCACATCATACTTTTTGAGCAGTTTCCAAAGTGTGCAGGTGTGACTCTGAACACCGTCAGTTCCGCTGATTACAAGAATTGCGTAGTCAAGCACCTGAAGTGTACGCTCTGCTTCTGCCGAAAAATCAACATGACCGGGTGTGTCAAGCAGAGTAAATTCCGTGTTGTTGTACTTCATAACCGCCTGTTTTGAAAAAATTGTAATTCCACGGTCACGCTCAAGCGAAAATGTGTCGAGAAAAGAATCTCTGTGGTCAACTCTACCGAGTTTTGTTATGTTGCCCGAAGAGTACATAAGTGCCTCTGAAAGCGTAGTCTTTCCCGAATCGACATGAGCCAGAATACCGACTGCAATTTTTTTCATCTTATCACCATACCCGAAAATTTATATATTTCTTTTAGAGAATTGTTTCCATACCAATTTTCTGAACTTTCAAACCGATATGCTCGTAAAATTTCATTGCACTGTCGTTGCCTGCCCACACATTGAGGGTAACATTATAGCAACCGCTGTTCTTTGCAAAATCAATTACATAATTATAAAGCTTTGTGCCGATATGCGTTCCCCTTGAATCCTCGTCAACACACAAATCATCAATATACAGGGTTTTTATATTTGTGACCGACTTGCTTTCAAGATTCTGCTTAAAAACACAAAAAGCATATCCTTTTACTTTTCCGTTATGTTCTGCAACAAAAATCGGCTTTTGCTCATCAACAATTATTCGTTCAAGCTCTTCATCTGTGTATTTCTTCTCACCCGGTGTAAAAAGGTCGGGTCGAATGTCGCTGTGAACCTTGTGAACCTCAAAAAGAAGTTTGTCAATTTGCGGTATATCCATTATTTTTGCTCTTCTTATTGTTACTTCACACATAATTTCATCTTCCAATCATATAAAAAATACCTTGTGCAATTTCGTTTTGCCGAAACTATCAACATTTATTTTACCACATTAAAAAATTAATGTAAACAAAGCAAAAAGGCTTGCGACCAAAATTGACCGCAAACCTTTTAGGTAGGAATATAAGAACAATAAAGAATAAATCGAATTAAATTATAATAGGCTCTTGTAGAGTTCTGCAATTTCTTCAACGCTGGTATCTCTCGGGTTACCGGGACGGCAAGCGTCATCATATGCAGACTGTGAAAGGAACGGAATATCCTCAGGCTTTACAATCTCTTTGAGGTCAGCAGGAATACCGACATCCTTTGAGAGCTGTTTTACCGCATCAATTGCAGCCTTGCGATACTCTTCAACGCTCATATTTTCTGTACCCTCAACACCCATTGCAGCGGCAATGTATTTATACTTATCGCCTGTTGCAGGTGCATTGTATTCCATAACTGTCGGGAGAATAATTGCGTTTGCAACACCGTGAGGTGTATCATAAAGTGCACCGAGCGGATGAGCCATTGAGTGAACAATGCCAAGACCAACATTCGAGAAACCCATACCTGCAACATACTGACCGAGAGCCATACCCTCTCTGCCCTCGGGAGTATTCTCAACAGCACCACGAAGTGACTTTGAGATAATTTCAATAGCTTTGAGGTGGAACATATCGGAAAGCTCCCATGCGCCCTTTGTGATGTAACCCTCAATAGCGTGAGTGAGTGCATCCATACCTGTTGCGGCAGTAAGCCCCTTTGGCATTGTTGACATCATATCAGGGTCAACAACTGCGACTACCGGAATATCGTGAACATCAACGCAAACCATCTTTCTGTTCTTTTCAACATCTGTAATTACATAGTTGATTGTTACCTCTGCAGCAGTACCTGCTGTTGTGGGAACCGCGATAATCGGCACAGCCTTGTTCTTTGTGGGAGCAACTCCCTCAAGTGAACGAACATCGGCAAATTCGGGGTTGTTGATGATAATGCCGACAGCCTTTGCTGTATCCATTGAAGAACCGCCGCCGATTGCAACGATACAATCAGCACCGCTTTCCTTAAACACCTCAACACCGTGCTGAACATTTTCAATTGTCGGGTTCGGCTTGATATCCGAGTAAAGTGTATATTCAATGCCTGCATTTTCAAGCACATCAGTAACTTTTTTGGTAACTCCGAATTTTACAAGGTCAGGGTCTGAAGCAACAAGAACCTTTTTAAAACCTCTGCCGTTTATTTCATCAGGAATGGAGTTAATAGCTCCTGCTCCGTGATATGATGTTTCATTAAGTACAAATCTGTTCATTATAACCATCCTTTGCAAAAATATCAGAATAAATCTGCTGGTTATATTGTACACCCGTATAGCTAAAATTTCAAGAATCATTTTGACATTTTTGTGTCTTTTGCTGTCATTTGCATTAAAAACTTGTACTTTGCAAAAAAAATGTTATAATAGAATTAAGCAAAACTTAACACAATCAAGGAGTTGACATATATGTATGAAGAAATTTATGCTCAGGCAAAACAGGCTTGTAATGAACTTTGCGATGTTGCAAAGCTTAAAGAGGGCAGTATTGTTGTAATCGGCTGTTCTTCAAGCGAAGTTGCAGGCGGCACTATCGGTCACAATTCAAGCCTTGAAACCGCACAGGCTGTTTTCAAGGGTATATATGAAGTGCTTTGCGAAAGAAAAATTTATCTTGCCGCACAGTGCTGTGAACACCTCAACCGTGCAATTATCGTTGAGCGTGAGGCTGTTCCGAATGCTGAAATCGTGAATGTTGTTCCTCAGCCAAAGGCAGGCGGTTCGTTTGCCACTACGGCATATAAAACATTTAAAGACCCTGTTGCACTTGAAGAAATTAAGGCTGATGCAGGTCTTGACATTGGCGGAACACTTATCGGTATGCACCTCAAAAGAGTTGCCGTTCCTGTAAGGCTCAGTATTGACCATATCGGGCAGGCTATTTTGCTTGCCGCAAGAACCCGTCCTAAATTTATCGGTGGTTGCCGTGCTGTTTATGATGAAAGATTTTAATTAAATACAAATTTTGCAAGCGTCAGTTTTACGGCTGTCGCTTGTTTTTTATACTATTTTTTTAAATTTCAACATATTACCTTGCGTTCCACAAATTTGCGACATACAATCTCAAAGAAAAGTTTGCATTTTTCACTAACTGTGGTATAATTTAATGAGATTATTTTTTTCTGGAGGTACTATGAGCGGTATAATTGTTTCTGTTATTGTCCCCTTTCTTGAAAGCAATAACAAGTTAATAAATACTCTGTCTTCAATTTCCGAACAAAAGAATATCAGTCAGGAAAACATTGAAGTGCTTATTGTTGACGCTACCGAAAATACTGCAAGCAAAAGTGCAATTGCAAATATGCCGATGTGCAAGATAATTCATGCAAAGTCGGTTGAAAGCTTTGCCGATGCCTGCAACCTTGCCGCATCAAAAGCAGTCGGCAAGTATATTACTGTGTGCAATTGCGGTGACACATTCAGCGATAATTATTTTGAAAGTTGTGTAAAAGTATTTGACAAAAAAGCAAAGATTCCTTTTGTTGCAGGTCACAGATTTTGCGTGAATCCTGTTTTCAGGGAAAAGAAGGAATTCAGGCTCAACAAAGGTCAGCTTGAAACAAGTGTGGTAAACATTTGTGATGACCCAAGCCTCATCAATCTTGAGCTTACAGGTACATTTTACAGAACCGAAATTTTCAAGTCATACAAGATGAACAACAAGCTCAAATACGAAAGTGCAGATGATTTTGCACTCAGAATTCAGCTTGACTATCACGAGTATGTATATCTTGATGAGATTGAGTTTGACTACTTTATGCCTGTCAGCGATGACTTTATGTACTATGTTCCCACAAACTACAAGGATTGGTACACAGACTCGCTTAACAACTTTTTGAAACCTCTCATCAATGACAGCAAGGACAAGGACGGCAAGATTCCTACATTTATCCAGTTCTATATTGTTTTCAATATTACAACAAAGTTCCTTGCAAATATGAACAACCGTAATAAGCGTAATATGAACGATGATGAGCTTGCGGTTTTCTTTGAAACAGCAAGAGAATGTTTTGGGTTTGCAAATGACGGTTTTGTTCTTAACAAAGACAAGTATGTTTCTCTCGGCTACAGTGAGGAAGCTGCCGAGATGTTCTATATGATAAAACACAACTGTGTTTTCAAGGATATGCCTTTTGAATATTCCGAGGGCAAAAAAGAAGTTTATCTCAACTGCAACAATATTTATGTTTCAAAGCTTACAGACCAGAGAGTCGGTATGCATGTTATGGACTACCGTGATGGCAAACTTGTTATTGACGGCTCGTTCAGACAGGTTTTTGACCTTGATGATTTTGAACTTTATGTTCAGTTTGGCGATAAAAGACAGGTTCTTACAAACACAGACCGCTATTCTTTAACAAAATATTTCGGCATCAGTGCGTACAAAAAGTTCACTTTCCACCTTGAACTTGAACTTGACCCCGAAAAGCCACAGCAGACAGTTGCGTTCTTTGCAAGATACAAGGATTCAACCATTCCGCTCAAACTTTCATTCCTGCACCACTGGTCTAAGTTTACAATCAAGCCGAAGAACTCTTACTGGAGATTCAACAAGTATGTTGCCTATATTGACAACTCAAGCACAATTGTAATCCGCCATGCTTCTGCTATGGATACATTCAAGAGAGAACTCAAGTTCCTACCCTATGTATTTATGGAAAGCAAACGCAGTTTCATTACAAGAATTCAGTATTGGCTGACAAGACCTTTCTTCAAAAACAAGAAGATTTGGCTTATGTACGATAAGCTGTACAAGGGTGGCGACAGCTGTGAATACCTTTACAGATATTGTGCAGATAAAAAGGACGGCATTTCAAGATACTACATTATTGACAAGAACACTTCCGACTACAAGCGACTTAAAGCTGACGGACTTAAACCCGTTAAGAACCGTTCTTTCAAGCACAAAATGCTGTTTCTCAATACCGATATTGCGCTCATAACAAATTCAAATGTATTTCCATTTAACGGCTACAGTATGGACCGTTCAAGATTCATCAGAGGTCTGTGCAACTTCCCATCAATGTGCTTACAGCACGGCCTTTCGGTTCAGAAGTGTGCAATGGCTCAGCAGAGAATTGTTGATAACACACAGATGTACTTTCTCGCTTCAAAGTATGAGTACAAGAACCTGAGCAACCATGTTTACAACTATCAGGATTTTGACATTCTCAAAATGACAGGTATCGGCAGATATGACGGACTTATCAATCACGATAAAAAGCAGATTCTCCTCTCACCTACATGGCGTATGTACAACGCAATGCCTGTAACAACAAGCGAGGGCGAACAGAGAGCTTACAATCCTGAATTTAAGCACACAACATACTATAAAATCTACAATGACCTTATCAACAATAAAAAGTTGATTGACACTGCTAAGCGTACAGGCTACAAGATTAAGTATGTTCTTCATCCGATTTTAAGTTCACAGGTTAATGACTTTATACCCGACCCATATGTTGAGGTTGTTTCATCAGTTGGTGATTTCAACTACGAAACAGCTTTTCAGGAGTCAAGCCTTATGGTAACAGACTATTCGGGTGTTCAGTTTGACTTTGCTTATATGAAAAAGCCTCTTGTATATTTCCATCCGTCACAGCTTCCGGCACACTATGATGACGGCGGATTTTTCTACGATACAATGGGATTCGGTGAAATCTGTGCTGAAAGCGATCAGCTGGTTGACCTGCTCTGCGAATATATGGAAAACGGCTGTAAGATGAAGCCTAAGTATGTTGAAAGAGTTGAAGATTTCTATCAGTTTGACGATCATAACAACTGCGAGAGAATTTACAACGAAATCATCAAGTATCAACAGCAGGTTAATAAAGACAAATTAAAATAATACTCAGCGGTCAGCTTTTTGAGTTGACCGCTTTGTTTTGCTCTTATTTATAAAGTTTAATATACTTTTATCACCTTTTGTACATATGTACAAATTTTGTATATATTGTTTAAAAAAGACTCGTTTTTCTTTTGAAATACTACACTGCATAAATTGTTACACTAACCAAATTGTGGTATAATTGGTACTTGGAACAATGTGGCATATTTTGCGAAAATTGTTATAAAAAGCAAAGTCCCGTCAGAAATTGACAGACACAAATCCCGTACTTTTTGGGATTTCCGTTTACGGAGGATTAAAAAATGAGCAAAACTAAACGACAGTCCGGCATTGAGTTACTGCGAATTATTGCAATGATACAGATAATTTTTCTGCACGCTTATCAGTACGGATTACTTCATCACGCATCAAAGGCCGCAGGTAATATTGACGGTGCGTTGGTAACCTTTGCGTGGTCATTCTGCAGAGCACCTGTTGATGTGTTCATTATGATAAGCGGCTACTTTATGATAACTTCGCAGTTTGATATTAAAAAGACCCTACGGCGTGGCGGAAAAGTCTATGGTGCAATGATTTTTTACTCGATTGTGCTTTCGATTATTTTCTTTATAAGCGACCCGTCACTTATAAACATAAATTCTGTCATAAGTGCGTTCACACCGCTAATGTCACGAACTTGGTATTTTCTGAGCAATTATTTGATTATTCTTCTGCTCAGCCCATTTCTCAACAAAATGCTTGCGTCACTTTCTAAAAAACATTACCTCTACTTTATGGGAATTGTTTTTATGGCAGTAAGCCTATGGTCAACGCTTGCGGAAATTGACGGAATAAAAAATGTCATAAGCATCAATAAGGTGCTTGACCCTTATATGGGCAAGAGTCTTAGCGGATTCCTTTTGATGTATATTATCGGCGGTTATCTGAGGTTGTTTGTTAAGCAAAAACCGCTTGAGAGCAGAAAGCTGAATTTCAAATATCTCGGCATTTTCGCCGCTCTTTGTGTATTAGACTTTGTGTTGGCGATTATCTTCCCACAGTACAAACCTGCCTTCGGTATGTTCAACAATCCGCTTGTTCTCGCCGAATCGGCAATGCTGATTCTCTTTTTCAGAGATTTCACTTTCAGCTCAAAATTTGTAAACACAATAGCCGGCACAACGCTCGGTATATACGCAATCCACGAAAATCCGTATGTTCGTGATTGGCTGTGGCATGTTGCAAACTTCAGCAATAAGCACCTCTATGACACCCTGATTTACATTCCGATTGTAATCATAACAGTCCTCTTCATATTCGCAGCCTGCTGCGTAATAGAACTCTTAAGACTGAAACTCTTTGAATTTGTCGGCAATAAAATAAACGCCCGCAAATCCATAACATCCGGCAACCGCTGTACAAAATAATATATCTTATAAAAAACAACACCGACAGATTCAAGCCAAAAGCTAACCTGTCGGTGTTTTTAGATTAGTTGAGTTCTCTTAATTATGCTTTTAAATTTTTACATTTTTTTTGAAAACAAACACATATTTTTCTCAACACACAACCAATCAATATCGGTACAAACAGACCAAATATAAGATATACAAAAGCCCACTGTTGCAAACCGTTTGGGAGATAGTAGTACCATATACTTGATTTAAATGATGAAACATTAAAGTCACCAAACAATGCGCCTGAAGTAATGCGGCTTAATCCGTAGAATACAAATTTTAGGCACATAAAGCCTACAAGCTGATTCACCATAATTCCGTATGTGTTGTCAGCAATAAGCCTTACAAGCTTGCTGCTTCCTATGGCAGGTACAAGCAATCTTGAAACTCTCAGCCAAAATGCAATTGCTGTGATTGACGAAATATACGGAATTATAAAACCGTTGTTAAATTTAGTAACTGACGACGGAGTGTACTCCAAATCTTTGCAAAAAGTTAAAAGTATCAGCTGTACAGCAAATATAATTGCAAAGTACGCAACATTATTGAGATTGTCTTTCTTTTCAAGCACAGCTTTATAAAAGCGACCGAATTCATAACAGGGCAGGAAAAACATTGTTCTGACAAGAAGCTTCACTATACCGTTAATTGCAGTCGGATTTTCTATTGCAGTGTTAACTCCTATCATTCCGATTGCAAGATACACTATCAAAACTATAAATTCATTGTCAAGATGAATCAGTTTCAAAAATTTTCTGAATAGCACATTTATTATGCAAACCAAAAACAGCGGATACACAAACCATGAACCGAGGTTATATTGAAAAGCCTCACCGTCAACAAACGGCATAACAAAAAGATTGTATAAATCAGGCTTTGCACCTATAGTAAATCCAAACAAACCGAGAAATGCAACCATACCACCGTAAAATATATTCCACAGATACGCAGGAATAAGAAGCCGCTTTGTTCGTTTCCATATGTATTTTCCGACATTTTCTTCATAATCGGTTTTGTAAAAATATCCCGATATAAATACAAACAGTGCCAAATTATACGAATACGGCGGAAACCAGTTATAAGCAAGTTCCATTCCGCCATGATAACAATGTCCGGAAACTATAATGATAATTCCGATTGCCGACAAAAGTTTGAATTGCAAATTTATTTCAGGAACACTTTTATTTTCAATTTTCTTTTTCAATCTTATCCCTCAGCTTTATCTGTTCTGCACTGAAGCTGCTATACCGTATCTAATGTTATCGCTAACAAAAGTGCCTTGCCTTATAAGCTGAATAGTATATGTTCCGCTACCTGATGATACAAATGAAACCATCGATTTATTATCATAACTACAATACGAGGTATATGAATTTCCCTTTGGATCAGTGACTTTTAATTTAAAAGTATCAAGATTAGGTGATGTAATTGTTCCGGTTGAATGAGAATCTGAAACAGTGTTTGGTTTATCCCATACAGCACACACTCTTACCAATTTACCTGCAGTAGCATTTATGCTCATTGTTTTACCCACTGAATTTACACTTGAAGTAATGCTTCCAGATGCATAATTTCTTCTTGCTGAATACAAGGCATATGAATTAATCACATTAAGCATACCTGAACCATACATTTTACTTAAAGCGGTATTACCACTGGAATTTGAAATAACTTCACTTTCATCCATTGAGTCAGTTATCTCGGTACCTGCAAGTAATACAGCCTTCATTAATCTTGGATTTATTTTGAGCGACGAACTTGCCTGGCACAATTGGGCTACTGCACCTGTTACCATAGGAGTCGAAAATGAAGTTCCGCTTGCAGCATTTGGTATCGCAGTACTGCTATTTCTTGTTGCAGGTAAAACAAAACTATCTCCTGGAGCAACTAAATCTGGTTTATAATTTTTACCGTCAGTATTTGTATAAGAGGAATAACCCGATAAGGTTCCGTTATTATTACAACCACCAACAGTTATCATATTGTATGCCATCTGACCACTACCTACACCGTTTTCTCCAGCATTGCCTGCCGCACCAACATAAGTTACATTATGTTGAGAAACAACATGGTCAATCCATTTTGCTGTATCACCGTAATTGTTATTACCATCGTTTCCAAATACCATACTGGAGTTTATTACATTGACTCCATTATCAAGTAATACCTCAAGTGCTGCTCTAAAATCAACACCCGCTGTTGCATACAGTTTTGCATCAGGAACAGCACCAACAAAGGTATCTCCGGTTGTGCTGTTTGAATAATTTCCTGCAATAATGCATGACACACAGTTGCCATGCGAAGAATAACTATCAATTATTCCGTTTGAAGAACAATGATACAGAGCAAAAGTATCTCTATTAAAATAATCAATTTCACTTGAGTTAGCAAAAGGATAATCAATTACACCAATTTTAACTCCCTCACCGGTAAAACCAAATGTATCTCGCATTTCGCTTATACCCGTTACATCATAAGGTTCAACTGAAAAATTATATGTACTTGCTCTTTCTTCCTGACTTAACTCCGTTGTATCATAATTTTGCGGATTTAATAAATTCTCAGCTTCTTTGTCATAATAGTAAATATCAGTGACATTTGGATTTTTACAAAGAGAATTAATTTGTTCTTTGTCAAGAGAAAGAATTACATTTGGTGCATACTTAGACTCATAAATAATATCGTCTTCATGACATTCAATTTTATCCAAAAATTTTTGGTTGTTTTCTTCATACATATCAGATGCAATGTTTCTTTTTTCTTTAATAACAGTCTCTGTATCTTCGTCTGTAACATCACTATCAATTCTCTTGATTTTTAATGCAGTACTATTGTCTAATTTTTCATCAGCAAATGACATATCTAATAATTCAAGTTTTTCAGAATTAAAATTGTAATCCGATTTCAATTTAACCGTTGTTTCTTTTTTGACTGTTGAAAAATCAATATCTTTTGTCCAGACTGACACATCCAACTTGTCCTCGTCAGACATACTGCTAAGCTTTTCCGACAGCGTTTTGTCAATGTAAATTTCGCTGTCCGGTAAAATTGTTTCTGCCGATACCATTTGTACAAAGCTTGATCCGCACAAACCTACAGCTAATGCACATGATACAATAGTTTTTATACCTTTTATTTTTTGCATTTTCTTTCTTCCTCCTCAAAATGATATTTTAATAAAATTTCTAAGTTATAAGAATTTCATTCTTTATATAATTTCTTATTCTTCATAAAATAGTTTCTGAGTGACTCAGGTTCTTTGGGTTGACCACACAAATTCAGCGAAGCTGTACTACAAGCTACCTTTACTGCACACTCAGACATTTTCTTTAATGTATCACTGATTTTCTTTTTCATTTTTTTCAACTCCTTGATTTATTTTTTCTATTATAATCAATGCATCCACTATAAATACCGTAGGCAATACAATGATTAATATAATATTTTGATATATTATCAATAACGCAATTGCTAAAATCATATTTATACACAAAACAATAATAGATAGCATTTTCTGCTTTTGGGGATTAAATATCGTTTTACCATTACTTCTCACTGGACAAATCTTTATAAATAAAATCAAAGAATATATAATTATAGCAAAAGCAATCAAAGCAATATAATTTGGGGATAAATATGAAAGAGTATCAGTCATTAATAAAATTAAAAAATAACTAATCAAAGTAACAATAAAACACCTCAAATATGACTTTGCATGGTAACCGCCACTAAAAAATCTGATGCTGGAAAATGAAAGTAAAAACAATATTGTTTCTAAAAATTTTCCAAACAAGCACCCTATTAAGATAATTGCTCCCGTTTCAATCAGTGATGATAACAGCAGTTCAAATCCATATACATATATTTCAAATGGTATATCATCTGTTTCTTTACAAACTAAAAAAGCTATTCTTTTTGACAGAATATGTAGCATATATTACATCTCCTGTAAAAAGAATAGCATGTTTTCATTAATTTTGTTTAAACTGGTAAAAATCAAAAGTTTTCTGGTAAACTTTTGTTATCTAATATTATCAAAACTATAAATTCATTATTCTTCTCCGAAATAACTACATCTCCCCCATACTTTTTGGCAATACTTTTTACTATTGAAATTCCCTTGCCGTGATTTTTCTTATCTGCCTTATCAGTCTGCAACAAAGGATTTTCAGACAATACAGAATCAATAATTTTATTTTTGCATTTAATAACAGAATAATCGCCTTTATGCTCTGTACTGAAAATAATTTCTTTATTCTCAATTTTATTTTCAGACAAATACGAAATAGCGTTATCAAAAATATTTCCTATTACCGAAATCATATCTGAACCGTTACTAAACATTTTCAAATCATTTGCAATGTTTAATTTGACCGACATTCCATTACTCCTTGCTTTTTCTATTTCAACATTCAAAACGGCATTTAATAAGTAATTTTCAGTATTTACCACAGAACCGATAGAAGAATATTTATCGGTAAGTTCCTGACATATTTTATGTGCTTCATCATATTTGCTCTCAACAATTAGATTATCAATACAAGCAATGTTGTTTTTCATATCATGTCTTATCTTTGCAGTATTCTCAATCTGTTTGTTAGAAGTTATAATGTTTTTTTCGTACAAATCAGCTCTTTGTTCGCTCAATAATAACTTTGTACTTATCTGGTTATCCCTGTTAATTCTTGCAATCATAAACCAAACCATTCCGGCAACCAAAATCATAGCGGCACAAATTATCAGAAGCAGTACGATTAAATTTGATTGATAATTCGTAAGAATCATTATGTAAAAAGTGATGTATAATATTGCCATTGCTAAAACAGGAATGGCAATAAAAGCTATTATATTTGAAACTTTCTTTAAACTATACACTTTTGCTTTTGTACGCCACATAAGCAATAAAGTTACGAATATTGTCAGGTTTACAAGCACAACACATAAATATCTGAAAAAGCTTGACTGTAAACCCAATTCTTCCAATGATAAACCCGTAACAAAAGATGTAAGATATAAAACTCCGTAAGATATAATCGTATTAATCAGTGAAGCTACAAACGGAAGAATAATTTTAATTGCCAATTCTCCTTTTAAACAAGTTAAGCAATATACTTCATGTAATATAACAACTGTCAACATATCAATCATTACAACATAAGGATTGTTAAATGTAAAATAAGTAAGAACAGTAAAATTTAAAGCAATAAACAATGAACATATTGCTATATTGCGTTTGCGAGAATATTTGCCGCCTAAGAATACCAAGAAAAACCCTATCAGATAAACTGATTGTGCAAAATTAACCGCTAACTCAAAACCATAATTAAACATTTATATCCCCCAACCATTTGAAATATTTTTTCTTTACATCATCTCTGTATTTTTTATTGAGAGGAATGTTAATATCATTTTGCAATAAAATACAATCCGCAGAAATATATTCAACATACTTATTGTTTACAGCATAACCAATATGCGGTCTTATAAAGCCATATTCTGAGATATTTTTAAATTCTGTATTCATATCACTTCTGACCTTATATTCTTGATTTTTAGTATGATACACAACATAATTTTTAATTTTTTCAAGATAAATAATATCACCAATAACAATCGGAATATCTTTTCTTTCGGTATGCAATACTATAGTTTTATGTAATTCTTTAAAAGAATTATTTATACGATTAATACATTCGTACAAATCCGATTCAATTTTACTTTTTCTTATAAATGAATAAGGAAAACTTTTTAAAGCATCAAACACAAGCTCATCGTGACTTGTGACATAAACAATAAAAGGTATTTCAGCTGAACTTTTCAATTCATTTATCCGCTTGGCTGTAGCAATACCGTCAATTGAAGGCATTTCAATATCAAGAAAAATCAGATGATACTTGCTGTAATTTTCAAGTATATCAAATCCGTTTGAGTATTTGTCAATTTTAAATTCAAAATTAAGCTTTTCACATACCGCTGTTATTTTGTTAATCAGACTTTCAACAAATACAATTTCATCATCTACTACCGCAATCTTTAACATATTCTCACCACCATTTTAATTCTAACAAATATTAAAAGGTAATGCAATATGCGGCGGTTTTTTTGGTTTAAACTTCTACCGGACGATATTCCCATTATCCAAAGGGATATTGACTATCTTCGTTCCGCACTGAAACTTTAACAATATTAGCCTGTATCGGCTTTAAGTGCTTAAAGGAAAAGTTACCATATAGTGGTGTAAAAAACGCAATCAAGACAATTTTGTAGTATTAAAATAGATGTTCAGAACATCCATTTCCTTTTACATAAATACTTTCTGTCTACAACAAAACAAGCGACAGTTTAATTTCTGTCGCTTGTAATTATCATATATTCTGTTTTTTCAGTTTACCCCAACTATTGACATTGAACTACATTAAAGATGACACAATGCAAATAAGACTATTTTTCTTTTATCTCAAAACCAATACCATTATTGCACTCTTTCAACTCTTTTACTTTTCCAAATTTAAAGTCAAGTGGAATTCCGTCAGGAAAAGCATCACAACAAGGTATCCAACCGTTTAATAATTCATCTCTCTGATATTTACATTCACAACAATCCGAAATATAAATCATAAGTATTTTCTCCAAATATATTTTACTTCGTCATTGCTACCAAACTAGCTTTGTAATGGAGGAAAGTAACTGCCTCGCTTACTGCGGTTGGTTCTTAAACAACCATCGCTCAATCCCAGTTCACTAAAAACAGTCCACAGGACTGTTTTCTTAACGCCCACCTTCTCGCCCGATTTAGCAGTAAATTTAGATAAAAAAGAAAACAGAGCAGTCAAAAGACTACTCTGTTCTGGCTCCCCCAACTGGGCTCGAACCAGTGACATCATGATTAACAGTCATGCG
>ERZ1026772.670-NODE-670-length-23056-cov-6.561019_pt1 | contig 23056 bp, 15 predicted proteins | sample MGYA00380124_ERZ1026772 | MGnify/ENA primary metagenome ERZ1026772 (study PRJEB33269, sample SAMEA4719760) | human gut metagenome | biome: human-associated habitat; feature: organic feature; material: feces | place: Cameroon | collected 2013-10 ...
GTTGAAAATGGACGAACGCGGGGGGGGGGATATGGGTTGGTGCTGCTTAGAGAATAGACGGGCTCGGCGTTGGATATGGGTTGGTGCTGCTTAGAGAATAGACGGGGCGTGGCAAATCTGATAGATGGAGTTTTGCAGGAATAACTCGCGGTTTTGAGAAAGAATTGGATTTTTGATTGCGTTGTTCGTTTTATTCGATTCGATAACGTGATATGTTTTTGACTGTGTGCGGAAGATTTCGCACTAAAATCAGTTGATTTGCGGGAGATGACGATGATTTTATGTAGTTCGTGTCAACATGAGTTACCCGATAATTCGCGTTTTTGTGGCTATTGTGGCTCAAAGGTCGAAGACCCAAGCCCTGCCCCCGCGAATACCGGAGGCGAAGGAAATCAGAAAACTGAGCCCATATCGCAAACGAAATACGGTCTAACCCCCGCAGTACGCGAATCCGATACAATCGAGGCGACAAACACCGAATCTTCGACAGATTCTGTCGCAGAGTCTTTGATCGATGCATTATCTGAATCGCTGGCGGAATCTGAATCGTTAGCGGAATCTGCAGTTAAAGCTGAAGATAAATCGGCTAGCGATAAAGAAGTCGAAGATAAATCGGGAATCGACGAGAAAGACAAAGATAATTCGGAGAGCAATCGACACGGCTTAGCGCAAAGCGATTCGACGGAGCGCGAAACCGATACGGCAAAATTCTCGGGACCGAGCTTGGCCCAAGCGAGTGATTTGAGTAGCAGTCTTGATAGCCTGAGCGATAGTTTGGAAGATTTGAGCAGTGGGCTCGACGATGCGGACAATGAATCCTACAAATCCGATGTCACGGCGCACGATGCGGAACGGGCAAATGCCAAAGAAGAATCGCACGAAGCCGAAGAAGAGGAATCGGAAGACGACGATGACGACGACGATATCCGCGAGTTAGAACGCCTTTTGGCAGAGCGCAAGGCTCGCAAAAAGGGCAAGCGCACGGCGTCTGGCGACAAATCCGACAAGCACAGCGCGGGCGACAAGGTCGAAGAGAAAAGCGACAAGGTCGAAGCGAAATCTGCGGCTGGCGAGAGCCAAGTATCGGCAGAATTGGAAATCGAAACGGTTCGGATCGACGAACGATCGGCAAAACTCGAAATCGTCGACGTCGTCGAAGTGAAAAAAGACGCGGGCAGTGCCGAAACTAAACTCGATGAAGACTCGGATTCTTCGAAGAATGATAGAGAAACTAGCGAAGAAACCGAATCGAAATCGGATTCGAAGCGCAATAAGAAACGCCGCCAGCGATGGGCGAGCGACAATCGTCCATCGTCGCAGAAATCGGCGTCGAGCGAGTTAGAAACCGAATCGGCCGAAGACGAAGAGAAGGCAAGCGCCGAGCGCGAAGAGGCCGAGCGAAAGGCACAAGCCGAGGCGCTCGAAAAGCTCGAAAAGGCTGCCGAAAAATCGAAAAACGAGACCGAAGGCGACAGCTTCGAAGTCGCTGGCGTCGATGTCTCGAGCGGTGAAAGCGACGTCGTAGAATCCGATTCGAGCGACGATGATGACGACGTCGATTTTGATGATTTCGACGATTCGAACGAAATGGATTTCTTCAATGGTCGCATGTCGCGTCAGTTTGAAGTCGATCCGGAGATTTGCGATGCGAAGAAAAAGAGTAGCAAAACGACGATCATCTTAGTCGCGATTCTCGTCGTCGTCGTTGCGGTCATCGTCGGAATCGTTTTCATTTAATTTGGATTTTTGCCCCAATATTTGCAGATGATTTGTCGTGCGAATTATTGGGGCTTTTTTTATTCTATAGAACACGAAATGAAAGATATATTGCCACTAAAAGCGATCGCCACCGACGAAGCCCGCAATGCAGCATTTCTCACCGATCTCGAACGGCGAATCGAAACGCACGTGCGCGGCATTGGTGCATGGAAAGGACTCGTCATTCGCAATACGTATTCGACGATTAAGACCATTCGCCCCGGATACGTGCGCCACTTGCTCAAAGTCTTGTCGCGCGACTATATCGACGCCTATACGCCACTTCACGAAGAGTATCGCAGCTCGCAGGTGCTCCCGAGCGAGTCGATCACGCCGCTTTCGGCATTTGTCGATGCGCACAAAGACGAGGTAAAGGCGATTTTTTGGCGCATTGCCGATAAATATGGCGATCGCTATAAGCAACACTTCGTCGGGAAGATTTATGCGAAGTTTAAGCCGATGATCGACGAGCACTTGCCCATAGTCTTGAGCGAGTTGACGGAGGCAATCGAAGATTGCACCGTCGTCGACGTATAAATCATAGCCGTTTGGCGGCATCTTGGGCCGACGGCGGCTAGCGAAGATGGCTGCGCCGTCGACGCATAAATCATAGCCGTTTGGCGGCATTTTGGATCGACGGCGGCTAGCGAAGATGGCACCGTCGTCGACGTCAAATCATAGTCGTTTGGCGACGTTTTAGGCCGACGGCTAGCGAAGATGGCTGCGTCGTCGACGTATAAATCTATATTATCGATTTATTCTTCGGCAGGCGCGACGATCGTCGGTGGCGTCATTTCGATCGAAGGTGTGATTTCTGTCGATCCGATGGGCTCGGGAGCGAGCATTTCTGGGACGATTTTGTGCATCGCCTCGCGAACGCGAGCATTGTCTTGCGAATCGCGCAATTTCGATAGATCGGCGATATCGGATTTGAGTTGTTCCAAATCGACGTGGTGAATTTTCCCGACGTAGATCTTTGGATGCCGAGTGCGATCCATGCATTCTTCGTTGAATCCGATTTCTTCGAACAATTTTTCGCCCGGTCTGACACCCGAAAAGACGATGGGGATATCGCGTTCCGTTTTTCCGCTCAAACGGATGAGGTCACGAGCGAGGTCGACGATTTTGACGGGTTTTCCCATGTCGAGTACGAAGATTTCGCCGTTTTGCGCCATGGCAGCGGCTTGCATGACGAGCTGGCTCGCCTCGGGGATCGTCATGAAATAGCGCACCATATCGGCGTGTGTGACGGTGAGAGGGCCGCCTTGGCGGATTTGCTGGCGGAATAGCGGCAAAACGCTCCCAGTCGAACCGAGGACATTGCCGAAGCGGACGGCGCAAAAGCGCGTTTTTCCCTTTCCCGACATGCCTTGGATATAGAGCTCGGCGATGCGCTTGCTCGTGCCCATGACGCTCGTCGGATTGACGGCTTTATCGGTCGAAATCATGACGAAAGCGGCGACATCGCGTCGCAAAGCGCAATCGGCGACGGCCGCCGTGCCTTCGACGTTGTTTCGTATGGCTTCGCCGGGGTTGAATTCGAGCAATGGCACGTGTTTGTAGGCTGCAGCATGGAAGACGACTTCGGGGCGCGATTCGGCGAAGACTTCGTCGAGCCTGCTCTCGTCGCAAATATCGACGAGTCGCGCGATGATCTTCGTCGATTTCGCCTTCTCGCGCATTTCTCGTTCGATGGCATAGAGAAAGAGTTCGCATCGTTCTAAGAGCACGAGTTCGGTCGGCTCGAAGGCTAGAACTTGCCTGCAAAGCTCGCTGCCAATCGATCCACCGGCTCCGGTCACGAGTATGCGGCGCCCATGGAGAAAGCGCGATATTTCGTCTTTATCGAGCGAAATCGGATCGCGATGGAGGAGGTCTTCGACCGAAATCTCGCGCATCTGGGCGATATCGACTTTTCCCGAGATAAGGGCATTCATGCGGGGAATGATCTTCGTCTTAATCGAGGCTTCGGCACAAGCATCGAGGATGCCTCGCAAACTCTCGGCCGTATTGTCGGATTCGACGATGATCGCTTGCTCGATTTCGTATTTGTCGACGATTTGCGCCATCTTCTCCATATTGCCCAATACGGGGACGCCGGCAATGACGCGCCCGGCATCTTCGGGCGATTCGCTCATGATTCCGACGAGGTCGAAAGGCGATTGCGCGTCGTTGCGCAACGATTCGGCGATTTGTTTGGCATCGCTCCCCGACCCGATGAGAATGGCTCGCGCACCAATCGCCTGAAAACTCAAGCGATTCGCCTTTTCGAAGATCATGCGACGCAAAACGCGTACACCGACGCAGAGCGCGACGACGAGAACCCAATTGATGAAGAGCACGCCGACGGGAATGAGAAACCACTGCGCAGTCTCGACGTCATCCATATAGGAACCGACGATGAGGCGCATGGCGACGAGCGGAATTTGCGCGACGCTCAAAGCCAGCAGAATGCGCCAAACGTCGGATAACGATATAAACCGCCACGCCGCCCGCGTCGCGCCAAAGAGATAAAGCCCCAAAAACTCGCACAATGCGACGAATGGCAGACAAACCAAGGCACGCAAAAACCATTGCCAATCGAATGAAAAATCGAGCCGTAGCAAGAACGATATCATAAACGCCACGACGATCGCCACGAAGTCGATGCCAAATCGCGCCATGGCATTGCATACTCTCTTCATTTTATTCCTTCGTTCCTTCGTTTCTCAAATCCATGGCTATGTGCCCCGTTCTCCCACACATCCGCCGAGCCAATGGCGATGCGCTCCGAGTCTTGCTCGATCGGCTATCGCCATCGTATGAATATCGCATGCCGCGATATTTTATGTTTAGATGCGAACGGCTTTTCGTATGGCATCGCAAATGCGCATTTGTTGTGCTTTTGTCAACGCACTCCCCGACGGCAGGCACAGACCGCGTTCGAAGATAGTTCGGCAAACGTTTCCACCGACGAAATCAAGCCCTTCAAAGACGGGTTGCATGTGCATTGGCTTCCAAACCCAACGCGATTCGATGTTTTCGGATTCGAGCGCTAAGCGAATGTCTTCGGGCGATTGGCGAATGACTTTCGGGTCGATTTGGACGACGGTAAGCCATTTATTCGAGACCGCCCCATCGGGCTCGGGCATGAACGATATGCCCTCGATATCGGCTAAGTATTCGACATAACGCGCAAATATGGCTCGTCGTTTTTCGACGCGGTCGTCGAGGACTTCGAGCTGACCGCAACCGACAGCCGCGAGCAAATTGCTGAGGCGATAATTATAACCTATCGTCGTATGGTGATAATATGGGCGCTTTTCGCGAGCTTGGGTCGCCAAAAAATGGGCGCGTTCGACGATCTTCGGGTCGCGCGAAACGAGAGCACCGCCCCCCGATGTCGTGATGATCTTGTTGCCATTAAACGAAAACGCCGACACGGTGCCAAACGTCCCGCAAAGGCGCCCATTTCGCCGCGATCCGAGTGCCTCGGCACTATCTTCGACGATCGGAATACCATACCGATCGCAAATCTTTTCGATGGCATCGTGGTTGGCAGCAATGCCATAGAGATCGACGACGATAACGGCTTTGGGCAGTTTTCCCAATGCCTCGTCGGTTTCGAGTTGCTCGGCCAATAGAGCCGGATCCATCTGCCAACTATCGAAATCGGAATCGATAAAGACGGGCTCGGCGCCGCAGTATTTGATCACATTACACGACGCACTAAACGTAAAATCTGAGCAATAGACGCGATCGCCAGGACCAATGCCCAGCGCGAGCAATGCCAAATGAAGCGCAGCCGTCCCCGACGAAAGCGCGCATACGCCCAAGCCCCCGAGATACTCGCTCAGTTCGCGCTCGAAACGGTCGACAAACGGCCCCAAAGGGGCAATCCAATTCGATTCAAATGCCTGCGATACGTATGTCGCTTCGTTGCCACCCATGTGCGGCGGCGATAAAAATATGCGCGGTTCCATCCTCATATTCTCCTAATAATCCTCGACTGCGACGATATATCGACGATATCTGCCATCGCAAACGAAATCCAATCGGCGCATGCGACGAGGTCATCGGGCGTGCAAAATACAAACATTATGCCTAAATTGAAACAATATGCAGAACTATTTTTTCCGCACCTATCTCGATTCATCGCAATATCTCGTTCATCGGCCATTTGTCGCGATATTGCATCGCTCCCCCCAAGAGCTTTCAAAAAACTGCGACGAAGAGCGCCAAATGCAACGCCTTTTTCTTGAGCGATGGGGCACGATCGTGTAAAATATAGACGTCTTTGTTTTGCGCTTGCATGCGGAGGATTATGAAGACGATTCAAAAAAACGGTTTTACGCTTATCGAATTGACGATCGTCGTCTGTATTATCGCGTTTTTGTCGACGATCGCCGTCACAGTCTACCGACGATTCGAAGCATCTCGATACGATACCGAAGGGCTCGCCGGCGTCGAAGATCTCTACGCTCAAGCACTTCGCATTATCAACGATCGCGGTGTGTCGAAGGCGTCCGATACGAGCGAAGTTCACACGGGGTGCGTCGTACTACAACGCAAGTCCGATGGCACTTGGGGGAAGACTCAATACTACAATGCAAATTTCGCAGTCTACCTCAATGATTCACTCATCTCATCGACGTCGGTGCACTGGAGATACCAAGTCTGCATCGGTTTTGCCGACAATACCGAACAAAGCGAATCGTTTATCGTTTCGGCGCATAGTTTGCAGTCTACGCGAACGATTATCGCTAGCGCTGGGCTCGATACGCCCATCATCGCCGACGATTCGATGGACTCCACGGCAATCACAACGCTGATGAATAGTTTTGCACTCTATCCTTCATCTGTCGCTTGGAAAAGCTTCCGCTAGCCCCCTATCTCATTGTATCGATTTCGCGATACGCGGCGTATCGCCCCCTCGGTGCAGTCGCATCGAGACCGTCTTTGAACTGGAGACATTATGAATAATCGAGGTTTTACGCTTATCGAATTGATGATCGTCGTCGCCATCATCGGCATCCTCGCCATGACGGCCGTCCCCATCTATAGCGCCTATATTACCGAGGCTTCGCACGCCGAAGCCAATACGATCCTCGTCGATATCGCCGCTAAAGAAGAGACCTATAAAGCAGCTTGGGGGCGTTATCTCGCCATTACTTGCGCCGACGCTCAAATTCCGCCCTATGGTCAACGACAACCGCAAACAAATGGCGAAGAAAACTTTACAAAATTGGGCTTCGAATCGACCGGAGACGGCGGCATCTTTGGCGGGCCGGTCTATTTTGGATATTGCGTCGAAACGCCAGAAGGAGATGCGAATCCACAAGAGTACACGGCCCGAGCCCGACGACATCTCCTGACGAGCACCATCGAAACGGGAACGATAACATCGCGAAATCGTCGAACAGTTATCTATACAACTGCCGCCAAACCTTAAACAACTGACACATCACTCCGCACCGATTTCGTGCGGAGTCTTTTTTTATCTCAACGCAGCCTCAACGCAGTCTCAACGACGTCAAATGTCGTCTTGTTCGATATTCGTCGCTATATCGTTTTCGCCAAATATCTCACACGTCATCATTCCTCTCATCGATCTATCTGCATCGAAGTAACGATATAGGCGAAGATAATTCTCTGCATATCCGCTCCATCGTCGCTTGCCGTCGACGATTTCATGCGCTGGCGTCTCCCACAATACGCGGCAAAGCGCCCCAATCGAAGCCTGCATTTTATCGCGCTTTATCTGCATCATCCGGTCGTGAGCTTCGTTCCATCGCTCGCGCTTGACCTCGGGTGCAACGGGATTGGGCAGCGTTGCCGCAATCGTGCCCGGGCGCGCCGAAAACCGAAACAAATGGATATCGTCAAAGCCGATCCGTTCGATGAAATCGAGGGTCTCGCGCCACATGGCATCGGTTTCGCCCGGAAACCCGACGATGAGATCGGTCGATACCCGTACATTGGGAATCTTCCTGCGTAAGTCGTTGATTTTAGATTCGAATTCGGCGAGTTGCGTTCGCCTCCGCATCATCGAGAGCACGGCATCGCTACCGCTCTGGACCGGCGTATGGAAATGCGGGCAAAGTCTCTTATCGCTCCAAAGTTCATAGAGCTCAGGGCGCAAATGCCAAGGCTCGATCGAACTCAAACGCAATCGTTCGACATCGGTCTTCGACAAGATATCGCCGATGAGATCGGGCAAACGCCGATCGCCCTCTTTCCACGCCCCCAACTGCACCCCAGTGAGCACGATTTCGCGTTCGCCAAGCGCCAAACAACGCCTGATTTCTTCGACGATATCGGCGCCCGCCACCGATCGCTCGCGCCCACGCGCCAACCGCACCGAGCAATACGTACACGCATTGTTGCACCCGTCTTCGATCTTGATAAAACAGCGAATCCGCGGCTTATAAGCCGTTGGCGCTTGCGCCACACTCGCATTCCACGTTTCATCGATCGCTCGCGCTATGATATCGGCTGCCTTCGGTCGATCGTCGCGATATATGCGTACAATTCTAAGATCGTCATCTTGCACAGAAGAATGTTCCGTATCTTCTTCAGATCTTTGAACAATGCTCGATTCGCTCTCGATATCTACGCCGATCGCAAAACCTCGGTCAGCATTTCGCCTTGTGCCAAGTTCGGATTCTCGATCGACTTTTTGTTCAAATCGTTGATCGGCCGAGTGATCCGAATCATCTCGTTTCGCCCCCTGGCGCAAGTCGTCATCCGAAACCGGATTCTCGCCCGCTTGCATGAGATCGACGGCACAGCCCATGAGCACGAGCAACCGCACCCCTGCGGCGGCAAAGCGCCGCATCAGGTTTCGCGATTTGCGCATCGCATCGGCAGTCACCCCACACGTATTGAGCACGATGACATCGGGATTATCGGCAATGGCGACGATTTCATGCCCCTTATCGGTCATCGATCGCGCAATTGCCTCGTTTTCTGCCTCGTTTAAACGGCACCCCAAATAATGGAAAGCGATTCGAACCACGCCCCATTTCTCCCCAAATAAGATGAATTTTAATGGACAAAATACGACAACATTCGAGCATTATTCGCCGCATGGCGCGTCTTCTCGCTTGCCCACTCGCGCAACTCTTTGACGTCGTCTTCGCGTTGCTTGTAGAGCGGCACGATGTCGTGCAACTCGTCTAATATGCCCTCGGTCGACACGTCTTTCTGGCGATTAAACGCCGTAAACAACGCCGCCACGACGGCTTGTTCGATTTCTGCACCCGAAAAATTGACCGATTCCATTGCCAAGCGATGCAAATCGAAATCGTCGGGATTCCGCCCGCGTTTTTTGAGGTGAATCCCAAATATCTGCTCTCTCGAATCGAGGTCGGGCAAATCGAGGAAAAACAATTCGTCGAATCGCCCCTTGCGCATCAGCTCGGCAGGCAAATGGCGAACGTCATTCGCCGTGGCGACGAAAAACGCCGACGATTGTCGCTCCTGCATCCAATTGAGGATATGCCCCAAAAGCCGGCGCGTCGTCGTGTCGGCATTATCGGCAAACGCCTTTTCGATTTCGTCGCACCATATAATCGCCGGCGACATGGCATCGGCAACGCGCAAAGCGTGCCGCAACACGGCATCGGGCGCATCCGAAGCCGAAAATATCGCCGTCATATCGAGCCGCAAAAGCGGAAATCCCCACGCATTCGCTATCGACTTTGCAATGAGCGATTTACCGCACCCTTGGATCCCTACCAACAACACGCCGCGCGGCGGCGTCAGACCAAACTCCCGGGCGCGCACGCCAAACGCCTGCGAACGCTCGCTCAGCCACATCTTGAGCTCATCGGCGCCCCCGACCTCCGACATCTTCGTCACATCGTCGACGACGTCGAGCGACAAATTCGCCGCCAACAGTTGCTTCTTTTCTTCGGTAATCCGCGGAATCCACGAATTAAATTCGGCATTCTCTCGACTTTCTATAAGGATGCGCATTAAAACGCGATAAATCTGAAGTCTCGACATGCCCGCCGTCGCAAACCCCATCTGGTCGATGAGCGACGCATCTCTGACATGAGCCCCAAGCGCGAGCTTGATCAGCGCCTGCCGCGCATCAAGACTCGGCAACGGAGCCGATAAAATCGGGATGTTTTCGAGCGTCGCCGGCCGAACGACACTCGTCGGCGAAACCAAAACGACGACCGTCGAAGGCGCGCGCAATCGCTTCGAACGCAACAACAACGCCTTTTCGGCTGCCGAAATATCGGCCTGCATCGCCCCCTGCCACAGCCACACGACACGCCGCTTCGACTCACCCATGTCGACCGCCTCGAAATCGATCTTCTCAACGACGCGACAATCGCCCCACGCCCCCACTATCCGCTTCACGCCCTCGACGATCCAATCGTCATCGACGCTTTCGATCCAAACGACGGGCTCGCCTGCCTTCAGCCGCAACGCCACGTGACTCAAAAAAGAAGATTCATTCACTAGGTTCTATCACCGAATTTTGAACACAAAAACAACCGAACGCGAAACGATAATTCGATCCCCAGGGTGCAATTCGACGCACTCGCGATTGATAGCATGACCATAATCGCCCAAAAACGTCGCATTGCTATTGCACAAATCCTCGACAAAAAACGCGCCGCGAATGTTAAAATAAAATCGCAAATGACGCCTCGACACGCTCTTGTCGACCTTCCAATACATCGCCAAATCGACGTCGGGGTAATGCCCCGCAATCACATCGCGACGCCCCACGAGCAATTCGTCTTTCGTCAACGCAATCTGCGTCACGTAATCGCCCCGATAAAAGACCTCCTTGCCGTCCTCGATTTCCAAATAAGGCTCCTTGCCCGCATAAACGCCGCGATCGAGCGACTCGATTATCGCCGTCGCACCCACGTCGAGCACGTCGGTCAACACATCGCCCTGCGCCCCCACGCTCAATCCCTGCTCGTTTTTCTTTTGTTCGTCCATCGATATACTCCGAAAGCACGACGCCGAAGCGCAAACTTCACAATCCCCTACGATACCAAATTGCGCACAAGACTTGAATAAAAAAGCGCCCCACCACCACCAACTCGCCCCTGCACATCAATCGCCCGATCTTTTCTCGTTCGCCTACTATTGGCGTTCGCCTGCTATTGCCTGCGGCAATACGCATGCGGCTACGGCTATTGCCTGCGGCAATACGCCTACGCAACACCAACTGCGCCTGCTATTGCCTGCGGCAATACGCATGCGGCTTCGGCTATTGCCTGCGGCAATACGCCTACGCGGCTGCGCTATGTGCTCACTTGCGTTGCGCGCATACGCGCAGCTTTCGCCCTATTTCGCTGCGCTCAATACGGGCTCTGGGGCGCCTCCGGCGCATTTTCCATGCCCCAAGCCTATCGATTGCGAATCTTCAATGATTCGACGCGCCCGACGAGCTTCTTGATGAGTCGATCGTTTTCTTCGCCCATAATCGACAACGCATCGTCGATCGGCATGTGTTCGAGCTCATCGAGCCGAATGACTTTTTCTTCGACGTTAAAATCGTCGCAAAATATCAATATGCGCTTTGCATACGGCGTATTCGTCAACGTGAGCTGGAGCAACTCTAGAGCCTGGGCTCGCGTCGAGGCCCGTGCCGACGATAGCGACTGGAATATCGTCTGAATCATATCGCGCCGATAAACCGCCATCAACGCCTTGAATATCCGATATATCGCTGCATCGTAGAGCGACTGCAAAGCATCGATATCTTCGACGAGTTTGAATCCCGATTTGTCGTCGCTTCTTTCGTCCGAAGGCGCCGCATCTAATTCAGCATTCTGTTCCGATTCTGCATTTTCTTCAGCAGATTCGCCAATCTCTCCAAAATCGTTCAAATTCTGGAGCACGACAAGGGACGCTTGGGCGAGTCGTACTTCGTGAGCCACGCAAGCCATGGCGCAACGTTGGATATTGCTATGCGTCTTAATATCTTCGCTTCGCGCAATCAATATGGCGTCGAGCGTCGCCTCGCGGACCATTGGCGAATCATCCATCAACATATTGGGGTCGTACGAAATCGGCCCATCGCTCGGCGATGTCACGGCCAACGACGCCGACAACGTCCGTCCATCGTCGCTACCGCTCCCGAGTTTGAGCTGCTTAAACAAATGATCGACCGAAAACCGATTCAAATCTCGAACGAAATACATCGTCACGCCGATGACGGGAATGAGCAACAGCGGCGTATATTTGTAATTCATATAGGGCACGACGAGATTGAGCAAAAGCCCTGCACTAATCCCACCGAGCGGATTCATCACGCCCTTAAAGACGACTTTTGCGCGATTGCGTAACAGGCGTGGCAAACTCGATATTGCGATTTCTCGCGCCGAATCCTGAACCGTAAACCGCATGGCAACGTCGACAAAGCGCAACGCCACGACGCAAAATGCACTATAGACGAAGACAAATGGCGCCGTAAACACGAGCAATACGGCAGGCGTTAGCGCAAATAGCGTACGCGTCTTGAACCGCGTCAAAAACTGCGACAAAAGCGTCAACTGTACGATCAAATTAAACGTATTTGAGACGGCATTAAAGTGACCATAAAATATGGCTATTCCCTCGCGGTCGAAATTCGTCTGCAAATACTGCTTGAGTACGAAATCGATGATATTCGTCGCCAAAGCCGTCAAAAAGAAGATAAACGACAAATTCTTGAGCAACGGCGATCGAATAATATCGCGTGCTGCGTACAAAAAGTCGTCGCGCAATCGGCGTTTGCCTTCACTCGTCACAGAAAATTGCGTCTTTTCCTGTCTTCGTCGAAGTCTCAACCCAATCACGGGTATCGTCATGATGCAAAACGTCAAGCAATCGGCAATGGGGAGCGCAGCGATTCCAAATCCGTGGATCATCGACGGAATGACACAGCCAGCGGCAATGCCGCCGAGCGTCGATGCCGCGCACACGAGATTGAAAAGGCGACGTCCTTGACGTGCATCGAATGCATCGCCAATGGCACTCCAAACGATGATATTGCCAAGCGCTGGAGCCGTAATCAAAAACGTCGCATACGACAAAATAGCCGCGTGCCCCGTAAAATGGACAAATCGAAAGGCCACGGCGCCGAGCGCCGAAAGGACGAGAAAAGCCAAATTCAGCTTCGTCGCCGATACGACGCGCAAGAGCTGGAAGTAGATGAGCGAAACGCACATCAACGCCAAACTCGACAAAATAAAGAAATTGGCGACGTTGATTTCTGGGCGCGCAGATAAAAGTATGGCGTCGCTCAGCGTGCGCCCCAAGACGACACTAGCCACCGACGAAAACGTGCCCAATGCCGCCATGAAAAGCGGGAACGCCTCTCCTTTTCGAATATCAAAAAAACGAGATTCCCGAATCACTTCGAACCAAATTCAGATGAAATATGCGTAAAAACACAAAAAAAGCCTTACACGGCTTTATGCGAAAAAAGGCGCGGCAATGCCGCGCCTCTGACGTCACCCTAATCGACGATTAGAAGCGAGCTTGTGCAAAGATTCCAAGCCCAAGCACGTGCGGGTCTCGCATATAGTATTCTGCCGTAAAGTCAACAGCATCTTTCTTGCGACCGAGTTGGTTGCGGTCGTAGTTGTAGTTGAGTTGAGCGATAAGGCTCATCATATCCGACAAGTCCCAACGCAATTGGAATTTGATCGAGTAGACTTCTTTCGGTTCATTGCCATTGGGGAAGGCGATGATCGTGCTCGAATCCATGATGGCAACCGTCTGTTTACCACCGGTCAATTCGGAAGAACTCAGCGTTTCGCTCACGCGACCGCGATACGAAGCAGGTTTCTGAATACCGAATTGCAACGAGGGCAAGAGGTTGGCTTCTTCGATCCAGTACTCACCCTTGACGGCGAAGAGGATTTCGGGTTTCGATTCCGAATCCTTCGGAAGTGCATAGAACGGGTCGAGGCTGGGGACGTTGAAGAGGATGAAATAGAGATCGCGATAGACCAAGTCGACGTTGATCGCGAGTTTCCCGATGTAGAAGTCGGCACGGACGGCAGCTGCGAAGGCATTGACGCGCTTCGTTTCGCCCAATACTTCGAAGCTAGCGAGTGTTTGCGTCAACCAGTTACCTTCGACCGAAACGCGCCACGTGAAATCTTCATAGTTCTTCGGCTTGCGGAGGAAGTAGTTCGAAGCTTCAAAGCTGTCGTCGTTGTTGCGATAGAGGCGATAATCGATCGATGCCTCGGGGGCAAAGCCTTCCGAGAAGGCACTCACGCGAGCCGAAAGACCGCCCGAAACGACTTCTTCGCCCTGGACACCTTGTTTGGGGTTAATACCAGAATCGAAGATACCGCCGTTGACTTCGACACCCCACATATTGGCGACGTAACCGAGTCCGAAGATGCCGCCCCAGAAGGCGCCCAGCTCGCGGTTGGCCACGTCGTTGTTGTCTTTTGTCAAGATGATTTGACGCGTCGATTTCGCACCTGCCAATGCATAGAACCCGTCCCAATCGAAGCGGAGACGGAAGCCCGGCGTCGCAAACTGCGATTTCTGCGATGTAAAGATCTTATTTCCACCCCACGAAAGGTCATACGTATAACCCGCGCGGAAGCGGTCGGCATTCGTCGGGAAGAACGTCAATTCGAGTTGGCGATCCGAATCGAGCGTGTGCCCCGTCTTCTCATCAACCGTCACATCGGTAAACGAATAACGCGCACGCAAATACGAACCGGCGTCGCGAATCTTGATATCGCTCGTCGAAAAACCGTTCTCGGGCTGCGTCAAAACGGCCAAACGCGCAACAAATGCTGCATCGGTCGTGAGGTTTTTCACAAAACCCGGCATCTCTTTATACATGACGAGGTGCGTCATCGTCTCGTCACCTTCGTCTTGGCTGTTCAAGCTCTCGAACGGATAGTGAATGCCATTGCGCGCGCCCATATCGAATTCGGGGCTGTTGATAAGCGATTCACCAGGGCCCGAAAGCAAGTTGTCGTCGCTCATGACGAAACTCAACCGCGTATCGATAAAATCACCTGCTACTGCCGTCGCAGGAGCGATGGTGGCAAATGCCAAAAGACCGGCCATCAGCGAGCGAAAGCCGTTAAATCTATGACCGTTGTGAGAGAATCTCGATTGCATGAATGCGTCTCCTGATTTAGGTGGGGGCTATCCCCAATGATATTTAATAAAGTTCAAATACTCTGAAATATGAATGGCTCTTGGGCGATGCGAACCCATTCGCATCACCCATTCCTGCGGCAACGTCTACGACGCCGCCTCCCTATCAAATTCTACTCTTGCATTCTACTCGCGCAACGCGCCTTTGCCGTGCCCGTTGCAGGGTATTGCTTGCGATAGCTCTTTTCGAACGCATCGCACGTGCACCATTCCGACGAAATCTTGCACGCTTCCAAGCATCCATCGACACCATTGTCGCTGATGCACTCTTGGAAATCGACTTGTGCATCGTAGTTAAACGCTTCATCGAAGATGAGATCGGTGCTAAAGCGCGGCTCGATGACCTTCATGATCATGCTGTTCTTATTGAACTTGCTCGCATAACACTCGGTATTTGAATTTGCGCCCGAGCAGCCCGGCAAAACTTGCTTGAGGTTACCCGTCAGGCGTAGCAAATGCCGCTCCGGACAACGCACCATGCGACGCTGCGTATTGGGATCTTTCCATTCATAGCACGCATTGCACGTCATTGTCGTAGCACCGGCAGGCGCCTCATCACATCCGTGTTTCTCCCAAGCCTTATTCACGCCCTTATACGTCCACCGCTCCGACGTAATGTCGAATCCATTGATGAGCGACGAACTCGCAACCGAAAGCTCGCCATTGCCATCGAGCGTCCAGCCTCGCCATTGATCATAGCTCGACAAGCTCGAGAGCTCCGTACAACGATCGTTGCCCGTACACGTGTTACGGCACGTCGCCTCGGCTGTACCCGTCTCGATCTTGAGGTTGCCGTTGTCGTCGCAATCGATGAACTCCGTCGAAAGGCGAACGTTCTGGACAGTAACAACCGACGATTCCAACGCTTCGATATTCGCCGTGTTTTCGAGGCTAAAGAACGACGGATTCGTAATCGCATACGGCTCGGGCGGAGAAACATACCCAAAGGCCTTCTTATCCTCTTTCGTCCATTTTTCCAGCTCCTCTTTGCTGAAATACGTCGACGAACAGTCGATGAGTGCATGTTTCGCCTCGAGCTCTTCTTCCGTACAAGCACGAGCCTCGCCCGTGATGCGGTCGATACAGCTCTCGATACCCAATTCGCCATCTTCGGGCGCCGGATCGATGTCTTCAGCCGTCGATTGCTCTTTATTTTGGATACCCCACGACGGAAACTGCAACTGCGTCATACCCGTAAACTCGGCAATACCACCCGAAACTTCACAAACTCGATCGCCAATCGCGACGCGACCAGGTTGCGAGAACGTAAAGATGAAGATCGAGTTGTAATCCGTATCGCCCTTATCCGTAATATAAAATCCCGTCGATACGACGTTCGTCACGACGAGGTCGTGACCAGGCAATCCCTTGAGCTGGCCATACTCATAGAGCAACGGCGAACTACCATCGGGACGATCCGGATTGTATTGGATCATGCGAATCGTCTGCGGTTCGAAGACGAACTCTTGCGACGTCCCCGACGCATACGAAGGCTGGCATCCCAAGCCATTCTCCGTAAATTTGTTATTCGGACAAACTGGATTGTCCATATTGAGCGAACGAACCTCGGTATCTTCAACCCAGATACGAGCCGTACCAAACGCATAACGAATGGCTAGATCATTGATTTCGGCAACGCCGTTTTTAAACGTAATCGTCTCGCTGCTCAATTTGCCCGGCTCTACCGATAATTTTACCGTTTCGTTATACGCATTGTCGGGATTGTCACTACCATCGAGCACGTTGCCGTTGATATCGACGGCCCACGCCTGGAGCTTGACCTTATACGCACCGACACCGTCAAATGTCGTTGGCATCTTGAGCGGATCATTCGTCGTCCCATAGTTACCGCTCAGAGGCGTGGCAACGACTTTGAACGCGTGCACGCCTTCGTAGTGCGACGTCTTCTGTTCGACACACCCAAACGCTCCCGCGCTCAAGGCCAAACACGATGCCAGGATTATCGCTGAATTTCTAAACTGTCTTTTCATCGTACTTTCTCCTGACCCGATTAATAGCAAGCATCATAGCCGGCAGATTGGAGCGCTTCCATAATGGCTGGCCCATTGTCATAGCTACTCGGCGCACCACTACCCAACGCTCCGCTATCGTTATGCGGCTTTATCGGATACTGGCGACCATCGGTGCTCGCCATAAAGCAAGAAATCTCCATACAAATCGCTTCGGCTTTTGCCGTCGCCATATTGACGCATTTTTCGTATTCGCTCTCGGCGCTCAATCCCGCACAACTCGCGTATTCGGGTTGTTCCAAGTAGCCTTTCGCGCAAATCGAGTAATCGCTATCGGTATTGTTTTCGTCGCATAGACCAGCCGCGTACTTCTTGCCGTGTTGATCGGTCGCACCAGTCAAGTTGGCCTCGTATTGGCAAGCAAAGATATCGGCCGATGAAAACTTATAGCGGCAAGGTGCGGCATAATTCTGTGCCAGGCACGATTCAAATTGCGTCTTCTTGCTCAAACCAGCGCAACGCGAAGCCCCCGATCCATCGGTCTTCGTATCTAAATTCGACAAGCAAACTTCTTGCTCGCTGTACTTATACATCTGCTTGCACCAACGCGTCTCGAACTCGATCGTGTCGGTCTTGCACGTCTGCATACGCGTGCATTGCCCCGGATTCTGACGAATGAAATCCTTATCTTCGGCGGTATTAGCCTCGTCCACGCACAATTCTAAACACGACTTCTCTTTCTCGATGCCATCGAGCAAGACTTCGCGCAACATAACGCCCGTTTCTTTCTGCGTCGTATTGTACTTCAACGACGTAAAGCCCGATCCACCGTGCGCCATGTAGTTGTTCGTCGCAAACTTATAGAAAAATTCCGGCTGCAACTTCTCTAAACAAACTTTGTATTTGCCCAATCGCGTATCGGTGATCTCTTCGCACGACGAAACGCCCTTGTCGCTCAGGTGACAATCGGAGTCCTTCTCACACGTTCCGCGAACGAATTTCACGTCCTTCGCAAAGTGGACGTAATAGACGTTCTTCTCCGGATGCTTTTCGTTGCGAACATTCGGATATTCCAAGTGATCATTCTCATCGGGCAAACAATACGTCGGCGTCGGCGTGACGTTTTCGCACAAGTACTTAAACGCATCGTCGCGATACTGATATTGGAACAAGAAACCCGCTTCCAAATAATCGTCGACGACTTTTTTCGCCGTGTGGCAGTCGAGCGAATAACGAACGCCCGAAACTTGCAACTGGCTCGAACAACCGCGGTTCATCGAACGATACGAGTTGTAGTCCAACAAGCCCCAAACTTCACTACCCGACATCGTCAACGACGCAACCGAGTTCGGGAACGGGAAGACGTTATAGAGCTGATCGTTCGTCACGGGTCCTTGCAAAACGTCGGTACGAATACCAAGCGAGTTCGTCGCACCAAAGTCGGCCTCGACGCGCTGACGCAACATCATGGCATCGGCCAAGAAGTTGCCAAGCGGCGAGTCGTTGCCGCCCGTTCCGAAACGCTTCAACGTTTGCGGTGCATAGCCGACGATGTAGCGCAAATTCAAACGACGCGCCAATTCCAATTCATACGGCGCCATCAAGAACGTCAACTCCGCATCGTCTTTAATCGTCGAATCGATGGGAATCGGCTGATATTTATGGCTCACGAGCGTCAAGTCCCACGGCCGCATCTGATTCTCATCGTTGGCGTTCTTATCCTTATAAAGCTCCGGACGCACGATGTGATCGGGGTAAAATACGGAATCGAACTTGCCGACGTATTTCATAAACGCACCCGAGTGAACGAGCGGCACCATCTTCGGACTCGATTTCCCTGCGGCATCGACGTGACCATCGGGAATGATCTTCGGCGGATTGAGAACGACGTGCAAGTGTCCACCAAAAACGACGTCCAAACCATCGGTCTTGCGAATCACGTCTTCGTCTTCACCCAAGCCAAGGTGCGTCACCATCGTGAGCACATTGACGTCGTCTTTGAGCAAATCGATATAGCTCTGAACGACTTGGATGTTTTCCAAAACCGTAATACCCAAGCTATTGTCGCCATACGTACTCGACGACATACTCGAGTAGTTCGCCATACCGATGACCGCCACCTTCACGCCATTGGCATTGACGATCGTGTACGGACGCGCCACGTCTTGCAACGGCAAATACTTATTGCCCATCGACGGCTTCCATTGGTAGTTCGCCGCCAAAATCGTAAACTGCGCCTTCGACAACTTGTCGTAAAGGTTCTCGACACCGTGGTCGAACTCGTGGTTGCCGATGATAAACGCATCGAGACCAATGTAGTTCAAAGCAAAAATTTCGGGCTCGCCGTTGTATTCGTTAAATACCGGTGCCCCTTGGAACACGTCGCCTGAATCGACGTGTAAGCTGTGTTGGGCCTTCGCGCGTATGTCGCGAATGACCGTCGCTGCACGTGCAATCCCGCCAAACGGCTCGTTCGCTTGCACCATGCCTATACGTTCGTCTGTCGCCATCAAATCCATGTCGTACGGCAAAATTCGGCTGTGAATGTCACCCGTGTGAATCACCGTTAGCCTTATTCCGCTCGAAAAATTGATGTCGTCAGTCTCCATCTCAGTCGTACAGCCAGCGAGCATTCCGCCCGCCATCAGCACGACCAAAAGACCTGCCAGTTTTCTCGTTTTCAACATCTTTCTCCCCAGGTTTCAGCCTGCTTACAGCATATCGCTACCTAACGCGACGCCGTCCCCCTACTATTCCATATTTTGCAAACTGTAAACGCCATTTTTGCAATTATCGAACGCCTCCAACATTCCACCGTAACTCATTGTTTTTACTGCATTATTTTCACTCTCAATCGGCACCATTTGTCACACTTACACCTACATTTTGCACCATTTTGCGACATTCACACACACTCGCCTCTTCCCTTCTCAAACCGCTTATTCTTCAGCATTTTATATTTTTCTTGCATTAAATTCAGCCACACTCGACCTTTCGCTCAATATTTGCATTTTTCATACTTTTTCCCCACACAACCGAATTTCGCGCACGCACTTTTGCCCCTCTCGCGCTCTCTAAAATCCGCCGCCTTTTTTCTCTTCCGGTGCCGATGGCTATGTTCGGGCTATGGCGCACAGCGCCATACCCCCTCTGGCTACGCCTATTGCCGGCTTTGCCGCCAATACGGCTACGCACTTTGTCGGGCTATGGCGCACGGCGCCATACGCCCTCTGGCTACGCCTATTGCCGGCTTTGCCGCCAATACGGCTACGCTAGCGCCCTATTGCGCCAGCGCAATACGGGCGCTTTATTTTGGGCTGTCGCCCCATATCGATTTCTTCCGCTTCGATTCAAAAATACTAGACATATAATCACGATACATATAATATAAACACATAGGCATCTACTCGCTTCTACCTACGATGATGCACCGAGCATTAACCACAACGATATTCGCAAGGAGACAACGATGAACGCCCAAGAACACCCGACAATTCAGCAATTGCGCAATGCCTACGACGCCGAAATGAAGAACATTCTCACGAATAAGCGCAACACGACTCATCACATCGCAAAAGGGAACGGTCTTCAAAAACGACGACTATAACGCCATCAAAAAAGTCTACTCCATTTGGATTTGCACCCAAGGCTACCGCATTTAAAAATTCTCTTGACTTTGGTAAAAAGCTTTGACTCACGGTGAGTCCACTAGCACATCGAGGATGGATTTATGCAGCTTGCAGATCCCCGTTGAATGAGTCACGGCACCATGAATGAACCCCGTAGGGGTTCTGGCGAGTAGCCCCCAGTTGACGCCGTAGGCGGCTACTGGGGGAAAAGGAATGCACAACCCAAATGAACCCCGTAGGGGTTTCCGATTTAACATCCTAAAAGGAAGTCTTCTTCGTCAAAAACTTCACGAATATAAATTGATCCTGCACAGAAAATGAATACGCATTTGCCTTCGTTTATCATCTCGGAAACCCCTAACGGGGTTTTATATGGATTGGGGTATTCTTACTACCCCCGGCGTTGCCGGGGGCTACTCGCCGCAACCCCTAACGGGGTTGATTTGGAATGGCGGTTTTTTATTCCTCCGGCGTTGCCTATTCCCGCGGCAATGGGGCGGGGCTACTCGCCTTGAGCAATCGTCTCTCATGCTACACACAGATTACGGATTCCCCCCAGATGTCTTAACAAAGGAGGCACACATGAAAAGCTGGGCTCTCGACATAGAAAATGAAGGTTTTCAGCGCGGCATCAAACAAGGACGCGGAGAAGGACTAGAGTTAGGAATCGTTCAAGGTCTGGCGCGTACCATCAAACGAATGATGGCGAAGATGGGCAGTTCTCTCGAAGATACGATGGCTTATCTACAACTCACCGACGACGAAAAAATCTCCGTGCGCGCTTGCTTTAATTCCTAAAATGCCCCCAAATCTATCACATTTAAAGCCCATAAGGCTGGGTGCGAATAGCCTGCACATTCCCCAATAACTCATAGGGCTTTGGACGATTTCTCTCCATCTGATGGCTCATAGAGCGACGCGAGGGAGCGACTAGAACTGGGATTTGTTCAACGACGATTGGATGTCATCAAACGACGATTAGCATAATCGGCTCGATCTTATCTAGCGTGACAATAAATGTCGTAGCGATAAAATAAATTGATAAAAACCCTTTAATTTGAAACACAAAATGAATAAGTAACACATCCCATATTGACAATTTCGATCGATATGGGTGTTTTACTCATTCAAGGTGTGGACATGAGACTGCGTAATGCTTTGGGTTTGATGTGTTTTTTGGCAATTTTGGGCTGCGACGAAGACGACAATTCGGTGAACGATGTCGTCGTCACGCCGAGCAAGGGTGAAAAACCCGCACTCTCCGTCGAGTGCTCGGCGTGCCAGAATAGCGAATTCAAGTTGAACGAAGGCTCGGGAAAACTGACGATTCAAGTCGGGCTCACAGCTGAGCCTACAAACGATGTCACAATCGAAGCGAAAGCTAGCGATGACACCGAAATCGCCATTACGCCTGCCGATGCGACGATTGCTGCGGCAGATTGGAAAGACAAAAAGGTCAGTTTTGAGATTTCTGGACTCGAAGACAACGTCGCCGACGGCGACCAGACCGTTTCGGTCGTCTTCCATGCCAAATCCGACGATACCAATTACGCAAACTTAGATCCCGTCGCCATTTCGGGCACAGTCGTCGATAGCGGAATCGGTGGAAATTCTTGCATCGTCGGGTGCATCGACGACAAAACGCTTTCGACATGCCCCAATGGCAAGGCTGGCGAAGCCGCAAAACAAACTTGTGATTATGGCTGTAGCAATGACAAGTGCAACGATGCACCCCAGGCAAAGTGCACCCAGTCGTCGTGCAAAGACGCTATGACGCTCAACGTTTGCGATACGGCCACGGGGCTATACTCGCCCCAAAATTGTGAATACGGCTGCGCCGCAAATCGATGCAAATCCCAAGACGATAAATCGGTCGTCATTCGGTTTATGGCAGCAAACATCACTTCGGGCCAACATCAAACTTATGACGATCAACGTGGCATTCACATCATCAAAGCATTCAACCCCGACATCATCTTGATGCAAGAATTCAACTACGAACAAGGCGAGCACGCCCTCGTCGAAGAAATATGCGGTGCCAATTGCCATTTCTCGACGACTTCGCACAGCATCCCCAATGCCATCATTTCGAAATACCCCATTCTGTCGAGCGGATCTTGGCCATCAAACGTTAAAAGCGCACGCAATTGGGACTGGGCTGTCATCGACATCCCCGGCAAACGCAAGCTCTTAGCTGTTAGCCTACACCTGCACAGCAAGAATAATGGTTCGGAGTTGGCACCGCTCAAACAAAAAATCGAAGCAAAACAAAAAGAGGGGAATTATTACGTCGTCATCGGAGGCGATTTTAATACGAAATCGCGCGGCGGCGTCCGAACGCAATTTGGGCGCATGCTCTACGTCGGAAAAGACAACCCCAATGCAAAAGACGACAAAACAGCAGTCCCAGAGCTCGACAAAGTTTGCGATGGCGGCGAATTCCCCGTCGATCAAAATGGCAACTCCTGCACTAGCGGCGAACGCGACGATCCATACGATTGGGTCCTGTTCGCAGGGCTACCGCATTTAAAAATTCTCTTGACTGTGGTAAAAGGCTTTGACTCA
>ERZ1026772.673-NODE-673-length-23035-cov-6.889643_pt1 | contig 23035 bp, 17 predicted proteins | sample MGYA00380124_ERZ1026772 | MGnify/ENA primary metagenome ERZ1026772 (study PRJEB33269, sample SAMEA4719760) | human gut metagenome | biome: human-associated habitat; feature: organic feature; material: feces | place: Cameroon | collected 2013-10 ...
TTGGGTCACGCAGGGGGAATTTGAGCAAAAGGCTCATTGTTCAGAGTTTCCTTAAGCTTGTTCCATTACAGTATATTCGATATCATTCTCGAGGCCGATTTGGGTTATTCTAATGTGGAGGTCGATGATGAGTTGAATGACTTTCCTCGCCAAAAAGGGGAGCGTGTTCCATCAGGTCGAAGTCACGGAATTAATATCGCAATAGGTGCAAAATTTAGTTGGCGTTTGACTTCGTTAGTGTCGCTGTATTTGGGGGTTAAGATGACGAATGAAATCCTCTTTGCTATTCCTATTTATGACTTGGATAGAGAGGAGACGACGGTCGATGTATTTGTCGATGGATCGATAGGTGTAGCATTTCATTTTTAATTCATTTATCTGCCGCCATTTCGTTTGAAAATGGCGGTGGATATGTGCTTAGATCGATCTTTCTATATCATTTCGCCCAACGCTCAGAGCGAAGAGCTCAAACGATTGTTTGCGTTTGATCCGAAGCCCGTTAGTGCTTCGGGCGAGTAGCCCCCGGCAACGCCGGGGGTAAAGAGGCCACAATTCCTATAAACCTCGTTAGGGGTTTCCGCAGTCATTGGAGTGTATCATTATATGTCTTTAGATGTTGTGGCTTGTATCTCATTTATGCGTAATGTATGATTGAATTTTATATATTATTTAAGTTGAAAACGAGCAGAATGAGTTGCTATGCAAGGGGCGTTCATCGTTACGGTTTTGCGTGCGATGTCTATCTACCGATTGTTATCGACGATTGCTAGATGTGAAAGGTGATAATTCATTTGGAGGCTTTATGCGCAAAGGTATAGGTTTTTTATCATTTACAGTTTTTTTATTTGGGTGTAGCGAGCTGGATTCGGTGCCAGAACTCGTTGAGACGCAGCATGCGCTCAAGACGTGCACAATCGTTTTGGGCGGTGGTGGAAAGTCTCAGACGATATCGCCATCGTTTAGCGGAACGTCGGGGAGTTATACGGTGAATACGAGTAAGGCATGGGATTTCGTTCGATCGACGAGTGGGGATTGTACGTTTACGATCTATAATGATGCCAATCAGCGAGGTCGTTATGTCACGCTTGGCACGAACTTAGACAAGCGCATTCGCGCGGGTGAGGACGGCATCCGCTACAAAGACGATGGTGGGGGAGCCACGTGGCGCGTTCGATCGGTCAAAATTGAGCCTGTTGCCAACAAGAATTGTTTTGTGAGCATCGGTGGTGGTGGCGTACGGATGCATTATTATCCAGGTTCGTATGCCCAAGTTCCTGCGATGGATAGAATATCGTATTTTTGGGGCGGCAATTGCGATGCCAAAGCGTGGAATGGGTTTTCGTATGGTGCGAATGACTCGCATAATCGATACGTCGGTATTCGTACGAATGCATTGACTGTTGCGGATGCGAAGTCGCGAGCAGTTTTTGACCCCGGATTTCGCGTGAGATCGCTCTCGGTTCGCGACTGGGGCACGAGTAACTGTACAAGTGCGACGGATCTCAATCGCGATTATGGGCGTTGCTTGCCCTCGATTATGCTCAATTCGTCGATTTATTCGACGACGAGCGCGACCGATAGAGATCGCGATGGGCTCAACGATGAACTCGAAAACGTCCTCGCAGATGCATTTACGGCAATTGCGATGAATCATTCGACTGAAGATGCAACGCGCCCTTATGCGCTGAGAGATATTGCGAATAACACGGACAATAGTTATCCATATTATGATCACAAGGGTAACCCCGTCATCGAACCGGTCGTCGTATTTCAGACGCGCAAAGCGGCTTCGGATTTGGACAATCGGATAGAAGTTGCCTATATGCAAATATGGAAACGCGATAAATACGAGACGGAGTATTGTAAGGGGCATTTGGGTGATACGCAATCGGATGTATTCACCTTGGAAACGCCGCCAGTTGGCAACGCATTGCACGGGAAATTTTGGTGGTTTAAGTCGACAAATTCCATGCCGCCTGCGAAGCGGAGGGTGCAAGCGAGTTTATTGCGTTCTGTAGGCAATATTGGGGGGAGTGATGTGATTGAAGAACCGACAGGATATGCGGTGGATTCGCCGAGTTTCCATACAGCGTATGATCCCGAGCTCATTGCTGCGCAAGAGGCCTTGGAGCTAGATAGTCTTGATGATGTCGAAAGTGAATCGATCGATGATAGATTGATGGGGCTCGATTTGGAATTGATCGAACCGTCGATTAAAGATGCCGACAAGGATATCGAGCAAGAAGCCATCGCCAAATCGCCCTTGCAGGGCGTTCGAGGCATTAAGCCAAGGTCGAAGGATAGTACCGATGTTAGCAATAAAAAAACGAGTGAATTTGCATGGGTACAAGGCGATACACACATGCGAGGACCTATTTTTGAAAATATGCCAGGGGATCCAGCCAACACGAATCGGCACATGGTTTATCACTATTCCAAAGGCAAGCACCATGCCTATATCGATGGCATGTTCTCTGGGCAACGCAAGGATAAATCGTGCTCTAATATCAATGTCTATACGAATGGACGAGGATATTCCCACTCGCCATCTTACCCGCGCAGGTTGTGGAATCTCAGAGCGCCGTCGGGCGATGGCGATGCCTATAAGTATAATAATGTCGGTAGTCGCAATGCGTTTTCTGGTTTTGTCAATCGCCTCGACAATTACGGATTCCCGTGGATGAAGGTGTGGCGCGATGCCTGTTTCTATTCCGAAGAAACATCATCGGCTAATAAGAGTTTCTATTGCTCAAATAGTACAAATAAGCAATGCTGCCTAGAGACGAATCCTAGATGTCGTATACCATCAAATGATAAATCTTGGTGTTGCGCAGGAGAATATGAGTCTTATGATTGTTCGCGATATTCAGACGTATCTAATCCAAAGGCATACAATTCTGAAAACGTACCTCGTACCTAGGAGTATTAAATGCGAGTATTTAGTATAATAATTGGATTATTATTGGTCTTCATTTCTACTCATGCATCTGCACAGCAAACAGAATCGCTCGAAACCAACGGCGAAATGTTTAGCTATCAGGGCGATAAGAAGAAAGAGCTCGATGCAATTATCGCCCATCAGACATTTCAATATGAGATTTCTCGTCGCCCACACATGATCAATTTCTCAGCCGGGTTTATGGGGGATTTTACGTATCCGAGGCATAGCGACGTCGTTCCGTTCGATCTCTTGTTAAATCTCGGCTATGAGTATCGCGTCAATTTGTACTATAGCACGGGGGCTGAATTTGAATTGGGACTCGCTTCTGCCATTTATCCGATGATTATAAGGATAAAGTGGGCGAATGACTTGCGGCTGTTCAATTATGGTATATTCGATATCATTCTGGAAGCCGATTTTGGGTATTCTTATGTGGAAATCGAGGATGAGATGAATGACTTTCCTCGCCACAAAGGGGAGCGTGTTCCAACAGGTCGAAGTCACGGAATTAATATCGCAATAGGCGCAAAATTTAGTTGGCGTTTGACTTCGTTAGTGTCGCTGTATTTGGGGGTTAAGATGACGAATGAAATCCTCTTTGCTATTCCTATTTATGACTTGGATAGAGAGGAGACGACGGTCGATGTATTTGTCGATGGATCGATAGGTGTAGCATTTCATTTTTAACGATAGTCGTCGATAATGGAATGTGACAACCGTCGAGAAAGGCGCGGTGTATATCGTCGGTTTACCGACGATATAGCCGCGCAAACGCGCCGTATGCTTGCAGGGCGTTAGCCCGAAACCATAGGCGCGTGGCGGAGCGTATGGGCATCGCCCATAGCGACGCCTCCGAAAAACGAACGAGAGTTATAGGGCGTATTCTCGACATTTGACATTGGTGAGAATGGCTTTCTTTTCACATGCGTGCTCGCAGGCATCTTCGAGGAGTGCTCCGTGGCAAGCGATGTCGCAGGCTTGTTCGATGAGTTCGCTTTTTGCTTCGATTTCTGAGTCTTCGATTTTGTCGACGTCGTAGGCGACGTCTTCGTATTGTACGGAGGCGGTGCAGCGAACTCTTGCGGGGCGTGCGGAGTGTGTGCACGTGACGGCCGAGAGAATGGCGGATTTTTCGCATGCGCGTTCGCACGAGTTTTCGAGTAGTGATCCGCGGCATGCTTCTTCGCAAGCGACTTCGACGAGTTCGCTTTTTGCCTCGATTTCGGATTCGTCGTTTTTGCTGACGTCGTAGGAGACGCCCTCGTAGGTGACGGTGCCGGAGCATCGGACGGTGTCGTCGTCGGCGCAGGCGTTGCTGGCTCCGAGAGACAAGAAAGCAAGTATTATCAATGTATAAAGTGATTTATTCATAGTTCTCCTAGTGAGATGGGGTTGTTTCGATGGCCATCATTTTGTCGACGCGTCGTTGGTGACGTCCGCCTTCGAAATCGGTGGCGAGGAATGTTTTGACGGCATTGAGGGCGATGGCGGGTCCAGTGATGTTGGCGCCGAGGCAGAGGACGTTTGCATCGTTGTGTCGTCGCGTCATTTCGGCTTCGTAGGCGTGGTGGACGAGCGCGGCGCGGATGCCGTGGACTTTGTTTGCGGTCATTGAGACGCCGATGCCGGTGCTACAGACGATGATGCCGGCTGGGGCTTGACCTTGGGCGACAGCGTGTGCGACGGCGGCGGCAAAGTCGGGGTAATCGCAGGAGTTTTTGTCGTGCGTGCCCATGTCGATGACGTCGTAACCGTCGGCTTGGAGCTGGGCTTTGATCGCTTCTTTCATGTCGTAGCCGGCGTGATCGCTGCCAATTGCAATTTTCGAACCTTTTTGAATCATGATTTGTTCCTCCTTGGTTGCGTCGCCGCGAGAAGCAGGCGAATGGTATTATATACGATAATATATATTATATACGATAATATATATCACTTGCTCGTAGCAAGTGGCGCGCCCGATATGTGCGTCGAGCGCGTGTGGATAATACTATTTTGCGAGCAGTTTTTCGAGTTCTGTGAGCGTATTGTCGAATTCTTTTAGAGCAAATTCGATGGGTGCAGGTGTATTCAAATCGACGCCGGCGTTTTTGAGGAGCACGACGGAGTTGTCGGATCCGCCAGCCTTGAGCATATCGATGTATTTGACGGCGTTTTGCGGGTCGGATTCGATGAGGTTGGCGAATGAGAGGGCACTCGAGAGCCCCGTCGCATAGCTGTAGACGTAGTATTTGTAATAGAAGTGTGGAATGTATGCCCATTCGGTGCGCGTGGCGTCGTCGATGACGTATTCGGGGCCGTAGTATTTGCGTAGGAGTTCGGCGTATTTATCGTTGAGCCATTGGGCATGGATGGGGATGTTTTGCTCGATGGCAGTGTGTGCCGCCCATTCGAATTCGGCGAAGAGCGTTTGTCGGTAGATCGTGGCGCGAATGTTTTCGAGCTTGTCGACGAGGAGGTCGATTTTTTCGGCGTCGGATGTCGAATTTTTGTAGAGATAATCGTTGAGTATGGCTTCGTTTGTGGTCGAAGCGATTTCGGCGAGGAACATCGTGTAGTGATAGGAGCCGGCGGGTTGTGCTTGCATGGCGTAGATGCTGTGCATCGAGTGCCCGAGTTCGTGTGCGAGTGTCGAGACGTCGTCGAGGGAGTCTTGGTAATTCATGAGGATGAAAGGATCGATGCCGTAGACGGAGCACGAATAGGCGCCGCTGCGCTTGTCGGCGTAGGGTAGCAAGTCGATGGAACCTTTGGCAGGATCCATTTCGGCGCGGAGTCGTTCGATGTAATCGTTGCCGAGCGGCGCGAGTGCCGTGGTGATGAGCGTGACGGCTTCGTCGTATGTGTAGGGCTTTTCGACGCCTTCGGAGAGGGGGATGTACATGTCGTGGAGGTGGACGGAGTCGAGTTTTAGGATTTTTTTGCGCAGGGCGACGTAGCGATGAAGCGGGGCGACGTTTTTGCCGACGGTCGTGATGAGGTTTTCGTAGATGGAGACGGGGATATCGTCTTTGTCGAGGTATGCGGCTAGGGCGGTGTCGTATTTGCGCGATTTTGCAAAGAGTACGTCGTTTTTGAGTTGCCCAATGTAGGCGTTGGCGAAGACATCTTCGTATTTTTTGAGCGTCGTCATGAGTCCATCGACGGCGTTTTTGCGGACTTCGCGGTTATCGCTGCGTCGATATTTGGTGTAGTTCGACAAGGTGAGTTGTACGTCTTTTCCGTTTTCGTCTTTGATGATGGGGAGTTGCATCGACGAGAGCATGGCGTCGAAGACGTCTTCGCTATTGGAGTGGATTTCGTTGAGGTCGATTTCTGCCCAAAGGTTGTCGCCGGCGAGCGAGAGTACGCGTTCGGCATCGGGCGAGAGTACGCGGTCGGCACGTCGGACGATGTTTTCGATATAGGCTTTGTGTCGTTTGAGTGGCTCGTATTGGGCATAGTAGCCGACGAGCGTATCGTGTGAGAGTTTGAGGAGATTGTCGCGAACCGATTTTGAACGATCCATAAACGCATTGAGGACGGCCATCGATCGCTTTTGGTCTTCGTTGGCGGCGGCACTGGGCTGTGTGTCGGTCATCATGTTTGCGTAGAGCGTGAGTTTGTTGACGGCGGTGTGTAGATCGAAATAAAGGTCGAGGCAGGCATTGATATTTTCTGCCGAATCGAATGGTGCGCATGTGTCGAGCTTTTGGAGGTCGTTGGCAGTCGAATCGAGAGCAGCTTTGAAGGCATCGTGCGAGGCGAAGAGGCGATCGGTTTTCCAGAGGTATTTTGCATCGATGTCTTGTCGCGATTTGACGCCGACTTTTTGAGTTTTTTGCATATCATCCGCTTTGTCGTCGTCGCCGGTGGCGGCGGTGGTTTGTTCGGTTTGTTCGGCTTCGACTTTGCAGGCGTCGCAAGCTTCGGCGACGGGGCATGGGGCTTGTGGTGGGCACGATGGCGAGCAAGCGTTAGCGGCGAGTAGCGTAGCAGCGACGGTGAGTGGGAGCGTAATGCGCGAATAATGCATGGATTCGTAATCTCCTTTGAGAATAAAATGATACGAGTCGCAAGGCGCAGAGCAGGGAGCTTTGCGCACGCGACGACTGTGCGGAGTGTTAGTCTTAATGGGCGTCATTCGCAAGTAATATGTCAATTCCCGTTTTTATCGGGCGAAAAGTGTGGTAGTGGAGTGCGGCTTTTTTGGTCTTTTTTCGTCGGAGGTCGAGATGAGATTTCGCTTTGTTTCAGTCGTTCTGGTTTTGCTTTTTGGTGTTTTGTCGTCGGGATTTGTATGCTCGACGCGCGTCGAACGCTTGGAAGCCGATGTCGCAGCCCTTCAGCTCCAGTTTGGCGAAATTCAGAAGCGCGTCAACAACGATCAGACGCAGCTGACCGAGATGATTTTGCGAGCCGACAAGAAGCTCGAAGCGCTCAATTCGAACCAAGATCAAGCCCAATCTCAAGTGTCGGAGCAAAACGTGCAACTGGCGTTAGAACTCGAACAGGAACGCAACCAGTTGGCGGCGATGCGTGGTCGGCTCGATCTTCAGCAGAAGGCGCTCGACGAAATACAGGCAAACCTCCAGAGCGTCTTGGGGACGATGGCGAGTACATCGGGTGGAACGAGTGTCATATTGCCTGCGAATCAAGAAGAGCTCTATGCGTTTATCGGGGCAAAGAAGGCAGAAGGCGACGAAAAGATGCGCAAAGCTGGCATCGTCGAGTTTTTGGCGCGTTATCCGTCGGATTCGCGTAGCGAGCAGCTGCTCGCCGATCTCACGACGATATACTTCCAAGATGGCGCATATCGCGAAACGGTGACGTCGGCGGCGCAATACATTCAGCAGTATCCGAATGGCGCCAACCAAAAACAGATGATTTATCTCATGGGCGATGCAGGGCTTGCGATGAAGAACTGCGAACTCGCTAAGAAGTCGTTCACCCTCTTAGAGTCGAAATATAGCGGATATAAGGATGCCGCGGCTAAGCTCAAAGAGGCAAACAATTGTAAATAAAAGAGGATTATGAATCACACCAATCACCATAAGGAAAGTAGTATCGAAGTTCGTCAGATGGAAATCGGCGATTTGGCAGACGTCTTCCACCTTGGCGAGCGTTTGTTTACGGCAGATAAATGGCCGGCATTATATCGCACGTGGGACGAGTTCGAAGTCGTGTCGTTTTATGCATCGGATACGGATACGTGTTTTGTAGCAACGCGCGACGACAAAGTCGTTGGGTTTGCATTGGGCAATATTATTGAAAAGGAAAAGAGCGCGTGGACGTATGGTTATTGCGTATGGCTAGGCGTAGATCCGGATTGCAGTCGCAGCGGTGTGGGATCGTTGCTCTTTAGTGCATTGCGCGATCAATTTATTGAAATGGGGGCGCGTATGATCCTCGTCGATACCGATGCCAATAACGAGCCGGCTATCAATTTCTTTAAAAAGACGGGTTTTGACCACGAGAATGCACATGTATATTTATCGATGAATCTCACGCATTGCCCAGAGTATCAGCAATATCATCGTAAATCGAAAGATTGATAATTTTGCTTTTTATTGAAAAGTCGGGGTGGGCGATCGCATAGCGTATCGATATAGATCATAGTGCGATCGCTACAAGCTCGCGCCCTGCGGGCGCGGGGAATGTCGGGGGACGCAGAGGGCAGAGCGTATTTTGTGTTTACAAATCGACTCGTTGCTTGGGGGAATTGGATAGTTGCACGAGGCGTTTGATTCGCTCGGAGGCGATTTGTCGCTGTTGCGATTGGACTTCGGGGACGTGTTGCCATTGCAAGACGGCGCCTTCGACGCGGGCCGTGGGCGGCAAGATGTGTCGCGGAACGTCGAAGCGTTCGCCGTCGGCATCGAGGGTTGCATAGTCGTCGGAGAGCCGATCGACGACGATATAGTTTTGGGGCGTCGTTTGCGGGCTGGCGGGCGGTAGGTTTTGCCCTTTTGGCAAAGCGGCGTGCGATGCGTCGGGGGCGCGATAGTGCGTGTTGATGGCTAAAAGCACTCGGGGATTGCTGGTAGGCTCGAGAAATGCATTTTGGATTTGTGGCGCGGCGATGGAATGGCTCGGGGCAGGCACATCGAGAAAGGCGTCTTGGGTTTGAGCGCAGAAAAAGAATGAAGCGATAATCGAAAACAGATGCGTGAAGTTCATGAGATTTCTCCTTTTGTTCGTAAAAAAGACCGTAAAAAAGTAAACGAAGAGCCAGACAACCGATGCACTTTCGTGCTTGCTCATTCCAATCATGGCGTTAAAAAAAAAATGTGACGGTTTTTTTTCGTTTTTTTTTCGTGTTGCGGAAAACATCAATGAAATCAATGCGTTATCGCTATGGCTTTTTTTGTGGGGGGCGTGCGAGTGCATTGCGTCGATGGGGGCTGCTGCTGGTGATGAGAGATGAGAATTGATTTATTTTGATACATATTTCTCTTTTTGTCGATTTCGTCCTATATAGGATGGGGATGGCGCTTTGGCGTCGTTTTTTTTTCGGAGTGAGTGGAGTATGATGAAGAAAACGATTTGGATTGGGTTGTTGGCTGGTTGCTTTTTGATGATGGGGTGTGACGATTCGAGTGATTCGGATGGCACCGAATCGGGGGGAACTGTGAACCCTAGCGATACGCAGAAACCTGGCGATACGCAGAAACCGGATGAGACACAGAAACCGGGAGAGTCGCAGAAACCGGGAGAGTCGCAGAAACCGGGTGAGACACAGAAACCGGGAGAGTCGCAAGATCCGAATCTAACGAAAGCGGATACGGTGACGACGCAGAAGTGCGACGAGAATTACGACGAGACGTGTCTCGATAACGTGGCGCGTTTTTGTAACGACGATGGGTTCGTCGTCGTGCGCAAGTGTGCCGAATTGGGCGATGGATCGGTGTGCCGCAAGATGGCGGCTGAGAACGTCGTCGATTGCGTTTTGCCTTGCGAGAAGAAATCCGACGAGACTGTGTGCGATGGCAATAAGCCCGTGCGCCAAGTGTGTGCCAAGACGACGCAAGGCGATAAGCAATTGCATTTGTTCAAGTTTTCCGATGCGCCATGTGCGTCGGCGTGCAGTGATGGCAGATGCGTCGATAAGGTCGACTACGAAGAAGGTAAACCGTGCGGTGATGATTTTGTGGCGGCTTGCGATGGGCAAGTCGGTTACGATTGCGTCGGTGGGACGATTGCGAAGCGCACGTGTGAGGGATCGAAGTCGTGTGCGATTCGCGTAGGTGGCACGACGACGATGTGTGCCGAACAGTGCGCTTCGGTGAGCAATTCGACCGAAGGAATTTGCGAATCGGTTGGCGGCAAAACGGTTGCGAAGCGCACGATTTGCGAGCCTGCGGTAGACCATAAATACTATGCCTTCGAGATCGAAGAGACGTGTGCAAACGATTGTGCCGGAGGTATATGCGGTATCAAGACGTTGCCCGTCGATGGCGACGATTGCGACGAAGCGACGTTCCGGAGCGTGTGCATAAAAGGCGAGGCTTATAATTGCAATCCGAAGACCCACAAGGTTGAGATAATCGAATGCGGATCGAGGGAGTTCGTGGGGCAACCGTTCTGTCGCGTAAAGAGCGATTCGTATGCAGGTTGCGTCGTTCCGTGTGCCGCAGGTGATGCACCGCTGACGAATTGTGGATCGCGCCATGAAGATGGCAAAAAAATCTCCTATACCGACAATTTTGTCTGCGAGAAATCGCCGAGCGATCAGGGATATTATTCCTTTAGAGTTCAGGAAGATTGCGCCGGATCGTGTAAGAGTGGGGTTTGTATTTAGGTAGAATGAGGCGCTCTCCTCTTTGTTCTTTTACGATGAATGGCGCAAGGGGGAGGGCTTTGATCGGGCGAATGGCATCCCCGTGAATGTTGCACGACTAGGCGCTTTCGTATAAAAGGCAGATTTGTTGCATCGTTTTGAACTTGCACAAATGGCTATGGGGACGGATGGTGATGAAAGCGCAGAGAAAGAAATTTTCGACGAAATGGTATCGACTATTGCGGCGGAAAGTCGGGGGCGTGTGTGGGGGCAGCGCAGATGTGTTGCGCCCCGAGGATCGGGGAACGTCGAGTGATTCGGTTCAAGACATCGTGCCCGAAATCGTCGAGTTAGGTGAGCCGAGCGAAGTGACGGAGTTTTTGGCCGTCGATGTCGATGACGATGCCGATCGAGACGTTGTGAGCAGTTCGGTTCAGGAGATCGAACCAGAGCTCGCCGAGGCCGACGCGTCGAGCGAAGTGACGGAGTTTTTGGTCGTCGATGTCGATGAGGATGTCGAACGAGACGTTGCGAGTAGTTCGGTTCAAGAGATCGAACCAGAACTCGCCGAGGCCGACGCGGCGAGCGAAGCGACGGAATCATTGGCTAGCGATGGCGCGTCGAGCGAAGCGACGGAATTATTGTCTATCGACGTCGATGAAGTGAAAGACGCCGAAGAAGTCGATATGGCTCGCGAAGCCCCAGCACCGCGCGTTCGCATATCGCGTATGACGAAAAAACGCGGCGATAGATTGGTGGCGAACGAGGGAGAATCGGGATCGAAATCCGAGTCGCAAAAGCGCTTCAAGAGCCAAGAAATCGACAATCCAGAAGTGAGTTCGCGGTTGACGAATATGTCGATTCGCCATGTCGGATCGCGTCCAGATTGGTTCGATATCGAACCGATGAGTTTGCCGGGCGTCGTGCGACAATGTAACAATTTGTATTACAAGATAGAGTCGTCGCTCGTGCGCAAGGAAAAGCAAATGATTTTGCTCGCGGGGCGCGAGGGGATTGGGAAGACGACGTTTTTAGCGCAAGTTTATGCGAAGCTCGAACATGCGCCGATAGGCGTTTTGACGCTTGCGCCGGGGATTCCGAAGAAGTCGCCGTTTCGAGCACTTCGCAATATCTTAGAGCAACGTTTTTATATATCGGGGAAGGCGAATTTTGCCTGCATTGAGCGATTTGTGCGCAGTGCGATGGCGGCGATTATTGCATCGGATGGCGACGTCGATGCCGCTGAGGTCGAAAAAGATATCGATGCAATTTTGGAAATGTGGCGCATGACACGAGCGAGTCAGAAGCCGGCACGGGTGGTGCCTCCGCCGCTCAAAACGCAAGTCGTCTCGATGGAATCGGTCATTGCTGCGCATAAAATGCAGAAAAAAGCCAATTCGAGCGAACAAAATTCAATCGCAGAAAGTGTATCTGGCGAAGAGGCGCAGGGCAAATCGGAAACGCATTGTGCCGATGTTGCGAAAGAGCCCATATCGGCGACGCCACGCGTTCCCGATAGCATCGATATCGCGATGGATGATGCATTAGTTGCAAGTGCGATCGAGCGTTTAGTTCCTGCGTTATGCCATTTACTTCGAGCCGATTTGCGCAAAAATGCGATCGTCATCGTCATCGACGATGCCGAAAAATACGACCGATATAGTTTAGAAATCTTGTGCAAATTATACGAGGTTTTAGATGGCGGTCCGTTGACGATGTTGTGGACGGTATCGGACTGCGAGCTTTTGCCCGAATCGATACGGAACAAGTCGTATTTGGAACGATTTCGCCTCGATTCGATGAGCGACACGGATTTGACGTTGTTGACGAAGCACGTATTTCGTCGTTTGGGGGAATCGCGCGAGAAAAAGCTGATTCCGCAAGAGATATGTCGGCACATTGCGCAGAGGGCTTATGGGAGCCCGAAGCGAGCGATTGAATTGATACTCGAGCATTTTAAGCCCGATCAAGTCATCCATTGGAACGAGGCGATCGAGAAGATACGGCATCAGTCGTTGCCGCAAGATGTGGCATCGTCGATCGTGGCTCGGTTTAAGTCGTGCGACGAAGCCGAGCAAACGCTATTGCAAGTGGCGTCGCATTTGATGGTTCCGTTTACTTGTGCGACGTTACAGAGCATCGTGTCGGGGCTCGACGACGGCCATTGCATCGAAGCATTGCGCTGTGTAACGGCGTTTAAATCGCTGAGAAAACAAGGATTTTTCGATCGTTCGGAAGACTCGTTGACGCGCATGACGCCGACATTTGTGTTTCGCCATGACTGCGAGAGGATCGTGATAGCGGGTAGTACACCGCGTGGGTTGCGCAGTGCGATATATGCGCGAGCGGCGCAGTGGTATACGCTCATCAATTTTGATGGCATTTACGATGAGACGATAGGCGATTTGTGGCGTTGCAATCAATCGCTCGATGCGGCTTGTCGCTGTTACGAAAATGCGGCGTATCGGGCATATCGCCAAGCGCATTATACAAAGGCGTGGCCGCTGTTTTCGAAGCTATTGAAATGTTTGCCCGAGTCGGATTTGGCGCGCAAAATCAAAGTATCGCTCGATAGTGCAAAGATCGCATTTCGCATTGGGCTCATCGACGAGGCATTTCGTCTTTGTCGATGGACGTGTTACAACGCGACGCGATTGAGTGCATACGCGCAAGCGGCGCAGGCGACGTTGCAAATCGCCGAGATGCTCGTCGAAATCGGGAGCACGCGCCATGTCATGCGGTATATCAAGCGAACGCGAGCATTGCTCAATGTGGCGGGCAATGTGCGTTTGGCCATCGAACTCGACATCGTCTTGGCCAATTATGCGCTCGTCTTATCGCAGAGAAACCGCGTCAGATCGTTAGTGACGAAGATCCAGAGCATGGCAAAGACCGTCGAACTCGATTCGGTGACTTTGCATAAAATTGCGTTGATCCATGCAAGTGTCGAATACGATTTTGGAAATCCACTTATTGCAATTGTAGAATTCGAAAAGCTCATCGCCGACTGCGAAGCAAATGGCGATATACGAATGCGAGCTATTGGGTATCACATGCTCGGCAAGGCATACGAGCGAAGCGAGAATTTGTCGTCGGCATTGGAATCTTGGAATCGTGCACTTGGGCTAGCGCAAGAGATGAATGACGTCGTTCTCCATGCGGCAATATTGGCAGATATTGCCGATGGTGCGCTTTCGCTCGAAGCCATGAGAACGGCTCGGGTGGCGATCGAGGAGTGTTTAGGTGCTGCACAGCAGACGCGACAGCGCGATTTAATTGCGCGGTGTTTGGCCAATACGGCTTATTTGCAATACGTCGAGGGGCAGCACGACAAGGCCATGCGGACACTGCGCAAGGCGCACAAAAGCGCATGTAGCCTTCGGATTATGAATATTTGGACGCGAACGCTTTCGTTGATTGCGTGGTTTTATCGCCAAGTCGATAGCGGTTTGTATCGTCCAAACGAAGCAAACGACATCTATCGCCATCTCGTCGCGATATATGAGCGATATCATCAACCGCTTGGGGCGGGGCGCATCGTGCCCGAATATGCGCGGTTCTTGTTCTCGATTCATCAGAACATGGTTGCGCTTTCGCAATGTCGAAAGTTGCGATCGGTGTATCAGGAATTTGGGATTGCGCAAGGGATTGAGAAGATCGATGCGCTCATCGATTCGATGAACGAGGCGTCGGACGGTGGATTGACGGGCGATAACTGATTGGGATTGCGCATCGATTCGACGAACGCCGCTTGGCGCGTAGGATTGACGAGCGATAACTGATTGGAATCGTTCATCGATTCGACGAACGCCGCTTTGGGCGGGGAATGGCGGGCGAGGATGTCAAGAATCGCTCGAATCGATGCGCGATTAGACCGATAAAAGATACCATTTGTAACGATTTTGGAGTAATATTGACGCCACTGCGTCGTCGTGGGGTGCGACAGCCTCGGGTTATGATGCTGTTTTCGTACGCGTTTTTGTGTTTTTATCGATATGAATTCTCAGATAGGTCATACCATAGATGTCGATCCGTTGGTCGGCACGTTGCTCGACGGACGTTATCTCGTCAATTATCTCGTCGCACGTGGTGGTATGGGGAATATCTATCAGGCGCATGACGTGAGGCAGGGGCGAGTTGTTGCGCTGAAGCTGTTGCGTTCGGAGTACAATGGCGATCAATCGATTGTCGATCGATTTTTGCGCGAAGCGCATGCTCTCGAACGCCTGACGCATCCGAATATTTGCCATATATTTGGCTATGGGTGCACGCCCGATGGCAATCATTATTTTGCGATGGAGTTTCTCGAGGGCAAAGCGCTCGACGCCGTGTTGAGAGAAAAGCGCGTCTTGCCTCCGGCGCAAGCGATTCGCTATGTCGCGCGAGCGGCGGCGGCGCTTTGCGATGCCCATAATAAGGGCGTGATCCATCGAGATTTAAAGCCAGCCAATATCTTTATCGTTCAGGCTGGTAATACCGACGATGTCAAAGTCTTGGACTTTGGCGTGGCGAAGCTACAAGATGGCGACCCGATGTTTATGGGGCGTTTGACGAATGCCGGTGCGACGCTCGGGACGCCGTTTTATATGTCGCCCGAACAGATTCAAGCTAGCGATGTCGATGCGCGAACCGACGTCTACGCCTTGGGCATTATTCTATGGGAGTGCTTATTTGGTGCGCCGCCATTCATAGGAAATAACCTGATCGACGTCTTTAGCGCGGCTGTGAACCAAAAATTGCCCAAATTGCCGAAGAATATTCGTAGCAATAAGCAATGGCGCAAAATTTATGCAGTATTGCAGAAGGCTCTGCAAAAAGATCGCGACAAGCGCTACCCGTCGATGATTGCGTTTTTGCATGCGCTCGAAGATTTGGGTCGCGAATTGGGCGTTGAGTTGAGCGATGAACGAAGCGGGATTCACGCGCTGACGACGACGCATCAAAACTTGAGTGCTGGGGGATTCGGGCGATTTATCGACGTCGTTCACGATTGGGTACACGGGGTTTCGCCGTTGCGCCTCGTCGTGATCGGGGCAATCGTCTGCTTATGCGTGGGGGCGATAGCGACGGCAATCGTCGTCGGATCGACGCCTACGGCTGTGGCGCCTCAAGTTCGCGTCGATACGTATAAGTTTTTTACCAATTATCCGGCCGATGTCCAAATCGATGGGAAAAAAGTCGGAACGACGCCGATGAGTATCGATTTGCGCGACGATGAGCCGCCGTTCACCGTCGTGTTGCGATATGGCGATGAATATGCCGACAGTTTTACGGTCGAAAATCGGATCGATGGCATTGCGGGGTATGCCGCGAATCTCGTGAGCGATGACGACGCCGACGTGAGCGACGATGAATCGCCGACGTTAAAAATAGAGACGACGCCCGAGGGCGCATCGGTCGTGGGAAAAGACGTGGGCGTTTATTGTACGACGCCGTGCACGATCGATATCGCCGATAAATCGCGGTTTATTCTCGATATTTCGCTCGAGGGCTATCGTTGCGAACACATCGTCGTCGTGCCGCGTGGCAAGAGTTTCGTGCTAAAGACTAACTTGTTCCGCTAAAGATAAACTCATTCCGATAAAAGATATCCATCATGCAACGCATAATATCCTTATTCATCTTTAGTATCGTCGCATTTTTAGCCATGAGTTGTGCGTCGTCGAAAAACGATCGTCAAGCCGTATTCGTGTCGGATATCGAAAATTCGCCCGAAATGGTCGCAATCGATGCATCGATTGAAACGCTCGACGAACGGACAAAGGCTCTCGAAGACGAATATGCCGAAATCGAAAAAGTCGTCTTGGCTCATGCCAAATTCGAAGGTGAACCCGATCGTGGCGACGATTCATTGAAGATATATGTCAATGAAAACAATGCCATCATCGTCAACGATACGGCGATGACGCGAAATGAATTCGGCAATTTCATCGATAAGAAATTGCCAGCACTTTGTACGCCAGCGCCGACGCTCAAAGTTCATGCTCGGGCGAATTACGATATTGCGGCATCTTTGCTCGAAATGATCTATGCTCGCGGTTGTACCGACGTCGCCTTTGAGTAGTTTTTTATTGCGCTTTGCGCGTTTTTATTGAGTTTTGCGCTTTCTTATTGCGCTTTGTGTTTTTTTGTGGGGGACTCGTCCCCCACGCCCCCACGCCGCTGAATTCGGCTTTTTTGTTTCGCTTTGTGCTTTTTTTTTGTGGGGGACTCGTCCCCCACGCCCCCACGCCGCTTTCAGCGGCTTTTTTGTTTGCGATTTTTCATTTTCTGCAGTTTTTTTACTGCAGCTTTTTAATTGCGTTTTGCGCTTTGTTCAATATTCGGAGCCCGTATCGGCCGCAGCCGATAGGGCGACAAGCGCAGCCGTATGTCGCGAAAGCGGCATAGGCGTAGCCGGCGCCGTATTGCCGCAGGCAATAGGCGACAAATCGCCCGTATCGGCCGTAGCCGATAGGGCGACAAGCGTAGCCGTATGCCGCGCAAGCGGCATAGGCGTAGCCGGCGCCGTATTGCCGCAGGCAATAGGCGACAAGCGTAGCCGTATGTCGCGCAAGCGGCATAGGCGTAGCCGGCGCCGTATTGCCGCAGGCAATAGGCGGCGTTCCGGTGCATCAATCGTCGATGAGGTCGGTCATGCTGTGTAGGCTGACGCCGATGGTCGATGCATTGTGGCAGAGCGCCGAGGTGGCGGGCGGGAGGAGGCCTGCTGCGCCGAGGGCGATGAGAGCGCCGTTGAATCCGATGACGAAGTGATAGTTCGATTGGATGCGGTTGAGTAGTGCGGTAGATAGGCGGCGCAAGATGACGAGTTCGTAGAGCGATTGCCCTGCGATGGTGATGTCGGCGACTTCGCGAGCAATGGCGGCACCGTCGTCGATGGCAACGCCGATAGAGGCGGCACTCATCGCTGGTGCGTCGTTGATGCCATCGCCGAGCATGAGAACGGTGTGGCCTTTGTCGCGTTCGGCTTGGACGTAGTTTGCTTTGTCTTCGGGGAGCACTTCGGAGTGGTATTCGTCGACGCCGACTTGTGCGGCAATGGCGGCGGCGGTGCGTTCGCTGTCGCCCGTGAGCATGACGGTGCGGCGGATGCCGAGTTTGCGCAATTGTTCGATGACATCGCGTGCTTCGTCGCGTAGCGGATCGGCGATGTAGATGACAGCGGCGAGTTCTCCGCCGATGGCCAAGTAAAGATGCGAGTATTGTGGATCGAGAGCGTCGAATCGCGCTTGTTCGCCGGGGGGGATGGTGCATTTTTCGTCTTCGAAGACGAAGTGGGCGCTGCCGATGATGACGCGTTGATCGTCGACTTGACTGGCGATGCCGTGTGCGACGAGATAATCGACGCGAGAATGCATCTCTTCGTGTTGGAGCGATTTGCTGTGGGCTGCGCGCACGACGGCGTTTGCCATCGAATGCGGAAAATGCTCTTCGAGGCAGGCGGCAATGCGCAACATTTCGTCTTTTTCGTGGTGCCCAAATGAAATGACGTCGGCGACGACGGGTGTGGCATGGGTTAGCGTGCCCGTTTTATCGAGGACGATCGTATCGACTTTGGCAACCGTTTCGAGGAATTTGCCTCCCTTTACCGTGATGTGATAGCCGACGGCTTCGCGCATCGCCGAAAGGACGGCCAGCGGCATGGCGAGTTTGAGTGCACATGAGAAATCGACCATGAGCACCGAAAGGGCACGTGCGACGTTTCGCGTCAATAGAAAAGCGAGTGCACTGCTGGCCAAAGTGTAGGGAACGAGTTTATTGGCGAGTGTGGCGGCTCGGTTTTCGACGGTAGATTTGAGCTGTTCGGAGGCTTCGATCATCGAGACAATGCGGTCGTAGCGGCTTTGCCCCGAGGCCTGCGAGACGGCCATGATGCACGAACCTTCTTCGACGACGGTGCCCGCATAAATGGCCGTCGAGGGGCGTTTTGCAACGGCGATTGGTTCGCCCGTGAGCGATGCTTGATTGACCATCGCTTCGCCCTCGACGACGACGCCATCGAGCGGAACGATCGTGCCCATTCGAAGCCGGATCTTGTCGCCCTGACGGATCGAGGCGATCGAAACGAGGCGGTCGCGCGATCCATCTGCATCGCCTTCGTCGACGACCCAAACTTTGTCGACGTTGAGCGACATGCAACGCGCCAAATCGTCGATCGATTTTTTATGCGTCCATTCGTCGAGGATTTCGCCGATTTTGAGCAAAAACATGACCGATCCAGCGGTGGCAAAGTCGCCGCGAATCATCGATATTAATATCGATAACCCATCGAGAAGCTCGACGTGGAGTTTGCGTTCGACGAGGCATTTGACGGCTTCTTTGATATAGCGTACCGAACGAATGATCGTCAGAACTGTTCGTATGGGGACGGGAACGAAGAGCGAATGGATGCACTTCGACGCTATCGCCATCACGAGTTGTTCTTCGTATTGGCGATTGATTTTGCGCCCTGAATGGACGACCGAAAGCGCCGAAACTTCGGCGTCGTCGAACGAAAAACGACTCAGGGCTTCGATAAATTCACGGCGCGACGCATGCGCATCGACAGAACGCCAAGCACCATGGGCGTCGTCAAAGGTGACGATGATCGATTGCGTTCGCTCGTGGACTGTCGCCGTCTTGATGCCGCGCTGCGTCAAACACCACGCCTCGAGCCGATCGGCATCTTCGAGCGATAAATTGCCGCGATGGAGAAGTTGGACGCGAAGGCGCAGTCGCGTCTCGTGACATATCTTGAATTTCATGCGATGTGCGCTCTATTCGTGAGATTTATCTTCGACGACGACGTCGACTTGTGCCGCCCGAGCCTCGTTGATTTCTCGTGCCTCGGCGACGATATCCGACGTATGCTCGCGCAAAACAGTCACCGCATTCATAAGCGAATCTTTGGCTCGCAGGCCCGCCGCGACCGCATGCGCATAAACTTTGCGCGCATCGCGGCAACCCAATAGCTTCAAACCCGCCGTGCCAAATAAAACACCACTCGCAAAAATCGTCATCGGACGCATATTCTTAAACATCATGAACTCCTATCATTTCTTCGATAAACCGATATACGACTTGCACCGCAAGTCGGTCGTCTATCCGTTCCAAGTGCAATCCACCATCACTCTATGTGCATTGCACAACAGCCCAGTATTATAGCGATTTTTGAAAGATGGAGTGGCGTTTTTTCATTATTTGCAGTTTTTTTTAACTGCAGTTTTTTTTGCGCTTCGCGCGTTTTTTGCGCTTCGCGCGTTTTTTTGTGGGGGACCAGTCCCCCACACCCCCCACGCCGCTTTTAGCGGCTTTATGGCGCTTCGCGCGTTTTTTCATTATTTGCAGTTTTTCTTAACTGCAGTTTTTTTGCGCTTCGCGCGTTTTACACATTCCCCGTCGCTTCCAACAGTCCCCATCCCGGTTTTGGTTGTAAATCAAACGCCTCAAATCCAACGCCTGCCTCGATCAACGGTTTCAACCGATACTGCCCCAAGCCAGCAATCATCGCCGCATTGTCGGTGCACAACTTCATCGGTGGAATCGACAACCGCAATCCATGCGCTTCGCAGTCGTCTTTTAAGCGCGCCCGAAGTCGACGATTCGCCGAAACGCCACCCGCGACGACGACAGTCTGCGCGCCGATCTTGTGCGCCGCCCGAATCGTCTTGCGCGCTAGCGAATCGACGACCGCCTCGAGCGCCGAGGCACATAAATCGTGCAAATCTTGCCCCTCGGGCATCGATCCCATTCGACGCAATTGCGTCATCACGCTCGTCTTCAATCCGCTAAACGAAAAATCGAAATTGTCGTGCTGCGGCAATGCCCTCGGGAATGCAAATCGATCGCGGTTGCCCTCGGCACTCAATTTGTCGATGGCAACGCCCCCCGGATACGGCAAACCCAGCATCTTCCCAACTTTATCGAGCGCCTCGCCCGCCGCATCGTCGAGTGTCTGACCGATCATCTCATACTTGCCCACCGCGTGAACGGCGATCAGATTCGTATGTCCTCCCGACACGACGAGTCCCATAAAAGGAAACTCCGGCTTCTCCATGCCATCGGTCGTATCGATGAGCGGCGCGAGCAAATGCCCCTCGGTGTGATGAACCCCCACCAACGGAATATTCCGCGCATAAGCAAACGCCTTTGCCGCCTCTAGTCCGACTAAAAGCGACCCGATCAAGCCCGGTCCCTGCGTCACCGCAACGCCATCGATCGACCCCATATCGACGCCCGCCTCGGAAAACGCCCGCTTAAATACGTCGACGATATCCATGATATGGGCTCGCGAAGCCAGCTCTGGCACGACGCCTCCATACCGCGCATGAACCGGTATCTGACTCGCAATGATATGCGATAAGATTCTTCCATCTTCGACGATTGCCGCCGAACATTCATCACATGAACTCTCAATTCCAAGAATTTTCATCGTTACTTTGACTTTATTTCCAAATTAAATTCTACGCCACCTCGATTCACGCCTCAATAGCACGATGAAGATGTCGTCGTCGCGATTTGACGATATTTCTAAATGAAATTTACACCATCTCGATTCATGCCACCTCAATTCACGCCCGAATAGCACGAATACTGCGAACCATCGGGTTTGATGACGATGAGGATGTTGTCGTCGCGCGTGGCATCGCTTTCTTCTTTTTCTCCATCGCCCGCAGCCGTCGAATACAAGTTATCGTCGGGAATGTACGTATAAAGGCGATCGACGACCTTTTGACTCGGCAAATACGTTTCCCTAAACGCAACGCGCCCACTCGATATAAATGCCTTGCGTTTGTCGCGCTCAATCGAATCGGGCCAAACGACATCTAAGAATGGCGCGGTCGAAGAACCATTATCAGAACCGTGATGGCAAACTTTTAAGAAATTCGAACTGACCAAATCGACGCCCTTCTCGCCCGCAATCTGCACCGCTCGCGCCTCCTGCGTCGCCTCCGCATCGCCCGTAAACAACATCGACCATCCCGCATAGCTAATCTTGAAGATTATCGACATGCTATTTCGGTTGTCATTCGTCGCCATCGTCTTATTCGACACGACATATCGCGCCTCGACCTCGGGGCCAAAAAACGCATCGGGCATCGCGTCGCCCGGCTTGAAAAACTGCTCAGCCGGCGCATAAATCTTATCTTGAACGCGCCCTTGCATGGTCGTCACCCACGCCCTATACGTGCTCGAAAAGTCGTCGGCTCGCGCCGGATCGGCTGCGTCGATATACGCCTTGACGTTGTAACGGCTCTCGAACAAGTACTTCATGCCGCCATAATGGTCGCTATCGGGGTGCGACACGAACACCGCATCGAACGTACTCCCCTCGGGGAAATCGTGAAACGCCAAATAATCGGCGATGATGACGCCGCCATTCGTCTTGTGGAACAAACCTTGGTCGCCCGCATCGACGAGGATGTTTTGCCCCGTCGGCGTCTGTATCCAAATCGCATCGCCCTGCCCAACGTCGATGACGTGAATCCGCAGCGATTTATCGTCGAGTACGAGCTGATTCGCCGTACACATTTGGCCTTCGCGCACGACAACCGTCGATTTCTCGCTGTCTTCGGGAATCTTGCGACAATAACGCCCCGCAATCGTCCCCTCGGTGCAATAATACTGCTTGTCGTCGAGCTCCTTCGTCTCGTCAAACTCACACGCCGACTCGCCAGTCGTCGCCCCCAGCGTCACATAACCCGCCGAGCAATTCGGGCCATTTCCGCCGCCCAAACTCACCTTTCGCTTAATGCATATCGTGCCATCGGCCAGCGTCTGGCACTCCTCCCCAGCCGGGCACGCGTCCGCCGTCATCAATTTCGTAAACGACTCCGGGCATTTCGGGCCACTCTGGAACGACGGCACCGGCATCTCCATATCTAAACAACCCGTCATGCCAACGGATATCGCCCCAATCACCCCAATAAACGGCAAAACTCCAAACTTCCTCATTTCTCCCGCCTTTGTCGTTGCAATCCGACAGTTTGCGCGCTTTTTGCGCTCGCCACGGCGTGTAAAGCACATTTTTTATGCCTTGTCACCAGCCAACCCCCAAATTTCGGCGTTCGAGGCGCTTTTTGTGTCGCGCCGCTATTGCCTGTGGCAATACGCGCCGCAGTAGCGTCTATGTCGCTACCGCTCCATACGCCGCTAAGAGCTCGGCTATTGCGCCGTTGGCGCAATACGCCTTCGCCGCGTCGCTATTGCCTGCGGCAATACGCGCCGCCGTAGCGTCTATGTCGCTACCGCTCCATACGCCGCCATAGCGTCTATGTCGCTACCGCTCCATACGCCGCCATAGCGTCTATGTCGCTACCGCTCCATACGCCGCTAAGAGCTCGGCTATTGCGCCG
>ERZ1026772.675-NODE-675-length-23009-cov-6.498693_pt1 | contig 23009 bp, 19 predicted proteins | sample MGYA00380124_ERZ1026772 | MGnify/ENA primary metagenome ERZ1026772 (study PRJEB33269, sample SAMEA4719760) | human gut metagenome | biome: human-associated habitat; feature: organic feature; material: feces | place: Cameroon | collected 2013-10 ...
AGGCAGGATACCGGATCCCGGAAGATGTCAGCGTCATCGGTTTTGATGATCTGCCCGATTCTGCCAAAACCACGCCACCTCTTACCACGATCCGCCAGAACCGCCTTGATCTTGGCAAGTGCAGTTATTCTACTTTGTGCAGTCTGCTCATGCATGTCACCTGCAGCATGACCCTGTTACGCCCCCAATTTGTAGTGCGTGAATCGACCGGGGAAGCTGCTATTTCTACCAAATAACTATGAAAGAAAATAACAAACGGCTGCGATTAAAAGAATGGAATCTGAGGACGGAACAGGCAGCCGTCACGCCCCAGTGGTCTTAAAAGAGATGTGGGATTGCCACCCCACCTATTTCATTCGGTTAGCAGGCAGACAGCTTTGGTTGTCTGCCTTTTGTTTGTATAGCAGACTCTTAATCCACGATAGAAATACATGATAATAAGACAAAAAGAGAATCATAATCATGTCATATATTTTTAACCAAAATCCTTAAAACATCAGTAAAACCAATACTTTTAAAGATTTAACAGATCAGATTTTAGGCAATAAAAAAGCAGGGGCAGTAGGAATCGAACCCACATCGACGGTTTTGGAGACCGCTGTTCTACCTTTGAACTATGCCCCTATTTATCCGGTGTTTCAACCACCGAATGCTATTATAACTTATAGAAGGTTTCCTTGTCAAGATTAATATTTCAAATATGCATCGGTATCTTCTTTAATGATTTTACTGTATGCTTTTACCTCTTCCGAGGGCTCGTAATCCTGCTGATCATAAAGCAGTTCATGAAGCTTCACCACGTTCGTTTTAAGGTCAACCGGTACCACGAATGCTCCGACACCACCCTTGGTTCCACCGTTACGCATTCCCGCAAACGGAAAGCCATCGCTGACGGTCACCTGATAATCTCCTACTACGCTGAGCATAGTAAGAATATCATTAATATCAAGTGAGGTGCTGATATAGGGAACCACCGCTTCGGCGGCAAGACGAAGCTCGTTAAAGGATGCTGTCTTACACTTTTCCATCATGGCCGTAATCAGGTCACGCTGTCTCTGTGCTCTCTGGAAGTCATCTCCGATATAACGGATCCTGCAGTATGCTGTTGCCTGCAGACCATTTAATGTCTGGACTCCCGGTTCGGTAACCGGTATATATGAATCCTCCTGTGCTGTAAAATTCACACCATCCTCGCTTGTTCCGACCATACAGATCTGATAATTGTTTAGATGTGGTATTTCTTTTTCGGTCACTTCCAATTCAACGCCGCCCAGCGCGTCCACGGCCTTAATCAGTCCCTCAAAGCCAACCGTCACATAATCCGTAATATACAGATCCGTATTCATATTAATCATGCTGATTGCCTGTGCCGGACCTCCCTTGGCATAGGCTGCATTACATTTATTATAGCTGTCATTTCCCAGATTCAGATACGTATCACGATAAATAGAAATCAGCTTTACCTCATGGGTATCAGCATCAATGGAGCAGATCATGATCGTGTCACTGCGGTTGCCTTTTCCAAGGCTTCCATCCCTTGCATCCACGCCGAACAGGGCTAACTGATATATTCCGGATAAATTAGGTTTTTGCGGATCCTGCTCCTGATCTTCCTCTGTATCATTCTGAAACTGCTGCCTGATTTCTTCATTCACAGCAATGTCTCCTTCTTTGATCTGCTGCTTCTGAGCCTTCGTTGCATGCATAACAAAATATAATGCCCCGATGGCCGCTGCAAGCACAACCAGTTCCAGGATATAAAGCGGCAGATGACGAATCCATTTCTTCTTATCCATACGTTACTCCTTCGTAACATCATTCACATTATTATATTGTAACACATTTGTAATATTTTGCCTATCCCCAACCTCAGATGAGCTGCATGGCATCTGCGACACTCTTTACACCCAGAATGGTAATGTCTCTGATATTCTTCACACTGTCCACACACACGGCCGGAATGATGCAGGTTGTAAAGCCCAGCTTCTTTGCCTCCTGTACACGCACGGGAATCATACTCACGGCACGCACTTCTCCGCTCAAGCCGATCTCTCCCATGGCAATCGTCTTTTCATCAATTACCTTATTTTTAAAGCTGGAAATGATGGCAAGTGCAATCCCCAAGTCAATCGCAGGCTCCGAAATACGGATTCCTCCTGCAATATTGACATACGCATCACAGTTCCCCATCTGTAATCCCAGACGCTTTTCCAATACCGCCATCAAAAGATTTACGCGGTTAAAATCAGTTCCGATTGCCTGCCTCCTTGGAATTCCGAAATTGCTGTGACATATGAGTGCCTGAATTTCAATTAAGATCGGACGCGTTCCCTCCATTGAACAGACCACGATGGATCCGCTTGCCTCCTCCGGTTTACCGTTCAGCATGAATTCCGACGGATTCTTTACCTCGTGCAGTCCATCCGCTTCCATTTCAAATACCCCAATTTCATTCGTGGAGCCAAAACGATTCTTCACCCCGCGCAGAATCCGGTAAGACGCATGCCGGTCCCCCTCAAAATAAAGCACCGTATCCACCATATGCTCCAGCACTCTCGGACCTGCCACCGTTCCTTCCTTGGTCACATGACCGACAATCAGGATGGAAATATTGAAGCCCTTCGCAAGACGCAGGAATACTCCTGTTGCTTCTCTTACCTGTGAAACACTTCCGGGTGCTGCCGATACGCTTTCCTGATACATCGTCTGGATCGAATCCACGACCACAATTTCCGGTTTCTCCCGTTCTAAGGTTTCTTCGATAATCTCCAGATTCGTTTCACATAAAAGCCGCATATTATCACTGAATTCTCCGATCCGGTTTGCACGGAGCTTGATCTGCTTTAATGACTCTTCTCCTGAGATATACAGCACCTTATGCCCGTCTGCAGACATTTCACGGCAGACCTGTAAAAGCAGCGTGGACTTACCAATCCCCGGATCTCCTCCGACCAGAGTAAGGGAACCCGGTACAAGTCCTCCTCCTAAAACCCGGTTCAACTCTTCAATATGGGTCTGCATCCGTTCTTCCTTTTCCAGGGAAATTTCTGAAAAAGAAGCAGGAACAGCCTTTTCATGTGCAGTCTTTGTACTTTTCCCTTTTCCTGCTGTAACTACCGTTTCCTCCACCATAGTGTTCCATTCCCGGCATCCCGGGCACTGTCCCATCCATTTGGACGATTCATAACCACAGTTCTGGCAGAAAAAGATGGTTGATTTTCCTTTTGCCATAAAATCCTTTCCTTGAAGTAAAAAGCGCTGTTTCAGCAGTGAAACAGCGCTTCTGATCTTATATAACTATCTCGTAACTGTTCAGTACCTTCACAGTTACGATGCAAAATCCATTCCAAATCGGCTTCGCCGATGGGATTTTGCATTACTGAATCATTTTCTTACGGCCTTGGCAGTAAATGCTTCGACCTGTACTGAATAGTTACACTATCTCTTTAATGAATCACTTTAATATGAACTTCCTCTGCATTTTCAAGCTCTACACTGATATTCAGCTTACCGCCGAGATTCGTCTTCATCTTGCCTCTGCTCTTTCCGTCCTCAAATACCTCATATTCGGTATCCTCGCACAGGCCTAATGTAATCTGTGCATCTTCATTTCCGGAAACTGTAAATTCAACACTATCCGTCGTTTCCTTAAAGTAAAAAACGCTCGTTCCAGGAACCGATTCATATACGAATAATCCATTTCTTTCAAGCTTCGTCATCGTCTGAAAGGTCTTCACCTTATACAAATCACCTTCGTATTCAAAATCCTCAAGCTTCTTCTTTTCTGCCAGCTCATGATTGCCGAAGCTGATGGTTCCATCACTTTCTTCACGAAGTAATTCTTCTACAACAGCCATTTGTATTTCCTCCTGATTGTACATTTGCCGTACCTGTTCTATATATGGTAAGTATAAACTATTTAGTTTTTGACGTCAAAGGAAATCTGTCCTTTTCGGAAACCAATCGTAACCTGATCCCCGGCATGGATTTCACCTGCAAGGATCTTCTCCGCAAGCGGATCCTCAATCACGTTCTGGATGGCTCTCTTTAATGGTCTCGCACCCATCTTGTAGTCCGCATATTTGTCCACAATATGCTCCTTTAAGGCATTGCTGAAATGAAGCTTTAACTCCATTTCCTTCTCGCACCGCTTCGAAAGATGACTGCTGAGAAGCTGCACGATCTCCAGCATTTCCTTCTTTTCCAGTGTCTTAAATACAATAATATCATCAATACGGTTGATAAATTCCGGTTTAAAGATCTTTCTTACCTCTTCCATAACTCCGGACTTCATTTTCTCGCAATCCTGCTCCCTGGTTGTTTCCGTAAGGAACCCTAAGTTCTTCGGAGCAATGATTCTCTGAGCCCCGGCATTGGAGGTCATAATCAGTACGGTATTCTTAAAGCTGACCTTACGTCCCTTGGAATCAGTGATGTGCCCATCATCCAATACCTGAAGCAGTACATTAAACACATCAGGATGTGCCTTTTCAATTTCATCAAAAAGCACTACCGAATACGGATTCTTCCGGATCTTCTCACTCAGCTGTCCGCCTTCTTCAAAGCCGACATATCCCGGAGGGGAACCGATCATTTTCGATACGGAATGACCTTCCATATATTCGGACATATCGACACGGATCAGTGCGTTTTCCGTGCCAAACATGGCTTCTGCAAGAGCCTTGCTAAGCTCGGTCTTTCCGACTCCGGTAGGTCCTAAAAACAGGAAAGATCCTATCGGACGGTTCGGATCCTGCAATCCGACTCTTCCCCGCCGTATTGCACGCGCCACTGCGGACACTGCTTCTTCCTGTCCGATAACCCTCTTATGGAGCTCTTTTTCCAGGCGCAGCAACCGGTCGCTCTCCTTCTCTGTCAGCTTACTTACCGGAACCTTCGTCCAGGTAGAAACCACCTTTGCGATGTCACCTTCTGTCACTTCGATCCGGCTTTCGGCCTGCTTCTTCTGATAACGATCTTCTTCTCTTTGATATTTCTTAAGAAGCTTTTCCTGTTCCCTGTTGGTTTCTGCGGCTTCCTCAAGTCTTCCTTCCTTTAGCTGTTCTTCCAGAACAGCATCCAGTGCAAGAAGCTCTTCTCTTCGCTGCTGTAAGCCCTCCGGTGCTTTGGAGTACTGCAGACGTACCGCTGCGGAGGCTTCATCAATCAGATCAATCGCTTTATCCGGCAGATTCCGGTCATTGATATAACGCTCTGACAGATTCACGGCAGCAATGAGTGCTTCATCCGTAATCTGCACACGATGATGCTGTGCATATTTCCACGCAATTCCACGAAGGATGGAAAGAGCCTCCTCCTTTGTCGGTTCTTCCACATTTACCGGCTGGAATCTGCGCTCTAAGGCCGCATCCTTTTCAATATATTTGTGATACTCGGCAATGGTCGTTGCTCCAATAAGCTGCAGCTCCCCTCTTGCCAGTGACGGCTTCAGAATATTGGAAGCATCAATTGCTCCCTCGGCACCGCCTGCCCCGATAATGGTATGAATTTCATCCAGAAACAGGATAATGTCTCCATCCTCCTGTACCTCCCGGATGACTCTCTTAATTCGTTCTTCAAATTCTCCACGATACTTGGAGCCTGCAACCATTCCGGACAAGTCCAGCGTCATTAACCGCTTATTCTGAATCGTAAACGGAACATTGCCTTCCACAATACGGTTGGCCAACCCTTCTACCACGGCAGTTTTTCCGACTCCCGGCTCTCCAATGAGACACGGATTGTTCTTCGTCCTGCGGCTTAAGATCTCAATCACACGCTGAATCTCCATATCTCTTCCGATGACCGGATCCAGCTTTCCCTGCGCAGCAAGCGCGGTCAGATCCCTGCTGTACTGTTCCAGTGTTGAGGGCTGCTTCCTGTTATTATTCTTCTTATTCCGCAGATCCTCCTTGTAAATCGCCGGATCTACCCCCATAACCACCAGAGTATCAACATAAACCTTCTGTACCGAAATGCCAAGGGTATTTAAGAGACGTACCGCTGCATTGTCCGGGTCCTTCAAAAGGGCCAGCAGAAGATGCTCTGTTCCGGCACTGTCTGCGCCAAACCGTTCAGCCTGCACATACGCCTCCTCCAGTACTCTCCGTGCTCTCGGTGAATACATTCCCCGCTCTTTCACGGCGGTCTCCCCATCGGGAGCAATCAGATCCCGGATCATTTCCAGAATTTTATCTGCATCAGCACCGTTATCTTCCAGAATTTTGGCTGCTACGCCACTTTCTTCCTTAAGAAGTCCCACCAGAATATGTTCTGTACCCACATAACCGGTATGCAATCTGGCTGCCGTTTTCTCTGCAAGTGTCAGCGCCGCCTGCGCGTTCTTTGTAAAACTACCTGACCACACGTTTATTCTCCTCCATATTCCTGATATATCTCATTGACGAGTTCATAGACCTCGTCCTTACAAATTCCCTTACAAATTCCCTTTGCAAGGATTCCTTTCATCTGCTCCCGCATGCTTTGAAGTTCCCTGAGCTTATCCATATCAAGGCTGATTACTGCACCCTTCCGACGATCAAGCTGGATAAAGCCCTCCTGCTTTAAGATCGTATAGGCCTTGTTCACCGTATGCATATTAATTCCGATTTCATCTGCCATCTGCCGCACCGAAGGGAGCTCATCCCCCTCCTGAAGCTGCAGCGTGGCGATTCCATGAATAATCTGGTTGCGCACCTGCAGATATAAAGCTTCCTCACTGTTAAAATCAATTTCAATTATCATTTTTATAATCCATTCTTTTGAATAAAAGGAATAGCAGATGCTATTCCTTTTGTTTTTTATATGTCTTTATCGTCCATGTTTAAGAATTCAAATTCAAACTCATCGTCATCAGTCAAAAAGTTCTGCGCCTTCCGGGGCGCTTTTTTCACCGTTCCTTCGTTATTTTCTGCAGGTCTCCTCACAGGCTGTCCCTGTCGTTCCGGATTTCCGTTACGCGAAGGCCGCCCTTCTCTTTCCGGTGCTTCTTCACGTCCGCGCTCTCTTCTTACAGGACGCACTTCTTCTCTTGAAGCCTTACCAGCACGCTCCTGTCTGCGCGGCCGTTCCTCTACTTCATCTTCCTGATAATCACGTCTGCGTCTTCTCGGAGCAGGTTCATCGAACTCTTCTTCGTCTTCTTCCTCATCTTCATCATAATCATATGCACCCCTCAGCTTGATGATCAGGATAGTAAGTCCGATGAAAAGAAGAACGATCACAACTGCAAGAATAATGATAACAATATTTTTCTGGGATGACTCGGATTCCAGACGCGCTACATTATCATTTGCTGTCGTAACAGTAGAAAATAAAACCTCCACATCTGCCATCGTACCATCAATGTTATTGTACAGATAATACTTTCCGGTATCCGGATTCTCTGTATCTGTCATATAAACCACTTCATAATCATTGTGCTCCGGCTCCGGCTGTTCTTCCGGTGCTTCTTCACTCCCATCGCCTTCCTGCACCTCATCCGGATTTTCTGCTTCGGCTCCATCCGTTACCTCTGCTCCATCTACTGCTTCGGTGCCATCCGCTGTGGCTGCATCCGTACTATCTGTTCCATTTGCGGCTGAAGCATTCGAGCCAATTGCAATCAGGTCGGAACGAATGTATCCTTCTACAGTCTTCCCATTATATTCACATCTTAACTGATACCATTTATTTCCTGCTGCATCATTTGCCTCTCCGATCAGGGTAATTGCTGTTCCATCAGGCAGACTGGTCACTACATCATGCTTCGTGGATGCACCTGCACGTACCTTGACATTCGAAGAACACTTTACTGTCGCTGCCTGCTCACCAATTGCGGTCGGCACGGTTGCTTCCGGTTTGGAAGCTGATGCAGAGGTCGAAGCATCTGCGGACGAGGATGAGCTATTGTCTGTCACATCAATCTTATCACTTGTTTCTACCAGATCGCTTCTTACATAACCGTAAGAGCCACCGCTTACCGGCACCTTATACCATACGGTTCCGGAGCTGTCCTTTTCTGCTCCGACAATATCAATCTTAGCCCCCTTTGAGGTCGATGCCACCACTGAGCTGTCTGTGCTTGCTTTCTCTCTGATTTTCGCTGTTCCGGCCGTTACGGTTCCCGTTGCTGCAAGGCTGGAAATAGTTGAAAGCCCAAAAACCATCATTGCAACTGCAAATCCAAGAATCCCTTTTTTCATAATTATCCTGTACCTTTCTTTCCTATCGTTCAAAACGCCTCCGTCCGCTCTCACCCTCCGGCTTTTCGCCGCTGAATCCGGACATCTGCTTATAGTTTTTCCTCTGCTGACGCGCCTCATCTTCAATCTGCCTGTGATATGCCGCTTCGCATTTCGGACAAAGCCTTCCGCTGCGGATATTCTCTCCACAGATCTCGCACCGCAGATAACCGCCTTTACTTTCAACAAGCTCAAAACGATTTTCCTTAATCATATCACGGATTGCCTTGTGTGACACCCCCGTCTGCGAGGAAATTTCTGCCACGTTAGCTCCATGGTGCTTTTCAAGGTAGGATCTTACCTTTCCGTAGTCATCATATTCACATGCATTGCAATCCTCGCACTGGTATTCTCCCAATCCTTTATAGATAAGGATTCCTCCGCAGGCTTTGCAGATTGTTGGCCGCAGAAAGCCATTCAAAGCCACCAGCCGCCGTTTCTCATTCATAAATTACCCTTTCCACACCACGAACAATTTACGCCTCGTCAATTGCCTTTCCGATATCATGGCGCATATATTTATTTTCAAAGGAAACCCATTCGGTTGCCGCATAGGCATTCTTACGTGCTTCCTTTAAATCCTTACCCTTTGCTGTAATGCCAAGAACACGTCCCCCGTTTGTTACAATTCCTTCCGGAGTCTGTTTCGTTCCTGCATGGAAGCAGAAATAATGATCCTGCCCTTCAAACTTTTCCAGTCCGTGAATGAGGAAGCCCTTTTCATATCTGACCGGATATCCGTCAGAAGCAAGTACCACACAGACTGCTGCGTTATCCTCAAACTGCAGGTCAATCTGATCCAGCGTGCCATTAATACAAGCTTCCATTACTTCGATCAGATCATTCTTCATACGCGGCAGCACCACCTGAGCCTCAGGATCTCCGAAACGCGCATTGTACTCTAACACACGCGGTCCCTTTTCCGTCAGCATCAGTCCGAAGAAAATAATACCCTTAAACTCTCTTCCTTCTGCTGCCATGGCATCTACGGTTGCCTGATAAATGCATTTCTTGCAGAATTCATCCACTTCCTCCGTATAGAACGGGCTCGGTGAAAAGGTTCCCATACCACCGGTATTTAATCCGGTATCCCCGTCTCCTGCACGCTTGTGATCCTGTGCAGAGGTCATGGTTTTAATCGTCTTTCCATCGACAAAAGACAGCACGGAAACTTCCCTTCCTGTCATAAATTCTTCAATTACCATACGATTACCGGCAGTTCCGAACTGCTTATCGAGCATGATGGATTTCACGCCATCCTGCGCCTCTTCTAAGGTATTACAGATCAACACACCCTTCCCAAGTGCTAATCCGTCTGCCTTTAATACAATCGGGAACGATGCGGTCTTTAAATAATTGAGTGCATCCTCTGCATTGTCAAAGTTCTCATAGGCGGCCGTCGGAATTCCGTATTTCTTCATCAGATCCTTGGAAAATGCCTTGCTTCCTTCCAGAATTGCTGCATTTTTACGGGGACCGAATGCCTTTAATCCGGCTTCTTCGAGACGGTCAACAAGTCCTCCGACAAGTGGATCATCCATCCCGACAATCGTCAGATCAATTTCCTTTTCTTTGGCAAATGTAACAATTTTATCGAATTCCATTGCTCCGATCGGTACGCATTCCGCGATCAGACCAATTCCCGCATTTCCGGGTGCACAATAAATTTTATCTACTTTACTGCTCTTTGCGACGCTTGTTGCAATGGCATGCTCTCTGCCACCACCGCCTACGATCAATACTTTCATAGCTTCCTCCGTCTTCCTGTCCTGTAATTCACATTATGTAAACCGTTATGGTAATTCTGCCTCTTCGTAACTGTAAGCCGAGCAGCCGGAAAATGATTATTCTTCTACGACTGCGATTCCATTTTCTACCTTTACCCTGCCATGTGCAATAAGATCAATGGTCTTCGGCAGAATCTGCCATTCCGCTTCTTCCATCACACGGTGCTGCAGTTCCTCCGGCGTATCGCCGTTCTTCACATAAACTGCCTTCTGCATAATGATCGCACCATGATCGTATACCTCATCCACAAAATGCACGGTAGCGCCGGTTACCTTCACACCGCTTTTCAAAACAGCCTCGTGCGGACGGATTCCATAAAAGCCCTTTCCGCAGAAGGAGGGAATCAGTGCCGGATGCACATTGATGATCCGGTTGTGATATTTCCGTACCAGCTCGACCGGCATCATAATCATCATTCCTGCTAAAACGATGAGATCCGGGGCTTCTGCATCAATCGTTTCGATCAACACCTTCTCAAACTCCGCACGGTCCGCATAGGATTTCATGTCCACCACGATCGGTTTGATTCCATGTGTCCTCGCACGCTCCAAAGCCCGTACGCCCGGTTTATTACTTAATACAAAGCATAACTCGACATCTGTAATTTTCCTGCTTTCTACCGCATCAATAATGGCCTGCAGATTGGTTCCGCCGCCTGCGGCAAGAATTCCAACTCTTAACATAAGTCTACACCCTTTTCACCGGCAATGACATTTCCAACCACATAGCCTTCTTCTCCGGCCTCTTTGATTGCTGCAAGCACTCTGTCCTGATCGGCAGGATCAATTGCCAGCACCATGCCAAGTCCCATATTAAAGGTATTATACATCATCTGCTCTGCAATATTTCCGGTTTTCTGTAATAATTTAAAAATCGGAAGCACCGGATAGCTGTCCTTCTGTACCTGCGCACGCACACCGTCCGGAAGCATACGGGGAATATTTTCATAGAAGCCGCCACCGGTAATATGGCTGCAGCCCTTTACCGTTACACCAGCATCCTTAATTGCCTTTAAGGTCTTCACATAGATTTTGGTCGGTGTAATTAACGCTTCTCCCAGGGTCATACCAAGCTCATCATAATAGGTTGTAAGAGACTCCTTCGTCATTTCAAACACCTTACGAACCAGAGAAAATCCATTGCTGTGTACACCGGAGGAAGCAATACCGATTAACACATCACCTGCCTTGATATCCGCTCCGGTAATCAGCTCCTTACGGTCTGCCACACCGACTGCAAAGCCTGCAAGATCGTATTCATCCTCCGGCATCAGTCCGGGATGCTCTGCGGTTTCTCCACCGATGAGGGCTGCTCCTGCCAGCTTACAGCCTTCCGCAACACCCTTTACGATCGTGGCAATCTTCTCCGGATAGTTCTTTCCACACGCAATATAATCAAGGAAAAACAGGGATTCTCCACCGGCACAGGCTACATCGTTCACGCACATGGCAACCGCATCAATTCCGATGGTGTCATGCTTGTCCATTAAAAACGCCAGCTTCACCTTCGTGCCACAGCCGTCGGTTCCGGACAGTAACACCGGATCCTCCATATCTTTAATATTCTTTAAGGAAAAGGCTCCCGAAAAGCCGCCCAGTCCTCCAAGAACCTCTGGTCTCATCGTTTCCTTCACATACTTTTTCATTAATTCTACGGATTCATATCCTGCTTCGATATCCACACCGGCTGTCTTGTAATCCATGTCGTTCTCCTTTTCTTGTTTTATCATGTAGTTAACATAATATTATTATAGTTAATTAAGTCCCTTTAATAATTTGCATATCCAACCTGCTGCAGCTTCGCGTCCTTGGCCTCTACCTGCTTCTTCAGGTTCTCCGTATAGCTCTCAATCTTCGCAAGCAGCTCCTCATCCCCGGTTGCCAGCATCTTCGCTGCAAGAATGGCTGCGTTCTTCGCTCCATCAATGGCAACGGTTGCAACAGGAATTCCGGGAGGCATCTGCATAATGGAAAACACAGCATCCATTCCCTCAAGATTTTTACCCGAAAGCGGAACCCCGATTACCGGAAGCGGGAATAATGCGGCACACATTCCCGGCAGTGCTGCTGCCATGCCCGCACCTGCGATCATTACCTTAATTCCACGGTCCTTCGCCGTTCTCGTCCATTCAATTAACAGATCCGGTTCCCGATGAGCGGAAATAATTCTCATCTCATATTCGATCCCCAGTTCTTCCAGCATTACTGCCGCGCTGCTCATCACCTTAAGGTCTGAGTCGCTGCCCATCACAATTCCTACCATTGGCATTTCTATTTCCTCCTGTAATTGACGCTTATCTCATCATAAAGTAACTATTCTGAATAGTTAAATCATATACGAAGTATCTCTTCATTGCAAGAAAAACGAAATATTTTCGTATTTAATCCATACTTTCCTGATCAAACGGAGCATTCAGTTCCTCACAGCCTGCAAGGACAAATCTTCCTTCCTCGATGATCGGAATGACTTCTTCTGTCATGGTCACCACGCTCACCTCTCCCAGTTCATCGTACGGAATCGTAATATCCGTATGACAGTTAAAGTAGGCCTTGCGGCTGTCCTCCTTACGTTTGATGGAGCACTCGTTGTCCTTTGCAATAATCTCTTTTCCATCCGGATTAAAAAGGCGCACCTCTTCACTGTGGGAATAGCAGGTATCCCCTACTGCAAAGTGGGGACCGGTTTTCTCTGCAATCAGAATCGGCAGCTTATCCTCTATATGGTATTTTCTTGCTGCCACAAATGCGGTCGTGTTCGTTCCGATCGCAAACTCCCCAATCGGAAGTGTCTCATGGTGGAACAGAATATTGTCCTTAATCAGCTTCCGGTTTTCTTCTTCGGCTGCAAAGTTTGCACAACTGTAATCGGTCACCCTGCCGTCCTCAAACCGTAAGGTCAGATCCTTATACTCTAACTCATCCAGATAAACATGACTTACATGAAGGATTCCTTCTGTTCCGGTCAGTACCGGAGAGGTAAACACTTCACCAACCGGAATATTCACATCGGCCACGCAGTTCTCAAAATTCGTTTCCCTGTCCGGATTCTGCAGGGTATGAAGCATCACCTTCATATTGGTATGATTGCCATTCATTCCCTTTACCATCACATATTTACCCTGATCGAGCACATCAATGATCTTCTGCTGAATCCGTTGATATAATTGATAATCAAGGGTATTGATCCGGATCACCGCATCGAATATCTCCGGATACCGGTCTTTACCTTCTTTGCCATCCTCCTGTCCCGAAGCAATCTCCGGCACCGGGAACGCAATAATTGTAAAGCTCCGCTCTTCCCCGTGAATGTAATTGTTCTGCAGTTCACCGGCTGATGCTGCATATTCCACCAGCATCTGCTGCTGTTCTTTGGATAAATGCAGTGCATGCTTCTGACTGACTAACTCTACCGACCTCTCGCCGAATACTTCCACTACCGCAGGACCTCCAAACGTGCCTGCCTGCTCCTTATATTCCTCATAGGCTTCCCTCAGGGCTTCGAGCCGCACCTGCAAAAGTGCTTTATCCAAAACAAGCGCCTGATCGTCCTTGTGGTCAAAATCATACTGCTTATTCGGAATGCCGCCATAATACCCGATCCGGCTCATCCCTCTGCCCTCCAGCACCGAAGTCGTTGCCCTGTAAATGGTCGCTTCCAGTCCGATCTTCCGGAAATTCTGTACAGCCCTGAGGATCATCCGTTCAAAGCCCAGGCTGTAGCGGATGTTTACGATCTTTTTCTTCGTAATATCCTTATTTCCTGTTTCAAAGCCGATCCGGTAGCCTTCCGTATAGGTGTCTGCCATCTTCGCAATCGTCTCTTCCGGAAGGGTATTTAAGTAAGCCGCCGTCTTTAATTCGTTTTCAGAAATATATTCTCCAAAGTAATACAGATATCTCACATCGGAAAGGTCAGCTTCCTCGATGATCTTCCTCGCAAAATCCGCATGAACATCCAGCATGTTCCGGATCTTTGTATGGTATGCTTCCCGGGTATAATCACTGATATAGTAGTACAGGGATTCCTTTAAGTGCTCCGGCTTTGGCAGATCAAACTGTCCTTCCTGTTTCCTGGATTCCTCCGTCTCTTCAAGGCTGCACTGGAAAGAACCGTAAATTTCAAGGAATAATTCCAGCCCCTTTAAAAGATCCTCATCCCGTCCCTCATAGGTATAGGGAATCATGGCACGGAGTTCTCCATATAAAAAGCACAGAATATTTCCATACACTTCTCCAAAAACCTGTGCACAATACTCCGGATTTCCAAAGCTTGTACCGTAATGCTCCGGCAGGATATCCCCGTAAAGCGCATGATTGTTCTCCTGAAGCTGCAAAAGCCCCCACCGGAACAACTCTCCGCTTTCTACAAGCTCCCGTTGTTTCATAAGCAGCACAAGAAAAGCTGCTGTCTTTTCAAAAAAGCCGGAAAAGCTTCCGACATTGCTCTCGTTTTTAATTTCTGTAATACGTTCCTCCGCCAGTTCCAGGCGTTCTTTGATTATCGAATTCAATCTATATACGCTCCTGCAAATAAAATTAAGCTAAGTGTAATAAAGGAAAGCACGTTCATCACAATCCCCAGAATCCGGAACAGCCAGAACTTCTCCTGTTCTCTTAAGGAAAGGACTCCGAGAATCAGCCCGGTCACCATAAACACCGAGGCGAGCAATGCCGCCGTTGCGTACCGCACCGATGGCTCTCCCTTATGCAAATACGAAAAATAGACCGCTGTCCCTAAGGTAATCAGGGAAAGCAGTCCTAATATGGTCGACATAATACCTTTTTGTGAATGAACTTTATTGGTAAAAATATATCCCTTTGTTCTGTTCCACATCATTTTGTTTCCTTAGAAGATTATTTTGGACTTACTGCTTAACAGTCTCGCTCCATTCACAATCATCATTACACCACAGGCAAGCCCTACGACCAGGGAAATGACTCCTACTGCAATACTCCAGGCTCCGGTGTTGTTCATCGTCTTATATACTTTCTCATCCATAGGGGAATCTCCTTTCCAAAATAGCGGCCGCTGATTTTATAATCTCTTAGCGTGCGCCATATTCCTTATAATATGCATCAATGGCTTTCTTTATTTCATCGTCAATGACAACCTGACCCTGGCAGGGACGATTATACAGATGCTCTACGACCTCATCCATATTGACAATGGCTCTGGCATCAATACCATACTTCTCCTTGATCTCATGGAGGGCACTCTTGTCACTCGACAATCCGCGTTCCATACGGTTTAAGGAAACCATCAGTCCCTTAATCTCCACATCAGCCTGTGCTTTAATAATCGGGAAGGTCTCTTCAATGGACTTGCCGGAGGTGGTAACATCCTCGATCATAACCACGCGGTCTCCATCCTTTAATTTACTTCCTAATAAAATTCCGGTGTCTCCGTGATCCTTCACTTCCTTACGGTTTGAGCAGTAACGGATATCCTTTCCGTATAATTCACTGATCGCCATGGTTGTTGCTACTGAAAGGGGAATTCCCTTGTAAGCCGGTCCAAACAATACGTCAAAATCAAGTCCGAAGTTGTCATGAATTGCCTTCGCATAATACTCTCCCAGCTTACGAAGCTGTGTTCCTGTAACATATGCTCCCGCATTCATAAAGAAAGGAGATTTCCGTCCGCTCTTCAAAGTGAAATCGCCAAATTTCAATACCTGGCTCTCCACCATAAATTCAATAAATTCCTGTTTGTAGCTTTCCATTCCGGTAAATCCTCCTTGTTATAAGCTATTTATACCATAAATATTTGCTACAATCATAACATGATACCCTTGATTTTTCAACTGACAAATCGCTGCATTCTCCACCCTGGTAAATGGTATGAAAACCACAATCGAAAAAACAGGCAGGTATTACCGAACATAATTCTACTAACGGAATAAGGATTTTTTAGTAATATAAAGTGGCTGTACCTCAGAAAATTTACAATTATTAAAGGGACAGCCATTCTCTTTTATACTATTTACTTAATTCGTGCATTCCGTCTGATTTCCATTACACTGCTGACACTCCTAACGATTAGCCAGTGCCTGTTCAATATCTTCCTTCATATCAAGCACGGCTGCGCGGGAAGCATCTGCAAAGTTCTCTGCACCAAAGCGTGCATATTTTTCCTGCTGATAAGCGGCAATGATACCACGGGAGGAATTGACAATCGCACCAAGTCCGTCTTCGTTAAAGAAGTGAACGAGGTCAGCGCCCTTGCCGCCCTGTGCGCCGTAACCGGGTACCAGGATATAGCTCTTCGGCATAATTTTACGAAGTACTTTGCCCATCTCCGGATAAGTGGCTCCAACCACGGCTCCGACATAGCTGTAGGTATCGCCCATATGGGTTTCTCCCCATTTTGCCACCTGTTCACCCACCACTTCATAGAGCGGACGGTTTCCGGCATCTGCAATCTGACGATCCTGGAATTCTCCACTACTCGGATTAGAGGTCTTCACCAGTACGAAAATACCCTTCTTCTCTTCCTTGCAGACCTTGATAAACGGATTGACCCCATCGGATCCAAGATAAGGGTTCACGGTTACAAAATCTTCGTCAAATCCATAATAGGATTTACTTCCAACCTGCACCTTGCCAAGATGTCCAACCGCATAGGCTTCTGATGTAGAGCCGATGTCGCCACGTTTGATATCGCCGATGACAACAAGTCCCTTTTCCTTGCAGTACTGTACGGTTTTATAAAATGCGGAAAGTCCCGGAAGTCCGAACTGTTCATACATGGCAATCTGCGGTTTTACGGCAGGTACAAGCTCATAGATCGCATCCACAATCGCTTTATTATACTGCCAGATTGCCTCTGCTGCTCCCTCCAGCGTCTCTCCAAATTCTGCAAATGCTTTTTCTTTGATGTGCTCCGGAATGAATTTCATCATCGGATCCAGGCCAACGACAATCGGTGCCCCGGTCTTTTTAATCTGTGCTACAAGTTTGTTAATCATATTTTCTCTCCTCCATGTATTGCTTCAAGAAAAATGCCGACATTTTATAGTCGGCATTTTCAATTTCCTTTTAAAAATCCATTGGATCTTCTGTTCTCATAACTTTCTAAACAAGGACTTCCTTACAGCTGTCCGCAAACTGTTTGATCCTGGATGCATTTACATATTTCTTAACCTGTTCTCCACGTACTACAACGAGGGTTGGTGCCTGCATGACGCCATATTTAGCTGCAAGCTCCATATTTTCTTCGGCATCAATCAGAAGATAATTGATTCCCTTCAAATATTCCTTAGCCAGCTTGCAGTTCGGACAGGTCTTCGTGGTAAATAAATAAATGATGCTTTCCGGCTCTTCTACGGTTACGGATGCCTTGGGCTTATCATAATCGGATAAGGTTACCATTGTCACAATCGGCTTCTTTAACGTAGAATGTGCCACGTCATATTCCTTACGGTTCGCATATTCCTGAAGCTTACCATCGTTCCAGTTCTGCACCGGACGGTAATATCCGGTAATACGGCTGTATACTTCCGTCACCTTACCGCAGTGAGGGCAGATCTTCTGCTCTCCTGCCAGATAACCATGTTCCTTACAAATGGAATAGGTCGGCGACAGGGTATAATAAGGAAGCTTGTAATTTTCTGCAATCGTGCGGATAAGATCTGCTGCTGCTCTCCAGTCCGGAAGCTTTTCTCCAAGGAATGCATGGAATACCGTTCCGGAAGTATAAAGCGTCTGCAATTCATCCTGAATATCCAGTGCGTCAAAAATATCCGTTGTATAATCGACCGGCAGATGGGAGGAATTCGTATAATACGGGGTATCTCCCGGCTTTCCTGCGGTCTTGATGGCAGGCCATCTCTTACGGTCATGCTTTGCCAGACGATAGGTGGTACTCTCTGCCGGAGTTGCCTCAAGGTTATAGAGATCTCCATACTGCTCCTGATAATCGGAGAGACGGTTCCTCATATGATTCAGAACCTCCTTCGTAAATTCCTGTGTCCTCTTATCCGTCATGTCTGCACGAAGCCAGTTGGCATTCAAACCAACCTCATTCATACCGATCAGACCAATCGTGGAAAAGTGATTCTCGAAGGTTCCCAGGTACCGTTTCGTATATGGATACAGTCCTTCATTCAGAAGCTTTGTGATGACTTCTCTCTTGATCTTTAAAGATCTTGCCGCAATATCCATCATCTTATTGAGGCGCTTGTAAAAGTCATCCTTCGTTGCAGACAGATAAGCAATTCGCGGCATATTAATGGTTACTACGCCAACAGAGCCTGTACTTTCACCGGATCCGAAGAAGCCGCCGGTTTTCTTACGGAGCTCCCTTAAATCCAGACGCAGTCTGCAGCACATGGAACGTACATCACTCGGTTCCATATCAGAGTTAATATAATTGGAAAAATACGGTGTGCCGTATTTGGATGTCATTTCAAACAATAACCGGTTATTCTCGGTATCAGACCAGTCAAAATCCCTGGTAATGGAATAGGTTGGAATCGGATACTGGAAGCCTCTGCCATTGGCATCTCCCTCGATCATCGTCTCAATGAAGGCCTTGTTGATCATATCCATTTCCTTCTTGCAGTCCTTGTAACAGAAATCCATCTCCTTACCGCCAACAATTGCAGGCAGCTCTGCAAGGTCTGATGGAACCGTCCAGTCCAGTGTAATGTTACTGAACGGAGCCTGGGTTCCCCAGCGGCTCGGTGTATTTACACCGTAAATAAAAGCTTCGATGCACTTCTTTACTTCTTTATAGGAAAGGTTGTCTACCTTGACAAACGGAGCCAGATAAGTATCAAAGGAAGAAAACGCCTGTGCACCTGCCCATTCATTCTGCATAATTCCAAGAAAGTTCACCATCTGGTTGCAGAGCACGGAAAGGTGTGCTGCGGGTGCGGAGGTAATCTTTCCGGTAATACCGCCCAAGCCTTCTGTAATAAGCTGCTTTAAAGACCATCCGGCACAATACCCTGTAAGCATGGACAGGTCATGGATATGAATGTCCGCATTCCGATGTGCATCTGCGATCTCCTGATCATAAATCTCAGACAGCCAGTAATTTGCTGTAACAGCTCCGGAATTGCTTAAGATCAGTCCTCCTACGGAATAGGTCACGGTGGAATTTTCCTTCACACGCCAGTCTTCAATCTTCACATAGCTGTTTACCACATCCTTGTAATCCAGAATGGTCGAAGTCATGGTACGCATCTTTTCACGCTGCTTCCGGTAAAGAATGAACGCCTTGGCAGCCTCTGCATAGCCTGCCTGCTCCAGGACCTTCTCCACACTGTCCTGAATATCCTCCACATGAATGCCGTCATCCTTCACCTTACCCTGAAAATCTGCTGTAACACGAAGTGCAAGAAGATCCACCACATCATTATTGTACTGCACATCGGTAGCATTAAATGCCTTCATAATGGCATCACTGATCTTCGTCAATGTAAAATCTGTAACTTCGCCCTCTCTTTTGATTACCTGAAACACCGTAAATCCCCCTTTTCTTTGATAAAACAAGAGGCTCTGATCTTCATCATAAAAGCCTCGTTTATCTAAGAGTTTATCATTGCCCCAAAGGAAAGTCAACATAAAAGCACAAGATATTGTGTTTACATAACAACATAAACATAAATCTTGTGCTGATTATGCAATAATATTTTTTATTTTTATCTAATCTGACCATTGACTATTGACCAGCATCCGGTGAATGGTTTCGTCATTCACCGTAATCCGGATCATAAATCAGCGCGTCTTAAGAAAAAGATATTCCCTCTGTGCTGTCTCATCATCGGGATAGGATTTCAGATAACTTTCCATTAAAACGGATGCTTTCTTATATTCATGGAGATGCTCATAGGCAATGATCTCATTCATCTTGAGTGTCTGCATCATTCCGTTATTCTCAATCTGCATTGCTGTCTGGAAGGCCTGCAGTGCCCCTTCATTATCTTCCATATTTAGTTTACATAATCCAAGCTGGTTCCAGACCTGTGCAGCATCCGGGTTACTTTCCAGATACGTGTTGTATACGCTGATCGCATAGTTATTGTCCCCCAGTGTTTCATAGGTCTTTCCAAGGAATAAAACAGCTTCGTAGCCCTTCTCGTCCCGTGCCTTTTCCAGATAAGTGCGGGCATTCTCATAGTCCTCGAGATAGTAGCTGATTCTGCCCTTTTCATAATTGGTCATCTTCTTCGTATCATTCTCCATGGCGGTCTGAAGATAGGCTGTTCCAATCTCCTTGTAACCATGTTCATTCAGAATACAGTAAATATCAATAATCCTGTCATAATCGAAAGGTGCAGCTGCAATTGCTGCATCAAAGCTCTGCTGCGCTTCTTCAATCTGGTCCTTCTCGGTATATGCTGCACCACGGAAATAAAGGGCGTCCTTCTCATCCTTCTTCATGGCAATGATTGCATCATATACCGCTATGGCATTGTCATAGTCACCCTGCTTATAATAAGCTGTTGCCAGATAATAATTGATGTCATAGTCCATATTCTCAATCAGACCATTGCTATGATTGAGAGAGGTAAGAAATGCTTCCACTGCTTCCGGATACATGGTCTTCCCTAAATAGGCAATTCCCTCTCCCCGATACAGAAGCCGTTCATTCTCTCCTGCTTCCTTTGCTGCTTCAAAACAGGTAAGAGCCGCATCATAATCCAATGACTTAATGGCTTCCATTCCTGCCGTTATATTTTCAGATTTTGCCGCTCCACAGCCGGTAAGTGCCAAAAGCAATATTGAGGCTACCAGTAACTGATACATTCGTTTCTTTAACATGACTTGCGAAGTCCCTTCGGATAGTGATTTTTAAGGCTTCCTCCTGCTGCTTTCCCAAAGCCCAGACTGTAGCCTTCCACGGTAACAAGGCACCAGCCCTTCCGGTCTTGTGCCGGGAAGGTATAGCCTTCTATATATTTTATCGCATCTTCCACTGACAAATCAATGGTATCTTTAACATCTTTGCTCTTTAAGGAAAGAGCCAGTGCATGGGACGGTTCGAAACGATCCTTTTTAAAGGTTCCAAGATGCAGTCCCGGGCGCAGTACCTTAAGTCCATGCAGATCCGGTGTTCCTTCCGGAACAAGATACAACTGATCTCCAAAGGTAAGATAGGAAGCTCTCTCCTTCCCCTCCCGCCAGGAGGACTTAAGTGTCTGTGCTTCAAACTGTTCGAATGCAGCGATGGCTTCCGTCATCTGGTTTGACACGGACTGGCTCTTCTTATCTTTTCCTTTTTGGAAACTGCTTCCCTTTTTCATTTTTTTCCGGTCATAATCCCGTGAATGAGAAGCGCTCCGCATCACAAAAGGAGCTTCTCCCATGTTCGAAATCAAATCCCGGTTCATTTCCCGGCCATTCACTTCAGGACAGGAAGTTCCTTCTTTTTGCAAAAGAGCTGCAAAGTGGCCTTCCCCATTTACCTTATGCGGCCATAGGCGGACCGTCTTCTGAAGCTCTTTGCGGAATCGCTCTTCCATGTCATATGTGGTCTCCTTCTTAGACTGTCCCTGATTCTGCAGCAGCTTCATCAATGCTTCCTGCCTAACAAGCCCGGGTTCCATGCCTCCTGCAAGCGGAACCGGAAGCAGCTTCATATCCGGATGCTTCGCAAGAAAATGTGCCATCATTTCTTCATCCTCTTCCGGCGCAAAGGTACAGGTCGAATATACCAGAATTCCGCCACGCATCAGCATAGTGTAGGCACACTCCAGGATCTCTTCCTGCCGCCCTGCACACAACTTCACATTCTCTAAGGACCACTGCTCTACCGCCTCTTCGTTCTTGCGGAACATTCCTTCCCCTGAACAGGGCGCATCCACCAGAATCCGATGAAAATAGGACGGAAAACGTTCTGCCAGCACCTTGGGATCGTGATTTAAAACAATGTCATTTACAATCCCCATGCGCTCGATATTCTCAGAAAGAATCCTGGCCCTTGCCGGATGAATTTCATTGCTGAACAGAATTCCCCTGCCTGCCATGGCTACTGCCATCTGGGTACTCTTTCCTCCGGGGGCCGCACACAGGTCAAGGATCCGCTCTCCGAAAAACCGGAAGTCATCGGAGTTCTTTTTCTCCCTTTGTCCCTCTGTATCATTTTCGGTTCCGGTCTTCTCTGCATCTTCGAAATTTACAAAATCAGGATCTGCCCTCTTGCAGATTGCCGCCGGCGCCATTGCACTGGCTTCCTGAATATAGTACACTCCGGCCTCATGAAAGGGATGCTTTCCCGGCTGCAGGGAATCCTCATAATAGAAGCCGTTCTCTTCCCAGGCAACCTGCTCCTTTAACGGCTTTCTTTGATTAAATACGGAAGTCTGATCATACTGCTCCTTCGTTCCTTTTAAGGGATTGATCCGTAGGGAATGTGCATGGTCATTTCCATAGCATGCAGCAAAATCCTCATATTCTTCTTTCAGCAGCTCTTTCATCCGGTTCGTAAATTGTTCAGGAAGCATTTCTAATTACCTCTGTTCTGTATTTTTACAGCCATTCTGCCAACTACTTATCTCCTATGTATCACAGCAGGCGCAGAATGATTCTTTAAAATATTGTAACTATTCAGAACCTCATTCGTAAAACCGCTGCTAACACAGCTCAAGTTTTACTCATTGAGGTTACTTCGCCATATAAAATTGCTATTCTGTATGAATGCGAGCATTCCCAGAAAGCAATTTTGCATGGCTCTGAATAGTTACAAAATATTTTGGTTCTGTATGAAAACAGCTATCCGGATCACATCCCCGGATAGCTATTATTCTAATAGAACGCCAAAACAATTACAACCGGAACTGCTTTAATTTTCTCCAGTAGGGTCATATATTGTTACTGTCCATCTCTGAATCATATCCAATCACCACTTCGCCACATCATAATTGCTTGTAAGAACTATTTCCTCAGACAAGGTTTTCTGATCTACCTCTTTTTCCGAACGGATCTCCTCGACCCATACGGTCTTACTCTCTCCCGGAAGCAGATCAAAATAATTATCAGACAGGATCACATC
>ERZ1026772.676-NODE-676-length-22985-cov-8.110336_pt1 | contig 22985 bp, 12 predicted proteins | sample MGYA00380124_ERZ1026772 | MGnify/ENA primary metagenome ERZ1026772 (study PRJEB33269, sample SAMEA4719760) | human gut metagenome | biome: human-associated habitat; feature: organic feature; material: feces | place: Cameroon | collected 2013-10 ...
CCTAACCCCTAACCCCTAACCAAAAAAGTGTCCTTGACACGGGGTACACTTCAAAAAGCTCGGTCTTGATGAGGGCAAAAAGCTCGGTCTTGATGAGGGCAAAAAGCTCGGTCTCGATGAGGGCAAAAAGCTCGGTCTCGATGAGGGTAAAGCAGAAATGGCGTCGTCGATAGCCCGAAATCTCATCGCCATGAGCATGCCCGAAAGCGACATTGCCAAAGCAACTGGTCTTTCGATCGGTGAAGTCCAAGCGCTTATGGCTGGGTGATTCGAGGTTAGACGTAGAAAAAAGCCGATTGCGTTATACCGCCCAAATTTGCATCGCGGTTCCAAGACTATATCGATGAAGTCCAAGCGCTTATGGCTGGGTGATTCGAGGTTAGACGTAAAAAAAAGCCAATTTTGAATGAAAAACGATCGTAAATGGTTATAAAGAGCGCCCCTTGAGCGCTCTTTTTTTGGTCTTTGCGAGTGGAATTCGCTTGAAGATTGGAAAAATGGGCTCATTGGCGTATGAGCGCGGGCGCACTTTGCGCATCGATGGCTATCGACGCCTTGGCGCTAGGCGTCTTGATGGATTGGGCGCACGAAGTGCGCCATCAGCATCTTGCGTAAGGGGGCGCGCATAGGCTCATTGGCGCACGAAGTGCGCCATCAGCATCTTGCGTAAGGGGGCGCGCATAGGCTCATTGGCGCACGAAGTGCGCCATATTCCCCACCCCCTGCGTAAGGGGGCGCGCGTAGCGCGGCGGGGGTACGTCGAGGGGGTAGCGGCGTATGGGCGCAGCCCATAGACGCTCAGGGGGAGACTTCCCCCTCCCCAAAAAAAGCACAAACAACGATACGATTCAGGATTGGTGCCCAAAGGCAAGCCCTTGGGGTAATGGATTTCGATAACAGAAGGCATGAAAATGACAAAACGGTATATCGGCATCGACGTAGGCGCAGAAACGCTCAAAGTCGTCGAGTTGCGCGACGAAGACGGCAAGTGTTCGATCGCCTCGAAACAACGCATTTCCCACCACAAAGACCCGAAGGCGGCGCTACGCGGCGTGCTCTCGGCGATGTCGTACGAGACGATCGATGCGATAGGCGTCTGTGGGCGGCTTGGGCGCATGTTTAAGGTGATGCAAATCCCCGATAAATTGGCGCGCGCCGAGGGATTTCGGTTTTTGGTCGACGATGAGCCCGCGACGATCGTTTCGATTGGGTCGCATGGGTTTTCGGTGCTGGAATTGCGCGACAAGACGCACGAAGTTTACCGCGAGAATACGCGTTGTAGCCAAGGGACGGGGAACTTTTTGATGCAACTCGTCGAGCGATTTGGGATGACGGTCGAAGAGGCGAGTCGTTTGTGCGAGGATGTGACGGAGCCGGCGCCGCTGTCGGGGCGATGCCCGGTGATTCTCAAGACCGATATGACGCACTTGGCAAATGCAGGGCAGAGTCATGCGCGCATCGTGGCTGGGCTCTACGATGCCGTGTGCGAAAATGTTCAGGTTCTCATCAAGCCGGCACTCTGCCCGCATCGCATGTTGTTGACGGGTGGCGTGATGCAAAGCGTGCGCATTCAGAACCACTTTGCGAAGTTTTGCGAAAAGAACGATTTTGAACGGCTCAGTTTGCCCGACGATTTGGGACTTTATATCGATGCGATTGGGTGTGCGCGGTTGGCGGCCTCGCACAATGCCAAGCCGTGTGCGGTGTTCGACGACGTCTTTTCGGTCGTGACCGAGAAACGCATCGAGCACATCGATAATATTGCGGCTTCGCTCAAGCGCGTTCGTCGCATACCCAAGCCCGAATTGCCGACGGCTCAGAGCCGCCCCAATGCGCGGATTATCTTGGGCTACGACATGGGATCGACGGGATCGAAAGTCGTCGCCATTGATGCCGATGCAGGCGATATGCTATGGGATGCCTATGAAAACACGAAGGGTAACCCGATTGGCGCAGCCCAAGACCTCACGCGGCAATTTTTGGCGTCGGAATGGGCGAAGAATCCCGTCGTCGCCGTCGGTGCAACGGGATCGGGGCGCGAAATCGTCGGGTCGTTGTTGAGCGTTTGTTATACGGCGACGCCTGTGTATATTCTGAACGAAATCGCCGCTCATGCCGAAGGCGCTGTGTCGTATGATTCGAGAGTCGATACGATATTCGAAATCGGTGGGCAAGATGCGAAATATATTCGGATCGATGGCGGTAGGGTTATCGATGCAGCGATGAACGAAGCGTGTTCGGCGGGAACGGGATCGTTTATCGAAGAGCAAGGCAAGCGATTCCAAGGCGTCAAAGACGTGCGCGATTTGGCTCGCATTGCCCAAAACGCCGATTGCGCATGCTCGCTGGGGCAGCATTGCTCGGTCTTTATGGCAGAAATCATCGACGAAGCCGTCGCCTCGGGCGAAAGACAAGAAAACATCATCGCCGGCATCTACGATTCGATTATCCAGAACTACCTCAATCGCGTGAAAGGTAGCCGCACGGTTGGGCAAGTCATCTTTTGCCAAGGCATGCCCTTTGCGAGCGATGCTTTGGCGGCGGCTGTTGCTCGCCGCACGGGGAGCGAAGTCATCGTGCCGCCAAATCCTGGCACGATTGGGGCACAAGGCATTGCCCTATTGGCGCGCCGATACAAAGTCCAAGGCAACCCCGATTTGCCCGCGCTCGATATGTCGCGGTTTTTGGGAGCCGAAATCCTCAAAAAAGATACGTTTGTTTGCGCCTCGAATAAGGGTTGCGGCGGCGCGGGCAACAAATGCCGCATCGATCGCATCTTGACGCGCCTCGAGGGCAAGGAATCGCGCTTTACATGGGGCGGCGGATGCTCGCTCTATGATAAGGGCACTGGGCGCATCAAACTCCCCGATCGCGCGCCCGATCCCTTCCGCGCTCGCGATGAGCGCGTCGAAGAGCTCATCGCCAACTTGCCCAAAAACGATGGCGCACCACTCATCGCCATGAGCGAAGAGTTTACGCTCAAAGGGCTCGTTCCCTTCTTTGCGACGATTTTGGCACAATTGGGGTTCCGGCTCGACATCTTCCGCCGCGCCGATCAATCGATCCTCAAACGCGGTATCGAAGAGGCCAATATCCCGTTCTGCGCACCGATGCAGCTCTTCCACGGGATTACGGCAAATCTCCTCGATAGAAAGCCCGATATCTTGTTCCAGCCCATGCTCTTGAGCACGCCCGCTATGCAAGACGAAGACCGATCGGTTCTTTGCCCCATCGTCCAAGCCGCGCCCAAGATGAATTATTGGGATGCCAAATCGGCGCACGCCGAGGCACTCAAGGCGACGCGGTTTTTCTCGCCAATTATCGATTTCCAACCCGGCGGACTCGATTCCGATCAGTTCAAAAAGACGTGCCATCAGATGGTCGCTCAATTGCTCGAAAGCTCCGAAAAAGACGTCGCCGCGCGATTCGAAGACGCCTTCGAAAAAGCACTCCAAGCGCAACGCGAATACGACGAAGCCCTATTGGCCAGCGGCGACGAAGCCCTAGCCTATTGCCAAGCGCACGATATTCCCGCCGTCGTCGTCCTCGGGCGCACCTATACGATTTATAATAAGGTGCTCAATTCAAACGTTCCGGCGATTTTGCGCGAACAAGGCGCGATTGCCATCCCCATCGACGCCTACCGACTCGGTTCCGATGTGCCCATGTTCCATTCGATATTCTGGGGCTACGGACAGCGCAACTTGCGCGCCGCTCACCAAGTCCGCCGCATGAAAAACGTCTACGCCGTCTGGTGCTCGAACTACGCCTGCGGCCCCGACTCGTTCACGCTCCACTTCTACAATTATATTATGGAAGGGAAGCCATACGCCGTCATCGAAACCGATGGTCACTCGGGCGATGCCGGCACGCGAACGCGCATCGAAGCCTTTTTGCACTGCGTCCGCGAGCACATCGACAAAGGCGGCGAATTGGGCAAGCCAAACGAATTCTTGTCGATCGAAGAAAAGAACGTGTCGTTGTTGCAAGCCGGACGCGAGGGCAAGACGATCATCATTCCGAGACTAGGGCCAGGGGCTCGAACGCTTGCTGCAGGCTTGCGCGGGCTAGGCTACAAGGCCGAGGCCATGGCCGTACCGACGCGAAAAACACTCGCCATTGGGCGCAAATATACATCGGGAAAAGAATGCGTCCCCATGACGATTACACTCGGATCGCTCATCGAACGCGTGACCGAAGACCCCGATGCCAAGCGCGAATTCGCGTTTCTCATGCCCGCCGGGCGAGGCCCCTGCCGCTTCGGCAACTACAATCTGCTCCATAAGATTACTCTCGAGCGACTCGGGCTCGACAATCGCGTCGACGTTTGGTCGCCCTCCGACAACAACTACTTCGAAGGCATTCCCGGCGGAACCGTCGCACTCGCCTATTGCGGCTTCGTCGCCGCCGACATCTTGCTCTCGATGCGCTACGACGCGCGACCCGCCGAAATCCAGCCCGGTGCCGTCGATGCTCTCTACGAAAAACTCGCCAATGAACTCGACGATTTGCTCGAAGCTCAAGCCGCCAAAGACGGTTCCGTCGCCGCTGCCGCACGCGAAATCGCACTCAAGCGATTCTATGGGCTCAAAAAGTTCCTCGCCGACGCCGCCACCGCTTTCAAAGCGATAAGCCGCCCCGGCGATCTCCCCACCGTCCTCGTCACCGGCGAAATCTACGTTCGCTGTGACCCATTCGCCAACGACTTCGTCATCGATCAAATCCAAAAACGCGGCATCCGCGTCAAACTCGCACCGTTCTACGAATGGCTCGATTATCAAGAGTACATTAACACACAAGTCGGCATTCCACAGACATGGGCGTCGTGGTTCTCGGCAAAACTCCAACTCTTCATCCTCGAAACGCTCTTCAACACGGCGGCAAAAATCATGGGCTGGGGGCACCTCTCGCGCGCCAAAGACCAACTCGCCGTTGCCGAAGACTACGTCCGATACCAACTCGAAGGCGAAGCCGGACTCACACTGGGCGGCGGCATCTACGAGTGGACACACCACGAAATCGACGCCGTCATGTCGCTCGGCCCACACGAATGCATGCCATCGAAAATCGCCGAAGCGCAATTCTTCCACGTCGCCGAAGACATGGGGCTCTACTCCAACACGCTCCACCTCAACGGCGACCCCGTCGACCCCGTCGTCATCGAAAACTTCGTTTACGAAGTCAAAGAACGTTTCGCCACGCGCGATGCCCGCCGCGCCGCCCACCCCGTCGCTCCAACGACGACAGCCGACGTCGCCAAAGGCATTCTCAAAGAACTGATTCGCGGTTTGCCAAAGCGTTCGTAATGGGGGCTCTTTTGGGGCTTCGCCTATCGCGCTATTGCCCGCGAGGGGCAATACGCGCTCTTGTCGCCCGCATTGCCCTTTGGGCAATACGGGCTTTTTTGGGCTTCGCTATTGCGCCCTTTGGGCACAATACGCTTCGCCTATCGCGCTATTGCCCGCGAGGGGCAATACGCGCTCTTGTCGCCCGCATTGCCCTTTGGGCAATACGGGCTTTTTTGGGCTTCGCTATTGCGCCCTTTGGGCACAATACGCTTCGCCTATCTTTTGGCTTCGCCATTGCGATGGATAGATACCATACGCAAGTATTTGAAATTGCGAAGAAAAAATCCTATTTTGCGCCCGAGCTTTGGTCTTTGATGGCAATCGCCATCGCAAAGCGGGCGACGCGTATTTTGCGTAGCAAAATAGCGTCGCAAACGGCGGCGTATAGAGCCCCCCGCAGAGGGGGCGATATAGCCGCGTAGCGGGCGTATTGAGGCAGCCGCCGAGATAGCCCGATCCCAAAAGGCGATGCGTATTTTGCGCAGCAAAATAGCGTCGCAAACGGCGGCGTATAGAGCCCCCCGCAGAGGGGGCGATATAGCCGCGTAGCGGGCGTATCGAGGCAGCCGCCGAGATAGCCCGATTCCAAATCGATAAGGTATTTTTGGATTTTAATATAGTCTCGTAGGAGGACGAAATGGAACGGCGATGGTGGGGGGCGGCACTCATAGCGTGTGCTTTTGCAATAGCAGGCTGTAGCGACGACTCGACGGTGGCGGGATCGGAACCCAAAGACGTGGGATCGCCGTGTGTAGACGATTCCGAATGCGCGTCGGGGAAATGTGTGGCGGGCGTCTGTGCGGTCGAAGATAACATCGGCGAAAAACTCGCCGATGGTGCGCCGTGTAGCGCCAATGCGCAGTGTGCCTCGGGCGTGTGTGCCGATGGAACGTGTGGCGCAAAGCCGCCAAAGGTCGTCGGCGATGGTAGCATCGGGGCGGTGTGCGAAAAAGACGACGATTGCAAATCGAAAAAGTGCCGAGATGAAATATGCTATGCCTCGAAAATTGACCCAGGCAAATTGGGCGACCCATGCGGTAGTTCGCCCGATTGCGCCTCGCAGTTGTGCTACAACGGCAAGTGCGTGATGTCGATTTGCGGCAATGGCGAAATCGAAGAAGGCGAGGCGTGCGACGACGGAAATGCGGTTGCGGGCGATGGTTGTTCGGCCGATTGTAAGACGATCGAAGAAGGGTATACGTGCCCAGCGCCGGGCTACGATTGCATACACAAGAGCTGTGGCAATGGCGAAGTCGAAGAAGGCGAGGCGTGCGACGACGGCATATTTAACGATGAGTACGGATTCGGAAAATGTAGTAAGGCGTGTAAGACTGCGCATTATTGTGGCGATGGTTTGCTCGATAAAGTCGACCGCGACAACGGCGAACAATGCGACAATGGGCAAGATAATAAATCGCGCGATACGGCCGAATACGACGTTTGTACTATCGATTGCAGACGCGTGAATTATTGCGGCGATGGCATCGTCAACGGCGATGAGGTGTGCGACGACGGAAACGACGAAGACGGCGACGGTTGCTCGAGCAAGTGCAAGTTAGAACTCGGATGGAACTGCCTCAAGGGCAACGATGGCAAATCGATTTGCACGCAAATAGCTTGTGGCAATGGCAAAGTCGAGCCCGATCTCGGCGAGTCGTGCGACGACGGCAACCGAAATTCGGGCGATGGTTGCTCGGCAAGTTGCCATAGCGAATCGGGATGGGATTGTACAAAGACCGACGACACGGGCAAGAGTATATGCACGAAGACGTGTGGCAATGGCAAAATCGAACCCGAATTTGGCGAGGCGTGCGACGATGGAAATGCGACCGATGGCGATGGATGTACGAGTTCATGCAAAGTCGAAGCTGGGTATCAGTGCGTCGTGCCCAAAGGCGCGACCGCCTCGGTGTGTTATGCTCGCATTTGCGGCGATGGCATCGTCGCCGGCGACGAAGAATGTGACGACGCAAATACGACCGATGGCGACGGTTGCTCGAGCAAGTGCAAACGCGAACTGGGCTATCATTGCCCTGCGACTGGTGGCGCATGCGAAAAAGACGTCTGCGGCAATGGCATCGTGACGGGCGACGAATCGTGCGACGAAGGCAATGTGACGACGACCGAAGGTTGCATCAATTGCCAAATCCAGCCCGGCTGGGAGTGCTTAACGCCTGGTGCGCCGTGTACACAGACGGCTGTTTGCGGCGATGGCAAGCTCCAAGGCATCGAAGAATGCGACGAGGGCGAAAATAATAAAACTGCTGGATGCGTCAATTGCGTCATAACAAATGGTTGGCGTTGCCCCAAGGCCGGAGAAGCTTGTGTTAATGGCAAATGCGGCGATGGCATCGTCGATAAGGGCGAGGCGTGCGACGACGGCAACGACATCGCTGGCGATGGTTGCAGCCCCGATTGCAAAATCGAACCGATATTTGAGTGCAAAGGCGTGACTTGCCGCCCAATTTGTGGCGATGGCTTGACTCTGACCGAGGCTGGCGAAGAATGCGACGACGGCAATAACATTGCCGGCGACGGCTGTAGTCCCGATTGCAAAGTCGAAAAAGGATATACTTGTAAAGCTCCTGGCCCGACGCAGGATTTCCCACCATATATCGATTTGCCAATTACATATCGCGATTTCTTGCGATATAGTGACGAAAGTGGAAGCGGGCGTTATGTATATCCAACTATCCAGACGGCTTATGTGACGCAAGATCTCTACGATAGTTTGCCCGATTCGTGCAAGGGTACGAAAAATGGATATCGCACTGAGTTCCCGCTCGAGGTTGGGCGTCCTAGCCCCGATTTCCGCTCGTATTGCCCTGCCTCGAACTGCGAAGGCGCCGTGAAAGATGACCTTGACAGCGACGGAAAACCCGCATTGAATTCACCCGATAAGATTAAGAAAGCTCCGAGTGGAAGTGAGGGAATTACGTGCAAGAAATTATACACATGTCCAGAAGTCTTCAAGTGGTGGTATAAAGACGTCCCAGGTTTGAACAAGCGTTATGAATCGACGTTGAGACTGACTGATAAAGGTGCTGGCACGTATGAGTTTAGCAGTGATTCCTTCTTGCCATTGAAGGGAATCAAAGACGTCGACGGCGGTGTCGGGTTTACGCAAATTCTCGCAGAGAATCATGGCGAATTTACGTCGGAGTTTCATACGTATTTCAAATACAAAGGTGGCGAAACGTTGACATTCGATGGCGACGACGACGTCTGGGTCTTTTTCAATCGAAAACTCGCCGTCGATATCGGTGGTATTCACCCTAAATGGGAAAAAAGCATTACACTCGATGCGAATACGGCCAAGACAAAATTTGGCATGTACCCCGGTGGTATATATCCGCTCGATATGTTCCATGCCGAACGATGCCTCGGTGGATCGTCATTTAAATTGACATTGATGGGCTTTGTACAAATGGGCAAATCGACGTGTAGCACGGCTTGTGGCGATGGCATCGTCGCCGGTGCCGAAGAATGCGACATCGAAGGTCATGTCGACGACGAAGTCGCGAGAAAGGCTGGATGCGTGAATTGCAAGCGCCAATCGTATTGCGGCAACGGCAAAGTCGAAACAGGCGAAGGTTGCGACGAAGGGCAAGAGACCGATTGGTGCAAAAACTGCAAAATCGTCACGTGTGGCAATGGAAAACTCGACGATCACGAAGCTTGCGACGTCGTCGATGGAAAAACCATCTTCCGCGACAAGACCGAAGAAGAATCGAAAAACTTGACTTGTAACATGTGCCGTATCGTCGGCTGTGGCGATGGCATCGTCGATGCGGGTGAAGAATGTGACGATGGCAATGGCATCGATAACGACGGTTGTACAAATGCTTGCACACGCCCCAAATGCGGCGACGGCATCGTTCAAACATTTTTGGGCGAGGCGTGCGACGATGGCATCAACGACGGCACATATGGCCACTGCGGATTCGGTTGCACCTATTGGGCCCCGCGCTGCGGCGATGGCGTCGTCGATAAACTCAACGGCGAGTCGTGCGACGATGGTCTCAACGACGGATCGTACGGTTCATGCACCAATGATTGCCAATTCGCTCCGCGTTGCGGCGATGGCATCGTCCAAGAAGGTTACGAAGAGTGCGACGAGGGCGAAAACAATGGCAAAGGCTCGTGTAGTTCCAATTGCCGAGTCGTCGTCAATTGATGTTTGAATCTATGATATGTGTGCTATTGCCCACGCCTGCGGGCAATAGTGACATCGATATATCATTGCCAACAGTGTCGAGGTTGAGAGGACCCAAATCCAATCGCCAGTTGTTCGACCAATTTGTCGGTCGAATGCAAAATGATGGCACGAGATATTGAAATTTCCCATCGATGAGATAACCAAATCATGGGGATGGGTGTGTTTTGCACGCGAGTTGTGTGCTTTGTTAGGAGGTCAAATGAAAAGGTTTAAATACAATAACGCGATACATAAGATCGCACTGAGTGCTATCGTCGCCAGCCTAGCTGGCGTCGTCGCCTGCGACGATGTGTATTGGGATCGCGAAGCCTACGACGGGTTTATCGATACTTTCGGTGTCAAACATCCGTCGCAATTCGATTTGAACAACAACGTCTGTGCCTATATCGCACGGGAATCGATGGGGATTGAAAAGTTAAACGACTCGAACTGGCAAGATGCAATCGCCGATTATCACACAAAACATCCAAATGATCCTATTGCGCCCGAATGCCTCGTGCAAATCGATTCAAACATTGCAGCATCGGCCCCCGATGAAAACGGCGATTCAACCGATACGCAACCTAGCAACAGCTCCGAAAACCTCGCTTTGTATAAAGACCCCGACTTCCTCAAATGCCTTCGAGCTCAGATCAAAATCATTCAAAGCCGATGCGATGCCGTTTCGGTGAGCAAGACTGGCGATGAAAATGAAGGTCGGATGTATATACAAGTTGCCGAAGATATCACCAGCAAAGAGCAACTCGACGCTACAATTTTTGCTTGCGCACAGAACGATAAAAACAAAGACAAAAATGTCTGTTCTGACACGGCGACGACACAAGAGCACCGAAATATCTTGAACTATCGCCAATGTCCAAATGGTTATAGTTTAGTCGTCGACGGCGATAAAGCCAATCGCACATACGTATGTGCTCGCACGGTTTGCAAAAGCGTCGCAGTTCATTTCGAAACAGATATGTTGAATTGTGGCGTTTGTGGAAATGCATGTGATCCAACAGAAAATTGTAGTGCTGGAACGTGTGTGCCAGCGGAATGTCCCGAAGGACAAATCAGATGCGACGGCAAATGTATCGATCCATTGACGGATCCGAAATATTGTGGAGCGAATAGTACTTGTGATGTATTTCAGCGCTGTTCAGAAGATGAAGTAAACAAAATGTGCGTCGAGGGCGCGTGTGCTTCGTCATGTCCATCCTATCAACCTGATATTTGCGGTTCGTATTGCTTGAACTTCGAAATTGCAAACGTTGAGAACTGTAATAATGATAAGATTAATTGTAAGGCAAATTATGCAGATGTCGATAAAGATGAGAATAATGGTTGTGAGGTCAATCTTTTAAATGATAGTAATCACTGTGGTCAGATCGATAGGAAATGTACCGATGGCAATGTTTGTATTGGCGGAGACTGCATGGCGAATCCATGCGATGATAATAAGCTTACAGCTTGTCTCGTCGGATCAATGAATCAATGTATCGATATAAATTCTACGAATGCAGATCATTGTGGTGCATGTAATTACAAATGTTCTTCGCACGGTGTGCCGAATGCTAAGTCCGAAACATGTGAAAATGGAAACTGTTTATATAAGTGTGATGCGAATTATCGGAATGTTGGATCTGACAAGACTCTCGACACAGCCGACAAGATAAAATGCGTGAATCCATTGATTGAATACAATTTCTGCGGAAAACTAGATGGCGCATTAAAAAATTGTGCAGAGATTCCAGGAACAGTATGTATTGATGGTGAATGCAAAATCAATTGTCCTACGGATCAAGTGGTTTGCGATGGTAAATGCGTTGATCCGATGACGGATCCTAATTACTGTGGCGCGAATTCTACTTGTGATCAGTTTGACGTATGTGCGACAAAAGAGACGGATAAGTTGTGTGTAACGGGACAGTGTTCATCGTCGTGTTCTAATGCACAGCCCAATATTTGTGGCTCAGTGTGTTTGAACTTTAATGATGTAAATGTTAAAAGTTGCGACAAAGGAAAGATCGAATGCAAAGAGGGGTTCGCCGATGTAGATAAGCAGGTTAATACAGGGTGCGAAGTTAATCTAAAAACTGACAATAATCATTGTGGCAAAGAGAAGAATGTGTGCACAAATGGCAGAACGTGCCAAAATGGTGTTTGCTCGTGCCCAAGCGGTTATCAATATTGCGACAATAAATGCATCGACCCGATGTCTGATCCGAATTATTGTGGAACAGGTCAAGAGTGTTCCAAACTGAACAATTGCACGGCGAGTGCGGTCAATAAATTATGTGTTAAAGGCGCCTGCTCGTCTTCGTGTCCAAGTGGTCAAGCAATTTGTGGCGATTTTTGCGTAGATTATGAACAACTCAAAATCGCCAAATGTGATAGACGTATAACTCTGTGTATGCAAGGCTTTGCTGACGTCGATGGTAAGATTGAAAATGGATGCGAGGTAGATCTATCAACAAACAACGATAACTGCAAAACAGTTGGTAATAAATGTGTCTATCCGCAAACATGTCAAAAAGGTGTGTGTTCTTGCCCCGCAAATCAACCGAATGTTTGCGGTTCAGTGTGTTTGAATTTTAATGATGTTCATGTAGCCGCTTGTGAGTCTGGAAAGGTTAAAAAGTGCATCGATGGATACGAAGATGTCGATAAAAATCCAAATAACGGGTGTGAAGTAAATCTCAAAACTGATAATAATCATTGTGGTCGTGAGAATAATCAATGCACTAATGGCAGAAGTTGTCAGAATGGCGTGTGCTTGTGTCCAACAGGTTACGCCTATTGTGATAACAAATGTGTAGACCCAAATACGAATCCCAATTATTGTGGCATTACTACGACCTGCGGTGAACTTCGCAATTGTACAAATAGTGATGTTAATAAGCTCTGTGTTCAGGGATCTTGCTCTTCGTCATGCCCTAAAGGTCAGACGATATGTGGGGCTGTTTGCTTAGATCTTGACGCCATTCATGTGAAGCGTTGTACTAATGCCGTTATCGAATGCAAAGACAACTTTGATAACTTAGACGGCATCATTAGTAATGGTTGTGAAGTTGATCTATTGAATGATAGTAACCACTGTGGAAAGAACAAGGTCAAATGCACGAACGGTAGAACTTGTCAAGGGGGAACGTGTGCTTGTCCTGAAAAATTAGTCTACTGCGGAAACAAATGTGTCGATCCAGAAACCGATCCTTATTACTGTGGGGCGAATGCAAACTGTAGCAATGGTAAGGATTGTACGAAAAATGCAGTGAATAAGATTTGTTCTGGAAGTGTTTGCATATCGTCATGTCCTTCTACACAGCCTGATAGTTGCGGCAATGCTTGTTTTGATTTTGCAGAACTAAACATCGCAAGTTGTAATAATGGAAAAATCGTTTGCAAAAACGGTTTTGAAAATTATGATGGCATTGACAGCAATGGTTGCGAGGTCGACCTGAATTCAAGTAATAGCCATTGTGGCGCTAAAGATAATAAGTGTACTAATGGAAGAAGTTGTCAAGGTGGTAAATGCAAGTGCTCAACTGGCTTCGTCTATTGTGGTGGTAAGTGTATAGACCCAAACACAGATCCAACTTATTGCGGAGCAAAAGCTTCTGATACGAATGAATGTTATGATTTTAATAAGTGTGAAAATAGTTTCTGTGCTAATGGAACTTGTAAAATAAGTCATTGCACTGAGTTGACGAAATTGCCCTGTGGAGATAACGGGGAATGCGTAGACGTTGTGGAAACTGAAGCGCACTGCGGTAGTTGCGATATTTCTTGTGAAGGAACGACACCGGCGTGTGTGAATAGACAATGTGTTGAGTGTAAGAAGGATGAGAATTGCTTGAAAACGGATTCTACAACGACAACACCGTTCTGTAACACGGCGACTAATAAATGCGTAGAGTGCCTAAATAGTGATCATTGTGCTAATAATGAAAACGGTTTTAAGTTCTGTAATAATAGCGTTTGTCGACAATGTATAAAGTACACAGATTGTGTTAAGCCAGAAGGTGGTTTAGCTATGGCTTGTGATGAGGGGGCATGTGTTATCACAGCGTGCCATCCTGATTATTATTTATCTGCAGATAAGGCATCTTGCATTAAAAATCAAACTACAGCTTGTGGCTCGGAAAAGAATAATTGCGAGACAAAGTTGAGCGAGATTGTTACGGGCGTTGCTTGCATTGGCGGAGAATGCAAAGTCTCGAAATGCAAAGAAGACTACGATGTCAATGGTGATCAAACTGAGTGTGTAAAGAAAGAAACTGGCGGCACTGACCCCGGCAACGGCGGTGAAGGCTCGGGCGCCGAAGGTGGAACGGGTGGATCAGGTACTGGCGATAATGGTGGTACTGAATCACCTTAAGACCTACTGCTGAGCGATGGGTGATTGCCTTATGGCGCAGCGCCCATCGCTTGGCGACATAAATCGAAAAAATTGCCAAAACGGACTTGACGCCATTTTCGATGCGTTTAAAGTAAGCGGTCGTGAGAGGGCTCCCAGAGCAAATCTGGGAGTTCTTTTTTTATGAATTTTAGAGTAGAGGATATGCGTTATGTCGAATCATCATCACAAACACCACGGAGAACACAAAGACGATTCGGTTTTGAACTGCGAGGCGGCTGAAGTTCTCGAACCCGAAGTCGTTTCGGACGAAGAGGCTGCGTCGCTCGACTCGGAGCAAAACGAGGTCGTCGAAGATGTCGAGAGTGCCGAGGGCGAAGCCCAAGATGCGGCGGGCGATGCGTCGGATTCCGAAGCAGAAGCCAGATCCGACTCGGCGCAAGCCGACGAAGCGGCTGGCGAAGAGGAGTCTGCCGACAAGAAAGCCGAAACCGATTGGCGCGATGCCTATGTGAGATTGGCGGCAGATTTCGATAACTATCGCAAGCGAACGGCGAAAGAGCAAGACGACATTCGTCGTCGTGAACGCGAACGCGTTATCGGTATTTGGCTCGACGTCTACGACAACGCAGAGCGAGCTTTGGCGACGTTGCCCGAAAAAGAAGGTCCTTGGTTCGATGGGTTTTCTTCGTTGGTGCATCAGATGGATAAGTGTTTGGCAACGCTCCACATCAAAGCGTGCGACGACATGGGCAAAAAATTCGACCCGAAGCGCCACGAGGCGATTGCGACGTGCCCGAATCCGGCGATGGAAAACAATACGATTATGCACATCGAACGTCGTGGATTTGAATACGATAATGGCGATGTCGCTCGGGTGGCTCGTGTTATCGTCGTGCGAAACCCGTCCTGACTGCTTCGGCTCTGGCGACGCATACTCGAAATCATACTCGTCAATATTTTTGGGCGCAAACCGCGTGCTTTAAGCGATACGCCCGAAACGGCACCGCTTGGAGAAGGCGATCCAGAGATTACACCGCGTATAGAATCGGAATCGTCGGCTAGAACCGATGCTGGTGATTGCGATAATGGCAATCGAGGAGGTTTATGATGGAATACAAAGATTATTATAAAATTCTCGACGTCGACCGAAAGGCTAGCGCCGATGATATTCAAAAAGCATATAAAAAACTAGCGCGCAAATATCACCCTGATTTGAATCCTGGCGATGCGAGCGCCGAAGAAAAGTTTAAGGACATTGGCGAGGCCTATGAGGTGCTCAAAGATCCGCAAAAGCGTGCACAATACGATGCGCTAGGGTCTTCGTGGCGCAATGGGCAACAGTTCACGCCGCCGCCGGGATGGGGCGGCTTTGGAGGCGCAGGCGGTCAGAACGTCCACATCAATATGGGCGATTTGGGCGGCATGAGCGATTTCTTCCAAGCGATATTTGGCGGTGGATTCTCGCCGAACATGGGCGGCGGTGGATTCTCATCGAACATGGGCGGTGCGGGATTCGGCGATGCTGGATTTGGCGCCTCTGGGGCGCGTCGTCCGCGTACATCGTCGCGAGCCGCGGCCGAAGCTCCCATCGTCGATCTCAATCTCAGCGTCGCCGATTTACTCGACGACGCGCCGAAAGAGATAACGATAACGCAGAATATGCAGACGCGTTCGCTCAAAGTCAAAATCCCCAAAGGCGCCAAAGATAAAACGGTGTTCAAGCTCAAGGGGCAATCGATCGATGGTGGCGATTTGCGATTCCGCGTCAACGTCGTCGATCCAGAATGCCGCACCGATGGATTCGATATCATTCAAAAACTCAAAGTTTCGCCGTGGGAAGCCGCTTTGGGCACGCATGTCGAATGTCAGACGATCGGCGGTCATGTCAAATTGACGATACCAGCCGGTGTACAAAGTGGGCAAAAACTCCGACTCCCAGGAAAGGGGCTCTACAACAAACAAGCGCGTGGTGATCTCTTTATGGAGATCCAAATCTGCGTGCCAAAACCCCTCTCCGAAAAAGAAAAAGCCCTCTTCGAATCACTCGCTAAAGAGTCATCGTTCAATCCACGCGCTTGATATTTGCTGCAATGATGACAACGCCCCGCTACGCGGGGCGTTATCGTTGCACGCGAAAAAGCTCTTTTCGAATCACGCGCCTTGTGAATCGTCGCTCAATCCACGCGCTTGATATCTGCGGTAATGATGACAACTCCCCGCTACGCGGGGCGTTATCGTTGCATCATCTTTCGATTAAGTCTTCGACCCTACAGTATAAAGCTATCGAAAGGCGGTAGACCGTTTCGACACTCGCTTTGTTGATATCTTTATTTCGTTGTTCGTACATTTGGATCGAGCGCAGACTCACGCCAGATCGATCTGCGAGTTCGGCTTGTGTGAGATTTAATTGTTTTCGGAGGCGCTTGAGATTCACATCGGGGAAATGTTCTCGAACTTTTGAATCGAAGACATCGACGACTTTTGAAATATCAGCTTCGTGTAGAGGATGATACATTTTTTGCAGTACATCGAATGGAAGTGCATCGAAAATCTGATGAAATGATCTTCCAGAATGCCATTGATAATAGGTGGTTGCCCAACCGATCCAATATTCAGGCGTTCGAATCAATCGGTCTTCGGGGGATTGCCGTTCAATGGGGGCATTCAGTTCGTCGAATATGCAAATAGCGAGCTCAATCCCGCTTTTTCCGAGCAAATAAGCGGGGTCTCCTCTTTCTATGGCCTTGCTAATGCGACTGACACTAAAGAGATCGACAAAAAATGTACCGGAAATGCGACAAACATTGATGGCGTAATCAAATGCACAACCAATCCTCGCCTGCGCTCGGCTCACATACATTTCTGGGTATCCGTGTATCATCATTTGCGATTCTCTCCCTCACGATATCTTGAATATAAAGCCCATCGTCTTCTTCTTCGAGTAATCTGAGATAGCATTGATTTGCGTCATCATTGCGAGCTTTACTTAAGCTAGAATATTTCTCATTATCTGCTCTAATCGAACCATCAAACTCGAGTCTCGAAAACGCAAAACGAGATTTGAGTACGATTTGTTCGCCTAATTTCCCAAGTCGCATCGCATGAGCCAGTTGTTCAACGGTAATGGCATTGTTCAGAAACGAATCTGCATAATCGAAATATGAATCATCGGCTCGATAACCGATGACTAAATCATATGCGTTCACGTTTACACTGAAATTGTCGATCAAATATCGCCTTGCTCTTCGAGCAACAGGCGTTTGAACCGAAAATAAACGATGCTCGATGAGCACGGCAATCCAGTTGAGAATCGAATAGTTTGCCGTATTCAGATTCAATATGTTCATGTGCTCTGTGTCGAGTATATATCGATTCGCCACGCCATCAGTCGAGCCCGATACTGCCCATTCCTTGGCGAGCTCTTCACTCATCGTGCAATAGAATCCGACGCCGAAATCGTTGTTCTTCCGACCTGCGCCAAATTCAGGCTGTCGGATGACTTTCTCTGAACCGTGAAATATCGTCATTCGATTCTCCATCGCAACACCTCCAACGTTAATAATATCACTACGGTGACACTTAATCAAGCGATGCCATCGAAAAACGAAAAACGCCCGTGTCGGGTCTCGACACGGGCGCAGCTGAGAAGGCTATTTTAGACCGACGTTTTTGATGACTTCCTCCCAATTAGAGTCGAAATCGAATGCCGATTTAACGGTAAACCATGCCGATTTATCGCAAACGCTCTGATAGAGTTTGACGGCATCTTCTTTCCTATTCTTATCGAAGTCGTATGTTTTGAGAATACTGAGGACTTGTGACGATGTAAAAACGGCACCAGTGTTGATGGCGGGCTGGATGATGTTGATCTTTTTGCTATCGAATGACTCTTTTTGGATCAAAGAGAGGAACTGACTAAACATGGAATCGTCCATGGCTGAGGCGCATGGATTGTATTGATCGTATTGATTGTATTGAGGATTGTTGGGGGGGACGTATGTGTTTTGATTGCAAGCGGCAATGCCTTGGTTATAGCCGTTGGTGTAACCATTGTTATACCAGCTGTCGCAACTTTGCGTCTGGCAGTTGCATTGTCGTTGACCATTTCTGAATCCCTCGTCATATCGATCGTTGCAATAACTATTGTTGCCCTGACTCGGACGTTGATTCGTCAAGCGATTGCGTTCGATTTGCCACTGTGCGCGTTCTTTTGCAAATTGCTCGCGTTCGCGTTTAATCGTCGCGCGAAGTTGATTGAGATCGGTTTGGCAAGAGCTGCATTTGTTCGATTGTGAATCCTGCGAATTCCACCATCGATCACCCGAGAATGTAAAGCTACTGTCATACGTCCACGACGAATCCGAAGGCGAATACCATTCGGGATAATGATCGTAGTTATACGTCGGCGAGTTCGTCGAAGCATTGGCTATGCGTTCTCTGAGCATGCGTTCTGCATTGGGCTTAAACAAGCCGCTCTGATAGACGGTCTCCCAGTTGCGAACATCGCACACGTTTTCATAGAGTAGTGCCGCTGCCTCAATGCGATTGCCCGTGAAATAGCGCAATATTTCGACCGCCTGATTTGTCGAGAATGCAAGTCGATTGAGTATGTCTTTTAATGCGCTCAAACGCGCTTTGTCTTTTTGGTGCGCCGCGATATCGTGCAATACCATGCTGTAGACATCCGAGCGTACACCACATGTCTCCGTATTATAATAGTACGAATTGCCATTCGATTGCGCATATCCTGGTGTCGCAAACGACGACATCAGCAATGCACATCCAAACATGCCCATCCATTTCAACCGTTTCCACATAATCTCATCTCCTGTGCGATTCCCATGCAACACTGCAAACGAAATCAAAATACGAGCTATATCACACTCGCCGTTTATCAAATATCGATCGTCAATATCCGACGTCGTCGAATACCGCCGATCGATATTCGTCGCGAGGACGCCTCAGCGCCGATAGTACCAATTAGCACGATTCGTGCCAAATGTGGAGCTATAATGTAACCGTTTCGTCCCTCATGATTTCACATTCGTGAAATTAATCCTTAATTCGTTGTCTTTTATACTGCCAAGTGCTAAAAGGCGACGGGTTGTCGTCCATGGTGACGGCATGTGGTTGGCTGTAGGTGTTACAGCCCGATTTTTAAGGAGAAGGAACAACATGTCTCTTATCAAGACAATTGATGGTAACGAAGCAGCGGCGCACTCCGCGTTTATGACGAACGAAGTCATTTGTATTTACCCGATTACGCCTTCCTCGACGATGGCTGAGCTCTCCGACGATTGGGCGTCGAAGTCGCAGAAAAACATTTGGGAAGAAATTCCTCGCGTCGTCGAAATGCAGAGCGAAGCGGGTGCCGCAGGTGCCGTTCACGGCTCGCTTCAAGGCGGCGCCTTGACGACGACGTTCACCGCGTCGCAAGGTCTCTTGCTCAAGATTCCTAACATGTTCAAAATCGCCGGCGAACTCACGCCGTCGGTTTTCCACATTGCCGCGCGTTGCTTGGCAAGCCATGCTCTTTCGATCTTTGGCGATCACAGCGACGTCATGCACGCTCGCACGACCGGATTCGCCATGCTTTCGTCGACGAGCGTTCAAGAAGCCCAAGACATGGCGATGATCGCCCAAATGTCGACGCTCAAATCGCGCGTTCCTTTCCTCCACTTCTTCGACGGCTTCCGCACGTCGCACGAAGTCAACAAAATCAACTATTTGTCGCTCGAAGATGCTCGCGCACTCATCGACGAAGACCTCGTCATTGCTTGCCATAATCGCGGACTCACGCCCGAAAATCCGACGATTCGCGGCACGGCGCAAAATCCCGATATCTTCTTCCAAGCTCGCGAAGCATGCAATCCCTACTACGACGCCGTCCCCGGTATCGTCAAAGAAGCGATGGATCGATTCGCAAAACTCACGGGCCGTCAATATCACATCTTCGAATACTACGGTGCCGCCGATGCCGATCGCGTCATGATCCTCATGGGTTCGGCTGTCGGTGCCGCTCACGAAACCGTCGATGCTCTCAATGCAAAAGGCGAAAAAACGGGTGTCCTTACCGTCCATTTGTATCGTCCGTTCGACGCAAAAGCCATCTTGGCGGCGCTCCCCAAAACGGTCAAATCGATCGCCGTCTTGGATCGCACGAAAGAAGCTGGCTCGTTGGGCGAACCGCTCTATTTGGATGTCGTCGCAGCCGTGACCGAATGCTGGCGCGAAATCGTCGGCACGAATATGCCAAAAATCGTCGGCGGTCGCTATGGCCTCTCGTCGAAAGAATTCACTCCTGCAATGGCAAAAGCCGTCTTGGATGAACTCAAAAAAGACGCTCCCAAAAATCACTTCACCATCGGTATCACCGACGACCTCACCAAACACAGCATCCCCTGGGATCCTTCCTTCATCACCGAAGACCCCGAAAACACGCGCGCCATCTTCTTCGGTTTGGGTAGCGACGGCACCGTCGGCGCCAACAAAAACTCCATCAAAATCATCGGCGAAAATACCCCGATGTTCGCGCAAGGTTACTTCGTCTACGACTCGAAAAAATCGGGTGGCGAGACGATTTCTCACCTCCGATTCGGCAAAAAGCCCATCAAAGGGGCATACCTCATCCAACGCGCAAACTTCATCGCCGTTCACCAGTTCGGATTCGTCGAAAAACGCGAAGTACTCGCCAATGCCGACATGGGCGCTACACTCCTCTTGAACTGCCCATACCCCGCCGATGAAGCCTGGAATCACATTCCCGCCGAAACGCAGAAAGAAATCATCGAAAAGAAAATCCGACTCTTCGTCATCGACGCCGGTAAAGTCGCCGAATCGACGGGCATGGGCACGCGCATCAATACCGTCATGCAAGCATGCTTCTTCAAACTCTCCGGCGTCTTGCCCGAAGCCGAGGCCATCGAAAAAATCAAAGAAGCTGCCAAAAAAACATACAGCAAGAAGGGCGAAGCCGTCGTTCAAAAGAACTACGCCGCCATCGATGCCGCTTGCGAAAACCTCCACGAAGTCAAAGTCCCCACGACGCTCGGCAATTTGCACCGCGTCAGCCCCGATTTCAGCCACGCGCCCGAATACGTCAAGAAGATCATGAGCAAACTCATGAAAGACGAAGGCGAAACGCTACCGACGTCCGTCTTCGACGCCGATGGGCATTTCCCCACCGCCACGACGAAATGGGAAAAACGCGGTATCGCTCGCGAAATCCCCATCTGGGATCCAAACGCTTGTATCGGTTGCGCCTTCTGCTCGATTTCGTGCCCGCACGCCGCCATCCGCATCAAGACCTTCTTGCCCGAAGCCGCTGCCAATGCACCCGCCAGCTTCACCACGCGCGACTGGAAAGGCAAAGAAGTTCCCGCCGGTTCCAAAATGCGCATCCAAGTCTATGCCGACGACTGCACCGGCTGCGGCGTCTGCGTCGCGCAATGCCCCGCCGCCGCTAAGGGCGCTCTCAAAATGGAATACCGACTCGATCACCTCGAGGAAGAACGCAAAAACCTCGAATTCTTCGATACGCTTCCATACAAATCGCGCACCGAAGTCGACAAAACCACGATCAAAGGCTCGCAGCTCATTCAACCGCTCTTCGAATTCTCTGGCGCATGTGCAGGCTGCGGCGAAACTCCATACGTCAAACTCGTCAGCCAACTCTTCGGCGATCGCATGGTCGTGGCCAACGCCACGGGCTGCTCGTCCATCTACGGCGGTAACCTCCCCTCGACGCCTTGGTCGCAAGACGAAAAAGGTCACGGTCCCGCTTGGGCAAACTCCCTCTTCGAAGACAACGCCGAATTCGGCCTCGGCATCCGCCTAGCCCTCGACCAACGCCGCGACTTCGCTCGCGACCTCCTCAAGAAACTCTCCGCCGAAGTTGGCGACGAACTCGTCAAATCGCTCTGCGAAGAACCCCAAAAAACCGACGCCGACTTCGATCGCGTCCGCACGCACATCGCACAGCTCAAAGCCAAACTTGCGCAAATCGACTCCAACGACGCCCGCATGCTCATGGCACAAGCCGATAACCTCCTCCAACGCTCCCTCTGGATCGTCGGCGGCGACGGCTGGGCATACGACATCGGCTACGGCGGCCTCGACCACATCTTCAGCCTCGGTCGCAACGTCAACATCCTCGTCCTCGACACCGAAGTCTACTCCAACACGGGCGGTCAAGCCTCGAAATCGACTTCGCGCGGCGCCATCGCAAAATTCGCAGCCGGCGGCAAACCTGGCGGCAAAAAAGACCTCGGTCAATTCGCCATGGCCTATGGCAACGTCTACGTCGCACAAATCGCCCTCGGCGCCGACCGTAACCAAGCCCTCAAAGCTCTCGCCGAAGCCGAAGCCTACGAAGGTACATCACTCATCATCGCCTACAGCCCATGCATCGCGCACGGCATCAACATGATGACGACACAAGACCGAATCAAAGACGCCGTCAAATCCGGTTACTGGCCGATGTACCGCTTCCAACCCACCACCGACCCCAACGGCAAACCATTCCACCTCGACTCCAAAGACCCGACCATGCCGTTCAAAGATTTCGCACTACAAGAAGCGCGTTTCGCTCAGCTCCAACGCACTAAACCCGAGCTCGCCGAACACCTCTTCTCTCTCGCTCAACGCGACATCGACGAACGCATCGCCTACTACAAACAGCTCGTCGAGGTGCAACGTTACGTCAACGAATAATCCTTCCATCGCCGCTTAACGCACAGCAATAAGTGGCTACTCGACTCCAAAAGCCGTCCCTCGGGGCGGCTTTTCTTGTCTTTAGACTTACCATTATTTATATTTATATATACGCGCGTATATAAATATATCTGTTTGCATTAATCTTTCATACTTTTTGTTCGCCGCCTATTTCGCCGTTGGCTCAATACGGCGCCGAGTCGCCCTATTGCCGTCCGGCAATACGGGCTCCGAGAACGCCGCCTATTTCGCCGTTGGCTCAATACGGCGCCGAGTCGCCCTATTGCCGTCCGGCAATACGGGCTCCGAGAACGCCGCCTATTTCGCCGTTGGCTCAATACGGCGCCGAGTCGCCCTATTGCCGTCC
>ERZ1026772.678-NODE-678-length-22941-cov-7.131958_pt1 | contig 22941 bp, 43 predicted proteins | sample MGYA00380124_ERZ1026772 | MGnify/ENA primary metagenome ERZ1026772 (study PRJEB33269, sample SAMEA4719760) | human gut metagenome | biome: human-associated habitat; feature: organic feature; material: feces | place: Cameroon | collected 2013-10 ...
CTCCTATATATATTATTATCCCTTAATTTGAATATAAGGAATAGACTCGGGACCAATATCAAAGTCCCATCCATTTTCAACAATCTTTTCAAGGAATGTCTTGTTGTTTGCCAGCTTCCAAACAATATCACTACAACAATCCTTGTGAATGATATAATAAGGATGCTTGACATTCTTTTCACGACCGACTTCAAAAAGGCGACCCATAATAATATTAAAGAAATAACTTACATCATTATCTTTAAAGGTCTGATTCCAAACTTCCGCATCTTCTTTTGCTTCGGCGCTGGTAATATCTACCCACCAAAAACCTTCTTCATCCAGAAAAGTAAGCTCATATCCTCTACATTCACAAAGCTCTTTGAAGCGCTTATCATTTGTTAGAATTTTCCACAAAGTTGGAGAAAGCTGAAAAGATTCAAAACGAGCTACACCATATCCTAAAGAGGAATTGTGGCCAAGACGTTCTTCAATATAACCAAACAGCTTGGTCATATTACTTCTACGGTTATTATTCTTGTATTCTTCAAGATATTCCTGTTTAGTAAACATAGTTTAACAACTCTCCTTACTTTTTTAGTTTATATTTATATAATACTACAAGCAAAGAGAGTTGTCAAGTGGTTATTAAGTTTTATTCTTCTTCTTTTGTTTTCTCGACATCTTCTTCACCAGTGACTTCTGTAATAGTCTGAGGAAGACCACCGCCCATCATTCCTGCCATAGTTCCCATCATATCAGCCATGCCATTAGGATTATTTTGAACAGTGTTATAAGAAGTTCTAAGAAGCTTATAGAACATAATTACACAATCAGCAAACCCATATTCTTCATTGAGCTTTGCCTGAATTGCGGTAATATCATCCATGCTGTCAATTTCTTTATCAAGAGTGCGTTCTTCATTACCATAAGTAGTAATAGTTGCTTCGGGTTTCAAACCCATATATACAATATAATAAGTATAACTTTTCTTCAAATTCACTTTAAATTAACTCCTTTTAATATATACACTGGCAGTAGCCCCTTGCATTAAATATGCTACTGTAGTATTAGTTTTGTTTGCAATAATTGCATAGTCTCTATATGTTAAGAAAAATCTTTTGTGGATAATTTTTCTTACATCTTTTTCTGACCTGTTCAAAAATTTAGCCCACTGTTTATATGAATAAGGACTTGCTTTCATTACATCACTTACTCGCTTTAATTTATCCATATAAGGTTTATTAGGCTGAATATAATAGAATTTAATATAATACCAAAAACTAAAAAGTTTATTTTTAAAATTCTTCATAGTAAATCTCCTTATTTACTAATCCTATCTGCAATTGTACTTGCTACAAAACTATCTGGTTTAACTGTCGGTTCATAACCAGCACCTTTTAACCATCCAACAATTTCTGGAATTACTTGACCGCTTGGTCCAGCATATCCAGCATCTACATGAATTCCAATACTGGTATATTTTTCATAGTCAAAATTTTCCTGAATAGCTAAAGTTGTTAATTCATCAATTAACTGGTCAGCATAAGCAATACTTAATTCAGTTTCTTTGTGAATTTTAACTTTTAAATTTAAAATAATTGGAAGCTTTTGAATCTCATAGAAGAACTTGCCACCTTTGCCATCGGTATAGACAGCAATGACAATGACGGCTTTGGTTTCATCCTTGTGATTTTGACTATCAGTACCAATGACAATATGATTATGTTCTGCTACATCTGCATGGTCTTTAATGTAGTCAAAAATAATTCTTGCTATTCGTTTCATGTCTACTCGTCCATAAGTAGGACTAATCATATTATCATTCCTTTACTTTTTTAATTATAAATTATTAAGTTTATCTACAATTTGATTAAGCTTATCAATTGTCTTAGAAGAAAATTCATAATTTTTATTCGTGTTTTTATCGTAAATTCTGTTAATTACACTACCAGAGTCAGACTTGAGATAAAAATCTTCAATGGTAAAATGTGGTAGTTTTGCCTTGGCTTTTTTAATAGGCATCTCAACAACAACACGAGTTGTAGTAATAATTTCATAATCTTCTGGATTATAAAACCAATTTAATTCATTCTTGAGAGCGGTTTTTGAGGTAAAATATTTCGCTCCATCTTTATCTGTAACAAGTGGGACATCTCCAAAAGTACTCATTCCTTTATAATAGCACTCTTCGGGATTGGAGCCCTTAATAAATTTAGAATTAATTTTAGCAATATAAACTTGCTCTTCTGTTTTTGTTTCTGCCTCTTTTTTCAAAGGTTCTTCAACTATAATTTCTTCAATTTCATAACCTTCTTCATTGAAGAACCAATCAGCCGTGCTTTTTGCTTCAAAATAGGTCTTAAAAGGATAGGCTTCTTCTTTTTTGCTAAAAACAACTTCTTCTTTATGTAAGCCTGATGCACAACAATAATAATTCGGTTCATTTTTGGGAATATTATGTCTTGCATTAGACTTAACATGAATAATATAGCGCTTGTTTGAATCATTGTCCCTTTTAAGATTTTCGTTCAGTAACTTTCCACATACAGGGCAATAATTGGCATGAACATAAAAATTTCCATGGCCAATAAGATTCTTTTTGCTTGTGGCGTTAATAGTGAATCTATAATTCTCGCACCATTTGCACATATAGAAAAGACTCCTTTCAGTCTAATTTACTATCAATAGTATAAACCAAAAAGAGTCTGTTGTCAAGAGCTTTATTTAATTTTCTTCTGTTTTCTTATCTCTCTTTGAATTTTAAGCCAATAAATTGCCGCCATAACAAGAGCAATAGGCCAGCAAAAAATCAAAGTTAAATAATGCAACAAGGTTACTTCTTTATCATTTTTATTAGCAGGACAATTATAAACATTATATGTCACTGCAAGCCCACATAAAAGATAAAGAGCAAAACCTATTAGAGATACATCATTCAATCTCATTTGTAAGCTCCTTTGCAAAGGAATAAAAAAGAACTGTGGTACAAAATTTGTTTTTGGAGGAAACAAACATGAACAAAATACGAAAAAGGAGGAGACTTTATTAGCAATTTTAAAGTCATCATAAGGAGGTTTTCGTACCACAGTTCTTATTATTATATTAACATACTCTTTCGAGTTTGTCAACTACTTAATAATTACTTTTTAAGAAGCATCTGATGAGAATAAAGAATCTGCATCTTTTCAGCTACAGACAAGCTTCTATTATAAGCATCATCAGTGTCAGCTAAACGTATTGCAAATTGATAGTCAAGACGTTCGATAATTTCTTCTGCCAATATACAGCCATAATTTTGATTTAAAACTCGATAAATTTCTTTACTATTAATACGATATGCGTTTAACATAGCCTCGACATAAGCTATTGCGGTGATTTTTTTATCGTCAATAAAGCCAAGTATTTCCTCATAGTAGGGAAAAGTAATTTCAAGATTTTCAAGTACCCTCTTTAAAACATTGAGATTAATGCTTTCTTTTTTACAAACAGCTTTTAAATAATTATAAGCGTAACTATTGAGAGCGCCGATGTTCCAACATATGTCTTCTCTTCGATTATCATAAACTTCTTTTGGATTAACAAAATCAGTCAAGATAATAGCTTTGCCAACAATTTTACCGTTGTCAAGTTCGTTTTTACCATAACAATTTGCTAAATCTTTTTTATTAACCAAAAGTTTTGCTTTAGCAACAACGACTAATTTAACATTAACATTATATTCATAGCTACTAATAGCTAATGCGTCAAAAGAAATGTAATTATACCATTTCAAAGCATCTTTTACAGTTAAGCAAGCATGAAAACCATTGCCACAGTAATCAACTTTGCTAAATTCTTCCTCTCCTTCTGGTAGGGCATAAATCTTATTAAGCTCGTACACAAAGTTTCGATTTGGACCTACATATTTTACTTTTTTATCAGAAAGATAATAGGTCTTGTAAAGAGCTTTGTAACAATCAATCCATTCCCAGTCTTCTCCAACAGGAAAAGGAACGTCTTCTATTTTTTCATATACCCAAGTATTCTTGCTGATAATTGTGTGATTAGGGAGATTATTCGTGTAAGATTCGCTGGAAGATTCTTCAAAATCTACACCAGATGCGGGGTAAGAATCGTATGCGATGATTTTCGCTTTTTTAGGCTTCGTAAAAAACATATTTTATTCCCCTTCTTTAGAACCTATAAAATTTACGAGCCTTGACATTATCCAACATATCAAAAATCATTTTCTTAGATTTACGAACCGCTTCTTCCATCTTCACATAAAACTCATCACGAGAAATAGGCTGAAAATGGTTAGTATCATTTGGATAATTTAACAGGAAGAACAAATCAATATCCTCATTATAATACGGAGCAACATCAATTTCTGAATCTGTATAACAACCATAAGGTGTTTCATCTTCAAAATTGTTAATTTCAATACAACCCCACTGAGAAGAATAAGAAACTTCGCATCTACCCTCTAACAACTTGGGAGGCTGAACAATCATAATATAATGTCCTCGATGAATATAACAATTTCCAATCAACTTTGGAGCAAGTTCTTTCAGAATATATTCATCATAAGATTTTCTCATAAGCTCGTTTAAATCTTTGTTAATCTCAGAAAGTTCTTTCTTTTTATTTTCCAGTGACGTTTTCCAAATGTTTTCCATGTTACACCTCTATTATAAAAATAATAGTCTCATAATCAATATTAAATTAATTATGAGACACTTATTAAATTAGCTAATTCAATAATTGTGAAGACTTAGAAGTTATTCCCCGTTACATTACTTCCTACACTCATTGAAACTTTCCCGTTTGCGGCTACCCATTTCGACGGACAAGTGATTACAAATCTACAAGTCTTCTGTAAAACTGCGAACAACCTACCCGTAGGTTATTCAAATACGATAATAAGCGCTCCGACCCCCATCGGATTCTTATTAAAGGTGAGGAATAGACGACGTTCACCTCACTATGAGCCTCTGGTCCTAGCCCTCTGGACGATGGCTTCGCTCTTTGGCTGATACTCTTCACCAGCAAGTCATTTGTAGGGAATAGGTGCATTCACCCTACTATAAGCCTCTAACCATTGCATTTAAAGAAATGCTCCGCTCTTTGTCCAACATCTTTAGTAGGCATCAACCTACACCACCGAGCAAGAATTCGATAGGTAGGATTTTATAATTCTTGCAAGAATTTCCCTCGTTAGCTTTCAGAGGGGGAGCTTGTCGCTCTAGCATCTTTATAGTTCCTATTCCTATAAAGGGTGCTTCCGACAGTATAAACTTTATACATGTCTAAGAAGTCATTGCATCTCAGCTATTATTGAATATTCAATTGTATGTCTTACAGTCAAGAACGTGATTTGTCTATCAGGCCCGAGTAGTGCAAACCAGTGAGAATCTCTTCCGCACTTTTTTCATCCTTTCCCTTGGAACAATCTTAATATACCATAACTTTAGTTTTCTGTCAAGGGTTTATTATTTTTTTCTTGAAGAGTTTTTACCAACTCTTCATAGGATTCAATAAGCTCTTTTTGTGCTTCTGCTTTCCCCTCTAAAGATTTAATAAGTCCTTCTTTAGCTTCATCTAAATTTTTATAGGTTTCTTCTGCTTCTGCAAAAGCTTTAGCATAAGCATGAATTCCTCCAATAATAGTTCCAGCTAAAAAGAAAATCGCTAAAACACCTATGGCAAGAATAATGCACAAAGCAACTTGAGTAGTGTTCATCTTCTTTTACTAACCTCCATTAATTTATTTTCAGGTTCAATTCTAAATTGACCTGCTTCCCAATCAAAGCCCATGCCTACTGAGCGAACTTTTGTGTAAGGTCTACTTCCCACAGTGTTTCTAGAATCTTCTACGCTAATTACTACTAATGAGTTTTTGTATAGTTCCCAATTTGCACCGTTTGCTACATCATTGAGAATATCTCTTAGTCTTTCAATCGTCATTTTTCTTTGTCCTTTAAATAAAGTTTGAAAAAATGAACAGCAATCATAAATAAACAACCACTTATAAATAAACAAAAAGGAGTTAATATTTCTCCAGTGGAATTATCTAATCCTGCCATTCCAATTAAAATAAAATAATATAAATAAAATAAACAATTTGCCAAATTTAGATTTATTAAATATTGATTTGATTTCATACAATCCAAAAATGAACAATGTCTTTGTAAGGAGAAGTCCAACTATCTTCTGTGAAGTTAGTCCAATCTAAAATACATCGAGTAAAGAAACTTTTGCATCCACTGATTGTTCCCCATCCATTAGGAGATTCATACTGTTTATATTTATCTGGAAATCTTTCAAGCTCTTCTAAGCCATGAATGATAAATGGAATAACATCTTTTACAAGCCCATTATCTTCTTCATTCTTCCACTCTAAGCCTGTAGATTTCTGAATCATTTCTCTTAAATTATAGGTTATATTTGCTTCAGGAGAACCTACCTCAGCCCAAAGTTTAGGGTCATCTTTACATTGAACTCTATAACTAATATCATAACTCATTGTGTTACCTCCAAATCAACATGCCCGACATATATAAAACCAACAACATCATTAACATCAGTAGTATATGTGTCATTGATTTTGCGTATCTCGGCGTTATTTTGAATTATCCACAAATCCCCAAAGAAAGGATTATAATAGACATCTCCATTAACAAATTCTTTTTCACCAATTTTAATCATTTATTTTATCCTCTTTATATTCATCTGGAAGGAAACTAAAGATATGAGCAATTACGTCTACAGTCCATCCATTACCTAAAGCTTTCCTTGCTGCGCTGTCTGGAATCATGTTAAGAAAATCATCAGGAACAGTTTGTAAACGACACATTTCTTTTGTTGTATAATATCTAAAAGGTAAATTATCTTTGAAAGCATCTGGATGTCTGCCAATAGGAAGTGGTGTAAGAACATTATCCTTGTCTACAGTGGTGAGACAATTTGACTTTTCTGTGTTCGTAGCACGGACTTCAAGACACTGTGTAATAGGAATTGTTTTATCAGTATCTTTTCTATGTCCATTTTTATCTAATCTGCGACCAACAATAGTGGCTTTGTTTAATCTACGCCCTCTAATTGCCGCAGGATTAGGAAATTCAATATCCTCAAGAATATCTTCCAGAGTAATATTTTTATCTTCTGGAAGTGTTACATTAGGAATATTAGTCCAATAAAGCCTACGTCTGTTTTGTGCTGAAACAAGAGAAGAATTAATTTCAATGGGTTCTACTCCAAGATAAGAAGAAATAATATCTTGCCATTCTTTCTTCATTACAACATTTTCCATTAAGAAATACTTTGGCTTACATTCTTTAATCGCTCTAACAGCTTCAAAGAAAAGTTTGCTTCTTGGGTCGTTAAAATTCAAAAGCTTGCCAGAGGAAGAAAAACCCTAACAAGGACTCCGAAATATAATAATATCAACTTTGTCTTTGTATTTCGTAAAATCTTCTTTGGTTACATCTCCATGATGAACTACATCAGGAAAATTAGTTTCTGTGGCTTTGATAGCGTTCTTTTCAATCTCGTAAGCATCGTAAGAATCAATTTTAATTCCTGCTCTTTCAAGTGCAAGATGACCGCAACAAATACCATCAAATAAAGATAAAACTCTCATTATCCGTAAAAACCTCCATCGGGCGGGTCTCTTTTATAATTAGGACAAGGTGTATCATTTATTGGGTCTCTAAAACAATCTATCCCCCAAGTGTGAATACACTTATCACAATAAAAAGGTTGAGTCTAAAAATTATAATAGGTTGGCTTCTTGGGCGGCTCTTCTGGGGCAATAGGAATTTTCTTAGGGATTGGAATAGTATCTGGGTCAGGTTGAACATTCATGTCTTTCATAAGTTCTTCTTTCTCAACCTTTTCCCAAGCATCCATAGCTGAATTAAGAAAATCAAGAGTGTGCTCATCATAACCCAAAATCTTAAGTTCCTTAATCAAATCATCGTTGCCAATCTTCTTTAAAACGTTTGGAAAAGCGTAAAGTAAAACTTGAACATGACCAAATTCTTTACGCCATTCATTATACTCTTTTACAGTCATTAATAATACCTCGTCTTTCGACCTCAAATTTAAGTTCACTTACTGCTACGGTAACTGGCATAGATACAAAATGGTCGTAATAATCTACAGCTTTAGAAAAATAGCTACCGTGCTTAATAGGCCAATTCTCTTTGTTCTTTGGAGGATTCTTTTTTTCGATTTCCTTAAGCTCTGAACAAGCTGACCAAAGTTCTGCATTAGTTAAATTACGAAAATAGCCCATAATAATACACCTTTCACTTAATATAATTGTGATTGTATATAAAGAATAACATAGTTTTTCTTATTTGTCAATAGGAAATAATAAAAAAGAGAGGGAATTACCCCTCTCTTAATTTATTTTTTTAACTTAGGCAAAAGCCTTAGCCTCAACAGCATCGTAACGCTTAGTCAGAAGAACATCCATAAGCGCATCCCAAGGATTAGTTTTACCACTTAAAACGGCTTTGAGCGTATTTACACTGAAACCGCTAACCATGATACCGTAATCGTTTTTAGTCATCGGGAGACCGTTGTTAGTATTACCGTTTCCTGCCACATTCCAGAACAAAATCATAGGAAGAGAGTACCCAGCGTTCTTGTACTTCTGTTCAATGGACTTGAGGAAAGCAGGAGCTTCCTGAGCAGTAGCACGAGTGCTGTTATAACCCCAGTAACCATAGCCACTGTAGCCGCGACCACCAGTGCTAACATTACGAATGTTTACCATAGAATCCCAACCACCATCGCTGATAATCAGAATATTCTTAGGCAAATCACTCTGGGGAGAATGATTCTTAATTGCGGTATCAAGAATCAAATCAAATACTGCTTCAAGGTTGGTATTAGCAACCTCACTATGACGTGCAGCTTCGGCAAGATTTTCACGCAGAGAGTCATGATTAACATTAACCATCTGAGGACGTGCAGAGAAAGTAATGTAACGACCCTTATATACACCCTTAGCACGCTCTGCAAAATAAATTGCAAGAGAATTAGCTACCTCAAGCGCAGTCATACGAGTACGACCAACAGTAGTACACATAGAACCAGAGCCATCTGCAACGACAATAGTAGAACTATCATCAGTTACAAGATTGGGAAGAGACTTCCACATACCCTCAAGAGCCGCATCATAAGAATGAGGAACAGTACTCCACGAACCATCGCAGTACTTATGAACAATATCGCAAGGATTAGATACAGAAGAATTAATCTTTGCCTCGCCCTTAGTAAGAGCGTTCAGATAAGCGCGACGGCGCTCTTCATCATTACGAAGGAAGGCCTTATTGTAATTGAGGTTCGCCTTAGAAGGAACAGTCTCGTAATCAATGCTCTGCCAATTCTGAGAAGACATCTTACGCTCAACAACGTCAAGATGCTTACGGAGAGCAGACAGACCCTTACGATACTCACGCTCAGTCAGACCGAGCATATCCATAGTCTTAAGACCACGCTTACGAGTATCATGGCTGTGAGAAGAAGCACTATCAAGCCACTTTGCCATAAGGCTAATGGACTTGCCCTTCTTCATGTTAGCCATATCTTCCTTCCACTGCTTGCGAATCAGTTCACGAACAATAGGCTTAGTGGTAGGATTATCCATGACAGTATAGATGTAATCCCAACGAGAATACTCAGGAATCATGGGAATCAGGTTCGCCACAATCTGAGCACCACCATTGTTCATCATATCCTTAAGGCAAATCTGGAAGAGACGGCGCTCACCCTGTCCCTCACGGATATCGCCAGCATAGAACAGCCAACGAATAGCGAGACGAGGATTCTCAGAATAAGCCGCACGGAACTTCTTCACAATATCACCATCAGGGAGGCTACGAAGAGCAGAGATGGAAGTGTTAATGTCAAGAAGAGCAGAACCAGAGGACTTATATGCAATAGCACCATTAGAAGTGTACTGCTTGTCGGCAGGAAGAGTAGGAACTACAACCTGAGTGTAGTAACCCTTGGCAGTCTTCTCAACCTTATCCATGAAGGAAGCCTTACGGCTAACTCGATTGGTCTGAGTAACAGGCTTCTCAGGCTTAGGAGCCCAAGCCTTAGTATTCTTCTTCTTGTTAGGATTGTTGTAGTTATACATAATTTTCTCCTTTTCTAAAGGACTAGACTCTTTTTGTCCTTTTTTCAAAATAAAAGTTTTTGTAGTTTGCTGTGAGAGTCTAACTACTTATGACAATAGATACTATAACAGATGTATCTTAGTTTGTCAAGAGGTTATTAGAATTATTTTCGTCTTTTCCTAAATTTTTTTCAAAGTTGTTTATAAAAAGCTGTTTAGCATTTTGAGCTTTATAGCAAATATCATTAGTAATAGCTTCTTCTATTCCCTAAAACAATGAAACAAGGGGACATAAAAGTTCTCTTTCATTTTCATTATCTGCTAAAGCATCTCTACTTTTTGCAATAGAAGTAAGTTCTCTTATAATGATATCTTTTGTTTTAAATTCTAATTTGGTAGTAATTTCACCATCAGATTTATCGGCAAGTTTTTCAAATTGCTCTTTAGATAGATACTTTTTATTTATTGTTACCCAAACCTAAATTTCTCCATTGGTATCTACTAAAATTGGAATATCTGTTCTATCTTCTGCTCGATTTGCTAACTTTCTTATCCAAGTCTAATAAGCTTTCTATCCTTCTTGAGTCTAAAGCCATTTAATATCAACCATAATTATACCCTTTTATACCCAGTTATACCCTTTACTCAGATTTTAAAACAGAAATTTTAATTCCCCCTTCCTCGAATTCATATTTAGCACGAGGAATTTTTACTTTTAAAGTACCAGTTTCTTCATTAGAATCCTGATTTACAATAGGTAGAGTAAAATTTAAATTAACTGTATCATCAAAATTTTTCTCCATGTTAAATTCTTTTGGCTCAAATTTAACAAACATCTTAGATTTTTCAGAGAGAGAAAAATTTAAACTGAAATCAGATGTGTTATTCAACTGAACAGGATTGTGTTTTAAACACGCAGTTAAGCCACAATACCCTCTAATATTGGCATATTCACACCAAATGCCTTTTTCATTGCAATACCCTTTAACGGGATGATAATCACCTGTATTAGTCATTATTAATTCCCCTTAAAGTAATATTCATAATGCTCTCCATCCCAAAGCGGATGTTTAACATTTTTGTCAACATCCCAATCATAACGTTCACCCTTTTCATCTACATCAGCAACATAACAATTATCATCAGGGTCACAACCATTATCATTGCCAGTATAAATACAACTTCTTGGGTCAAAAAGAAAACGTTTTAGCTTGTCATCGTCTTCAATGACTTCGTTAATGAAAGGAACAAGTTCTCCCGCATGGTCTACAGAACCACTACAATCCCAAAATTCCCAGCCACTATATTTACTTGTCGCTCTTTTATAATCAGGGACAAAGATTTTAATCTTAAAATCTTCTTCAAGCTTACGTTTAAATTCTTTTGCTTGAGCACCCATATCACAATTAAGCATAGCTGTGTAAAGGTAAGAAACCTTATCTTCCGTAGAAGAATAACAGCTTCTTTCCCAGCCATAATCTTCATCTGCATTAAAATTTAGATAGGCTGGAATATGTTTAAGACCATAATCGTCCTTTGAAATAACAAGAGAATGACAAGAACTTGAATTTGTTTCAAATACATTCTTACGAATCTGTTTCATTGTTCTTCTCCTCATTCAAGTCTCTCAAAAACTGATACATTTCAGTAACAGTCTTATCGCCAACATCATAGCGATTATTTACATCGCAAGAATTTCGTGCGTACTGCATTTCAACTCCATCAATATACATAGAAGCACTGGACATATTACCATAATCTTCGCCCATGTACATAGTATTCCAATCTTCCTCAGACATAAGACGCTTAGGTTCAAGCTGTTTAATGGCAAGATTATCAAAACTAATAACAGAGAACCACTTTTCATCAATCATGCGACCAAGATTGTCATAGATTGCTTTCTGCTTGTTTGCTACAAGCTCCTTAGCCCAATCTTCCTTAATATACTCTTCGCCACGACGAACAGTCTTGTAGCCAAGAATAAGAATCTTAAGACTACGATTCTTAAGAGCGCGAAGAGTATCCATCGTTACAATACCATTAATGACATGGAGAACAAGGTTAGGATACTTAGAAATAGTCTTAAGGAACTGTGGCTGAAGAGGGTCAACAAGAGAGACACCAATACCATAAATAAGCTTCTCATTAACAAGCTGTTCAATAAGCTCCTGATTCTTCATAAAGGCAAACTGATGAACAGTCATGTTAGGAATAAGATTCAGTTCCTTGCACTTACGAAGGAAAGGAATCAAGTCGGGATGAGAAAGGGGGTCTCCACCTCCGATTGCAAGTTCTGTATACTCATGGAAGCTTTCAAGAACCTTAATACCCTGTTCACCAAGAATGTTCCCATGCTTACCATTTGGAGTGCTATTTTCATGGCAAAAACTACAACCCTGTGCGCAGTTATTAGTAATTTTATAATCACAACATTCTGGAAAATCAGCCTTGAAAAAGTCCAAATCATTTTCACGAGTCTTGGTTCCGCTGTCCAAGTCGATGGCCACGACATAATTACCGTTCTGATAAGTCTTAATGTTGCTCATTAGTCCATTACCTCTCTTCTCATATCTTCTTCGCTTTCCCAAACTTCTTCGATTGCGGGATAAACAACAGTAGATGTCATTTTATGATTACACTTAGGACATACATACTCATAAATGGGTGGATAAGTAGCATAAACCATTTCACCCAACTTCATTTCAACATCACAATCGCTACAATAAATACGATGAACCTTACGATACTTAAGGTATTCTTTTGTTACACGTTCGTTATACAACTTAACTCCATTAGTGTTCACGGGGATTATCCTCCATATACTTCTTTACCTTGTCTCCATCATAACGAGAGGGACAAGCATTACAAAGGTAAGAACCATAATATTCACAAGCATGAACCTCTTCCTGAGACTTGGGAGCAGACTCGCAATTCAGGTGGTCGTATGCACAATAAATCTTCATTTTTATTCGTCTCCTTTTTCTCGAACAATGTAAATATTATTTCCTTTATCTTCAAGAATTTCATAATTCTTTATAAAATCTAAGGAAACATTTTCTTTTAACTGTACTATATATCTCTCTTCATAAATTGGATGAAGAGCACTTTGAAACAATTTGCCAGCAACAAAACCAAGTCCAATAGAACCTAAAGCACAGATAAGAGCTAGTATCCAACCTAGTTTTTGCTTTAGGCATTCTCCAAATGTCCAAAGCAACATTAAAGTAAAAGCTAAAAAAATGAATCCTACAAAAATTAAAGCATCAGAATCAGCAGATACTCTAACCATTTCAGAAGTTAAAACTTCAACACCATCAATCATCGGCATCCCTCTCTTTAATTACATAGACATTATTGCCTTTTCGTTCAACAATATCATATTTATCAATAAAGTCAGAAGAAATTTTATCATCTAATTGAACAAGATATCTGTCTTCATATTTTGGATTAAAAACGCCATCGAAACCAATACAGGAAATAATACCTAAAAGTATTATCAGTCCAAGACCACTTACAAATGTTGGTATTTCTCCATCTTTAACACAAGAGACAAGCATAACAATTAAAACAATACAACCTATTACTCCAACAATAGCAAGAATTAAACTACTTAAAAACCACAAGAGATACAAATAGTTTCAGTAGTAATTAGATTAACACCATCAATCATCTTTGTCAGCCCTTTCTTTTAATGTGTAGATTTTTCCTTCTCTGGAAATAATATAGTCTTCTTCAAGTTTTTCATAATCAGTTAAAGAAAAATGGTCGGGGTCAGTAAATCTAACTTCATAAGAAATAATTTCAACTGGATGTTTCATTGCATACAAATTAAATCCTGCAATCACACCGAAAATAATTGTTGCAGCAATAATAAAACCAAATCCATCCATTGACCCACATCCTTTAAACCAATCTACAATAAAAGCAATCATACAAACAATTCCAGTAAGCACAATAACAACAGAAATAACAAGAACAAATGGGTCTCCGTCTTTCATATTTACAACTGTATTAAGAATTTCAATAGCTGGATTATTTTCAATCGACATTTTCTTTCTCCCTAATTACATATGTGTTATCTTTTTCATTGTATTCAAGAACTTCATATTTCTTAGTAAACTCATTGTAACTAATTTCATCAGAAATCGTTACAGTATATTTTGTATCGTAAACTGGATTGAAAAAACAATCATTAAGAGCTCTGCTTACTATAATAGAAGAACAGAAAAGACAAAGCCCTAAAATAATAATATTTAAGCCGCTAAAAACAATTTTAATGGACTTGTGCGGAATAGATTTTGTAATTTCAAAACCAATTTTTAGAAGTTGGATTGACAAAAACATAAAAAGACAAGCAATCGCACAAAGAATAATAAAAATAGGAACGGTTACATCTTTAGTTACTTCTGTGCTAATAATATTAATTCCTTCGAGCATAATCATATCTCCTTTCGAGTAATTAAATTATACCCCATAAAAAGAGATAAGTCAAGGAGTTAATAAAAAATAATCTCCTTGACCTATTAAAATATTTTTAATTATTACGAATAACCATAAGCACAAGTAATAACAAGCTTGTCACCACTTGGAGAAGTGTAATGAGAAGTCTCAGTTTCAAGACCATCATTACTACAATTTTGCATGAATTCTTGATAGGTTAAGCCATCGTCTTCAAAAGAAAGGCTCTTTTCCTGTCTACGCTGTTGAGCAATATGATTATAAGTGTATTCTTCTCTTTCTGCATCTGTAAGTTCAGACCAGTCTTTATAATATTTACCTTTGTATTGGTTATAACATCTTTCTGCTTCTTCTCGGTCTTGCTTGGTAATTTTAATGGAATTCTTAACAAAAGTTTCATGCCATTTATTAAAAAGCAATTTACCATCTTTCCAATCTTTGTACTCGTCTTCAGTACAAATAGCAAGTGTATGAGTAGAAGAAGAATTCGTTTCAAATACGTTTTTACGGATTTGCTTCATTTAATTTTACCTCTTCTAAAATTTTGGATTCTACTAGTTTGTTCATTTTATTTTCATATTTCTCAATAATCATATCAAGAAAAGAAAAACTATGTCCACTATTTTGAGCTCTGAAAAAAGCATTGTACGGTTGACCAAAATCATCATCAATAACTTCAAGATTATCAAAATCATTCCAAGACTTAAGGTCATCAAGGTCAATTGCTATATCAAAGCTAAATTCATACGAAATTCTTTCTATTTTGGAGTTGAAAAGACAAAAATGATAAGTCATCCAATAATGGTCAGACTTTTTAGATTCTCTCCAAAACCCCTCTTTAAACCCTGCATCAGTAAGAAGAATAATTTGTTCTGCTGTATTTAAAGAAAGAAAATAGTCAGATAATTCATAACGCTTCATTTTGCGTTTAGTCTTCATGTTTGGAGTCTGCATCTTTTTTCTCCTTTTCTAACTGAGCTAAATATTGCTTACGCCATTCTGCCTCAGATTCTTCATAGCTATCATGGATGATTTTAGAAGTATCAAAAAGACCAGACTTCTTAATATGGTCAAAAATTTGATACTCATCGCCATCCACAACTACAATATATCTCTTATTAGTTAAAAATTCCTCAAGAGATACATTGTACTTCTTAAGCCAACCTTCAATCTGATAATCATCAGTACCACCATAATTGGGAACAGGCTCATCTGTTTCTACATAATCTTTGACTTCTGAATTCCAAACATAATCTTTAGTATCGAATTCAAAATCTGTAAATCCATCAATATACTTCTTGCAAATTTCTCGAAGTTCATCTACAAGATTGCCATTAGAAGAAGCAATAGCATATCTCAATTTGCCCTTAAAAGTTGTAAGCATGTCAAAAGGTGAACGGTAAAACTCAAGAGAAGATTCCCACAGTCTTACCTTTCCTCCTAAAGAATTTAATTTAGTAAGATAAAACTCATCGTTAATTTCTTTTCTCGTATAATGTTCGTTATCAGTCGTAATTACGAGAGAATGACTTGAGCTACTATTAGTTTCAAAAACATTACGTCTAATCTGTTTCATATTATCTCCTTAAAACCCAGTCTGAGCACTCTTGAAATTCAAGGTTTTGCTAACACCCTCAACTTCTGCAACAATATCATCATACTCTTTACCATCATAAGTGTACTTACCATTATTCTTTTTATTGACACGAACATGTCCATCAAAGTTTTTAATAATAGTAGCACAATGCTTAGGAAGGTCAAGGTCAGGATTGTACTTAAGTACTTCATCCATAAGGAAGATACCAACCTGACCAGAATCAGCACAGAACTCTCCCATCTTTTCCTTGGTCAAAGAATTAAAAACAGTGCAAGACCAATCACCATAAATAGTGTTGCATACGATAAAAGTATTAAGACCAAGCTTTTCCATGGCTTCTCCACAGCAACACTTTCCCCAATCATCTTCCTGTTCAGATTCCCATTTCTTCACAGCATCATTATAAGCCTGATTCTCTGCTTCATAAGTAAGAGAAATTGCAACCTTGCGAATGTTAGGATTGTCAGTCTTTACCCCGTTAATCCACATCTCATAAGATTCTACAAGAGCTTCTTCTTTTTCAGAAGTAAGATGGCTTTTAGGAAGTTCCCAAGTACGAAGAGGTCTTTTCATGTCAACCCAAGTGACATCTTCGTACATATCAGGAGTAGGATAACCTTTGTGTCCATCCCCAACAATCTTGTATTTGGAATAACAATCTTCCATCTTAGGATAAGCATTATAATTCATCTTACGGTCTTCGCGGATAATATAACAAGGGTCAGTAATGAGGATATCACCAACAAAACGAACGAAACGATTATACTGATTGCAAAGGTTCATAAAAACACCTCTCCTTATTTTTTCTACTAAAAGAATATCATAAGGAGAGGTAAATGTCAAGTACTTATTAAATTATTTCTTATTAACTTTTGATTTAATTATTGAAGGGAAATCTCATCAATAATTTCAAACTGACTTAAATCATTAGCGTCAAATTTCTTATCCTGTTCACAATACATAATGCCTACAAGACCAAGAGCACCAAACTGATTAGGAAGAGGCATAATCTAATATACGCGATAAATCTTGCCATCAATTGCATTCTTCTTCTTGCACTTAAACATACAACTATTATTAGCCATTTTAATTACTCCTTAAAATTTCACTTTTATTTTAATGATTGTCGTTGTCGATAATCAAACTATACCCTTTGTTGAAAATGTAATCTTCTAATGTAATTCCATCTCTTGCAAAAATATAATACATTCCATCATAAACATAATAGTCAAGACTTTGATGGTCTACATAACCATCTTCATCAGGACTAATTTCAATTCCTGTAATGTGAATATCATGGTTAGAAAGAGCGAACTTTACATCATCTTCGAACTTCTGGAAATCATCAGATTCCATAACTCCTTTAATAGCTTCTTCTTTATCTTCTCTACTGCTCCAATTAATATTGTAACCTTGAAAACAAGTTATAGCAGTTAAAATATATTCAAGTTTAGCTATCGCACTATTTTCATCTAAATTAGAATCCCAACCCCATCCAAAGGCTTCAAAATTTAATTTTAGATATTTACCGTAACCATTGTGACCATAATCTTCTTCAATGTAATCATCTAACTGAGTATAATCATAATTATCTTTACTACTAATACTTAAAGAATGAACACTTGAAGAATTAGTCTCAAAAACATTTTTCCTAATTTGTTTCATATTAATACCTTACCCGACGTAATTGGTCAAAAATTTCAATCCGCTTATCAAAACCTAAAGACCATAATACATCTTCCATTAAACTATCCATTGCTCTATGTCCCCAGCCATTTAAAAGAGTCGCATCACCTTGACATAAATCTACAATCTCTTGTGCTCTTTCAGCAAATTCTTCTGGCGTAAAAGGAACAACTGTTTTACTTTCCAATACTTCCAATCATTAAAGTCTCCAATCTTGGCTAACTTTTAGCCAGCATCATAAATCCTCGAAGGGATTTTGCCACTATCCTTTTCAGGAACATAGCCATCATCTCTATTAAATTGTACATTTGGTTCAAACTGAGGTCTAAAATCTCCATCGCCATCACTATAGAAACCAATTAAAGTAGAATGTCCAATCTTTCCACAGGCTTCCATATAACGTAACATAGAAAGAAAAGAATCAATCCATCTTTCTTCCATGGTACACTTAATATTAAAAGCTTTTTCCATTTCAAAAACTCCTTGAATATTTTTATAAATAAAGTATAGCATAAAGAAACAAAGTTGTCAAGAAGTTCTAAAAACTTTTTTCTTGACAACTTTGCAGCAACTTGTTAATTTAATTATAAATCGTGCTTCTTATAATATTTTTTTGGAAGTCTATGCGTAGGTTCAAACTTTCCACCTTTTAACAAATTATAAAATTCTAATCTCTTATGTTCAGGTGTAAGATACTGGTCAATCCAAGAAATTTCAGGATGGTCTTTCTTATACTTAAGTCTTTCATTCCAAAGTTGCTGATGTCTCTTTTGACAAAAAGCATACCATTCAGAATGACTAAGACCACTATAATCAACTACTGAAACAGAGGTTCGTGGAACTTTATCTAAATACTGCATAAGCTCTGTTACAGTATTAAAAGTCTTCTTAAAAGAATATTCTTGAGAAACATTGCTGTTGTACTTTTTTTTGTTATGACGAAGAAACTTAACTTCAAACATTTTCTTTCTCCTTAAACATATTCTCAAAATTGAGCCCATGTTTTACATAAATCAAGCCATCTTTTCCAATTACAAAATAATCTCCAAGCTCAACAAATTCGCTATATTCATCATAAGAATTGTCTTCTGGTCTATAAGCAACAAAAGCATGTCTACCTTCATTGTCAATGTTTTTTTCAAACCAAGTCTTATTAAGTTTCTTAAAACTTTCCAGCGCCTTTTCAGAATATTTAACGATATTCTTAATTTCAGTGTTATGAGCTTTAAAGAATTCTACAACTTCTTCCCAGTTATCTTTTTCCCACTTCAAAGCTTCCACTTCATAAGGAATAATTTCATAAGTTTTAACAGCCATTGTAGAATCCTTTCTTAATATCTTTTTTTATCTGCTCTAAAATTTCCTACACGATAAACGCTAACACGAATGTTGCCTTATCCATTTACCTTCTTACATCAAATATAGAAGTTCCATACACCACCATCGGAAATCTTTTAGAGGATTGCTCCCGCTACCTTTAAGCAAGTTTAGTTCGTCGTAGCAATCTGCGTTGGTGAAACGCCTTACAACCAAATCAATTATTGAATGCTTGCTACATCTTGTCTTAAGCCTTTTCTAGTTCGCTAAAGTGTTACCTTTAGCTTGGTTATATAATAGCACTTAATTTTCATCTTGTCAAGTACTTATTACATACTTTTTAAAATATTTTTTTAAAGCCTCTGTTGTGTAATTGGGTCAAACCCTTCTTGTTCAGAAATATCTAAATACTTTTGATATTTTTCTTCATCCAAAGGCGTGTGTTGCATAAGATAACTAATACTCTTTTCCATATTTTCAATTTTCTTTTCCATGGCTTCAATTTTTTCTTGACTGGATTGAATATGTTTAATTTCCCATTTAACACCAAAAGTATAACAATATCCAATGTAAACAGAAAATGCAACAGCTAAAACAATATACGATAATATACTTGTCGTATGACAAGTAGTTAAATAATGTGCTCCAATAAAAAAGTAAAAAGCATTAAGAATTAATCCTAAAATACCATGCAACTTTTTATTATTATCTTCCATCTCTCGTATTACAACAACCCCCTAATCTTTAGCCAATTATTAATAAACACCATCAAATTGTTTTTTGCAGATGCTAAAGAATCATTCCAATTCCACCTTGGGGGCGAAATAGAATTGTAATATTTCTTGTAAACCATTGCTTTAATTGATAAATGTAATTCTTTTTCTTCTTGGTCTACAGAAATTTCTTCATCTGGAATTAAAGTAAATACAAGTCCTAAATGACTGTATGTTATAATATCTTGGAGACTGCAAAGCAATTCTTTTTGCCATTTCTCCCATGAATTCATTTAGTGTAGTCTCCTTTTCATTTATTTTAAAATATTTTAAATCAACTCATTGGAGGAAACCAATAATAACCTAAAATATCTTCCGCTTCTTCCCTGTCTTGCTTATTATATTCTAAGAGAGGGTTCAAGTCAATAGTTTTTCCATCAGTTTTAATTTTGTCTTTTGGGTCTTTGTTAGCAATTCTCTTTTGTGAAATCGCAATTACCTTTTTATAATAATCAGATTCCTCAATAAGCTTTTGACCAATCTTTTGATAAGCCAGCATGTTTTGTTCATAAGACTTTTTCAATTTTTCAATGCTTTCTAAAAGTCCCATGTAAGTATTAAATGCCTGACAAGTGCAATAATAATTTCCTGTACCAGTTGGCTTCATTTCTTGAGAACAAAACTTGCATTTAGGTGAAGTTGTATAAACTATATCTTGAGGATTCTTAGGTGTGGGGGAAGAATTTTCATCCTTTCCCCCATTAATCACAGTAAAACTAATCTTGGCCATATTAATTACTTGTTGATAGTACCAAGTACTCCACGTTCTGCACGGTCTTCAACTCTCTTATGCATCCAGAGCAAACACTCTTCCAAATGAGTAAGTGCGAGTGCATTTTCACGACAAGCAAACTCGCCAGACTGAAAACCCTGAAGACGGTCACGAACAATCTCAAGAAGGTCTGTATCAAGAAGGCCATGAATAGAATCAGTCTCCTTACGAGGACCGTTCTGGAAAGCAATGGAATAAGGAGTCTCATTGCCCTGACCATCAGTTACAATAACATTGTAAACATGATTGGCATTACCCACACCCTTTTCATCAACTGCATAAACAGTGTTGAGATTATTGTTCTTCTGAATAGTATTAAGCTTACGCATTTAATTTACCTCTTTTATATAAAAATTAAATATTTTTAAAGCATCTTAAGAATCCAAGAAACTGCATCTACAGAGCCAGTACGCTTATAAGCTACACAAGCAAGAACAGCAACATCAAAATTCATAAACGCTTCATAACTTACATGAATCTTTCCTTCCTCATCTTTATAAGCAGGAATAAAAATTTCTCGATTATCTCTGTTAGTTTCGGTGATGACGCACATATCTTCGCCAATCATCGTACCAAAATATCGCCAACCCTCGGAATTTCCCTTTGCAGCATTTTCAAATTCAGCTACTTTCTTTTCATTTTCCTGTTCTCTCTGATACATTCCATAGACATGGTATTTACGCATCTTAGGAGTCTCAGGAGCCATAAGAGTAGAGAAAAATTCCTCAACCTCTCCATATGTGATTGCATTATTAATTGCCATATCAACTCTCCTTTCTATTTGTTTAGATATTACCATATATCTTTTTTCTTGTCAAGTATTTATTAAAAGTTTCTTTCAAAAACGGGTAAAAAAAGGAAGAAGCCATTCGACCTCTTCCTCTTTTTGGAGTGAATTTATGAAAATTTTAAACGAACTATTTTTTATTTTTGATTACTTACAACCAAAGCGCTTCTTGGAAATCGCTTCAATCGAAGGAATCTTGTTAGTGTCGATACTCTTCTTAGCACAATAATGTTCAATAGTTGCAACCAGAACTCGTGCATCAAGAAGCATTGCAAGAATCTTACGGTCAAATGCTCGATGATACTTTTCAAGAGCCTTGCCACGAGCAAACTCCTTACCAATGTCCTCAACGAACTTATCACCGTCAGCATGGTTTACCTTAGCCTTACCACGATAGCTGTTTTCAAGAAGAGTGTTCTCCCAAATTCCTTCAAGAGAAATAGTCTTCATATCAGCCTTTTCACAAAGACGAGTAATAACATGCATTGCATCAAATGCAGTATCAGTTACCTCAGCCTTTACTACGCCACCACTCTCATAAACACCATAAGCAATGGAAGAGTTAGACGGTCGGGAAATATCATTCTTGCAGTTGTCACACATAATTTTTGTCTCCTTTAATTTCTTTGTTTTACTTTAGTTTTTGTTTACTTTGTTTTTGTCTTTATATAAAAGAGGGAATTAAGATTTATTATTTAATTCCCTCAATATCTGGCAGAGGAAGTCAGAGTCGAACTGACACCTGAAACGGATTTAGAGTCCGCCGCACTACCGTTATGCTATTCCTCATGGTACGCCTGACGAGATTCGAACTCGTATAAAAAATACACTTTAGAAGAGTGCTGTTTTATCCAATTAGACTACAGGCGCTTAATAAAGCTAGACTCATTTTTCAAAACATTTGTAATCCCAAATCACAAGTTCCTAAGTAGTTGCTGTAAGAGTCTACTTTATTTAAATTTGCTACCGTTGGTGGTGAGAGAGAGGCTCGAACTCTCAACCCTCCGATTATAATGGTCACGAAAGTAAGATTTGAACTTACATCCTTTGCTTTTCTTAAGCTATTTCGTGGTCGGAAGCTCTAACCGATTGAGCTATCTCACCATATAAAATCCTAGACACAATATAAAAAAGCTAAAAATATTTATTCCAATTAAATATGTATCAGTATTTTTATTTGTAATTGCTGTATGTGTCTACTTTTTCAACATTACAAGACTAAACCCTTTATTATCTTTAATTTCTATAAGGCTAAAATTAAGTAGTAAAATTGCTGTAAGGGTTTACTTTTAAATCATCATTAACTTACCATCTTGTTTGTAGTACTCCAAACAATTCCATATTGCACCGTGGGGGATTCGAACCCCTTCTTAAGCCCTCCGTCGAGTGACCCCAACCTTGGTACGGCACTTATAAACTAGACGCATAATACTAACAAAGGAGAATCATGAAAGC
>ERZ1026772.680-NODE-680-length-22894-cov-4.922983_pt1 | contig 22894 bp, 18 predicted proteins | sample MGYA00380124_ERZ1026772 | MGnify/ENA primary metagenome ERZ1026772 (study PRJEB33269, sample SAMEA4719760) | human gut metagenome | biome: human-associated habitat; feature: organic feature; material: feces | place: Cameroon | collected 2013-10 ...
TGGTTTGCAGCATCGTCTCCGGCACGCCGGAGAGCTTGATTTTTTCTCTCATGTCATATTTCCTCTGCTATTTCCTCCGATTTTATGCACTCTGCGTAAGCCAGCGGTCATACCGCCCGGCGTTTTGTCCCAGAAGTTTTTTCGTTTTTCCATCGTCCTGTCCTCATAGCGAGATGTTAAATTGCTCTAATATGGATGACGCATGGGTTATAGTTGACTAACTGCGGCCCTTTAAAAAAGCCGCATCGCCGCGGCTTTTCCACTAAGTGCTTTGTCAACTGCCTGTTGTTCATCATATTCCTTGATTTATTTCTCATGTCTTCAACAGCAGCACCCTTAACTGTCATTATATCATGCATTCTTTCCATTGCGCTTACTTTTGGGTATAGTCCGGAACCGCTCCGGAATGGTAACGACCTTTCTCCCTTTACCAAGAAAAACTGTCCAGCCTTTTGAATAAAGTGGGATAAGTTTGATGAGTTGGCTGCCCTCAAAAGCTTCAAAAGCGCGAGGGCAGTTTTTGAGCAGATTCATATGGCGACGGATACATTTTTGCGGTACAATAGACAGCAAAGTCCCTGTGGAGAAAGAAAATCAATGAGTGTGCGTACGTTATTGGCATATAGCAGATGCGAATTATATTTTCATAACGTTCGCTTTTGAGAATCAGGCAGGAGTATCATGAAGAAGAGAGTACTTGCAGTAATATTGACAGTTATGACTGCGATGTCCGTGATGGCATGCGGGAACAGTGCATCGGAAGGAATTTCGGCACATGGATTTGAGTCGATTCCGGATGGAGCACATCCGGATGATCTCGGACAGAGCCAGCAGGAAGAGGAGACGGCTGAGGAAGAGAAGGAAGCCTATGTTCTTCCGGACGACATGTATTTCAGCGAGCTGACCGGGGAGCCGATCAGCAAGGAGATTGAGGATCAGCGGCCGGTTGCCATCATGGTGGACAATGACCAGAGAGCGCTTCCTCATTTTGGTATTTCAGATTGTGATGTTATGTATGAGCTGATGAACTCTACGGCGAATAATCGCATCACACGTCTGATGTGCCTGTTCAAGGACTGGGGCTCCATCGAGAAGGTGGGAAGCATTCGTTCCATCCGTCCGACGAACATTCTGCTTGGCCAGGAATGGGACGCGGTTCTGTGTCATGACGGTGGTCCTTTCTATATTGATCCTTATATGGGACGGTATCCGTATCATTTTTCCGGAACCTTCTCCCGTGTAAAGAACGGAAAACCTACGGAGTTTACGGAGTTCTGCCTTTCCGGCGATCTGGACAAGAACTTTTCCAACTCCAGCTATTCCAGAAACTACGATGACAGGAAACAGAGCGGAGATCATTTCCAGTTTGCTCCTTATCAGGGCGAAGAGGTTACGCTGGACGACGCAGAGAATTCGGTGGACGCAGCAAACATCAGCCTCCCGTTCCACAACACGAGCTCACAGCTGAAATACAATCCGGATACGAATACCTATGATTATTACGAATTCGGTTCGGTTTGTAAGGATGGCGGAAATGATAAGACCGTTACCTTTAAGAATGTACTGATTCAGGACTGCACTTTTACGCAGTATGACGAGCACGGGTACCTGATTTACAACTGCATTGCAGAAGTACAGCCCGGCTATTACTGCACGAACGGAAAGGCGATCCCGATTACCTGGTCGAAGACCAGTGAGGGCGGAATCACGAAGTACTATGACGGAAACGGCAAGGAGATTACGCTGAATCCCGGCAAGACTTATATTACTCTGATTCCGAGCGATACCTGGGACTCGGTTACTCTGAACTGAGCCGCAGCAAAAGCCTGAAAAAGCATGTCCCTGACAGTAGTGTTTCATATACTGCCAGGGACATATTGTTTCTATCGTCATACGCAGCAGCTGTTTATCCGGACATGTACGGCATGAGGGCGTAGGCTCGGAGGGAGAAAGATCGGATGAAAAAAAAGGCCGGACTTATTTTACTTATCGTCATTCTTGCGCTGATGGCAGAAATTACCGTGTATCTGGTGAGTTTTCTGTTTCTCCCCATGCGGGATTACAGAAAAGCGGAGGCACTTGCAAGGGAGAATCAGTTCGACGAGGCGGCGGAAGGCTTTGCCGCAATCTCGAGAAAATATGATCTGGGAGGCAGGCTGGCGGCTCTCGGCGGATTTGCGGATGCAGCAGAGCGGGTGCCGGAAATGAGATACGAAAAAGGCTCTTACTTAAGAGAGCAGGGCGACTATGAAGGAGCTGCTGCGGCTTACGAGGAGCTTGGGGATTACAAGGACAGTCCGGACCAGATAAAGAACACACGACTTGCGGAGGCAGATGCCCGGATTTCGGAAAGTGATTTTGAAACAGCCATTTCTCTTCTGACAGAGCTTGGAGAGTATGACGGAGGGAGCTTCGGAAAGGCAGAGGAGCTTCTCGATAAGGCCTGTTACACAAGGGCGGTCAGACTGGAAGCCATCGGGAAGCTGGAGGATGCAGAGGCCGGCTTTGCGCAGACAGAGGAATATCAGGATTCCTACGAAAGACTGCGGGAGGTCCGCTACAACATGGCGAGGAATGCACTCCTGATTTATGATTTTGAGACAGCGAAGGCGCTTTTTGCAAAGGTCGGGGATTACAGGGACGCGAAGGAGCTTCTTGCGATTCTGGACACCGCAGTGGACCGTGTGTACCGATCTCCCTACACGGACATTACCGGGAAAAAGACGAATGCCGTGGTGAGCTATCTCTGGATGCATTCGGTGATTGTGCCCGGACGCCTGGATGAGGGAATTTCGGTGAAGCTGCAGGAGGATCGCTGTGTGGGAGATCTGAATCCGGCCTGGTTTGGAGCAGCTTCCTATGATTACAGTCTGGAGCAGGTGCGCGATGCCGACACATGGTATTTTACCTACTACGGATCCGAAACGGAGAATGAGGACGGAGCGGTTCTTCTGGAAGCGCAGTTTTCTCCTGACTACAGCACCCTGACCACACGCAAGGTTTACAAAACAACCCGCGATGAGGAGATGATCCGGGATGCGCAGCGTGCGGAGGAGGAAGCTGCAAAGGTTGCAGAGGCAGAGGATGACGCCTCGGATCAGGAGTTCAGCCAGGAAGAAGAGGGAGACGAGGAGAAAAAAGACAAGGAAGAGGAAGCTGCTCTTCCAAAACCGGCACTGGAGGGAACCCGGCATTGGACGAGCGTCGGTGATGAGGAGAAGCTTGCAGCCATCAAGGAGGGCTTTCGAAGACGCCTTCGCGTGCAGCTTGCCGAAAAGGGAAACATGGCCTTCTACAATGACACCGACGACGAACGGCTTCCGCATTACTGCAGCGTTTCCAACTGTCTGAACAAGGGGACAAAGGTTGCTTCCGATTCGAACGGAAGAAGATATTACTGTGAGGAACATGAGAACGAATATGAAAAAGATCCGGCCTGTGAGGCAGACAACAATTCGCAGTGAACAGAACTTTCCGACAAGAAGCGGGATGGTGTGGCATTTCCTGCAGGGAAGCAAGCGGTGGTTTGTGCTCAGCATTGTCTTCGCCTGTCTGACATCTGTGCTTGATCTTCTGAATCCGAAGATCATCAGCTACACCGTAGATTCGGTGATTGACAGCAAGCCGTCTGCGCTGACGGGAACTGCAAGGGCACTGATCGAGTCTTTCGGCGGTGCTGAAGGTCTGCGGAATCACCTGTGGCTCGTTGCAGCGGCGGTCTGCGCGGTGGCGCTTCTTGCCAACGCATGCCGGTATGCGAACCGGCTGATGAATTCACTCGGCGCGGAGTGTCTGGTCAAGAGAATGCGTGATCAGCTGTTTGATCACATTGAGCATCTCCCTTTTGCGTGGCACAGCGAAAATCACACAGGAGACATCATTCAGCGGTGTACATCGGACGTGGAGACCATCAAGAATTTTGTCTCGGAGCAGCTTACCAGCCTGTTCCGAATCGTGATTCTGATGTCCTTTGCGCTGTACTATATGGACCGGATTCATCCGGTTCTGACAGCGGTTTCTGCCGCCTTTTTCCCGATTATCATTCTGTATTCGCTTTTCTTTCACCGGAGAATCGGAAATGCCTTTCAGCATGCGGACGAGGAGGAGGGAAAGCTTTCTGCCATTGCGCAGGAGAATCTGACCGGAGTTCGTGTCGTGCGGGCGTTTGGACGCGAGATCTATGAAAGGGAGCGCTTCGAGAAGCAGAACCGGAGCTACACGGCGATGTGGATCCGGCTGATGAAGCTGCTTTCCGCGTTCTGGTGCTCAAGTGATCTGATTTCCGGTCTGCAGGTGATGCTGGTCACCGTGATCGGCGCGGTTTTCTGTGTCCGCGGACAGATTACATCGGGGCAGTACATTGCATTTATCTATTACAATTCCATGCTGACGTGGCCGGTCCGCTCGCTTGGCCGCGTGGTGGCGGATATGTCCAAGGCGGGAATCTCCATCGACCGTCTGCGCTACATCATGAATTCGGAGACGGAGCAGGATAAAAAGGATGCCAAGATGCCGCCCATGGACCGTGATATTTCGTTTCAGCATGTGTCCTATCAGTATGAAAACGGCTCCTCGGAGGTACTGAAAGACGTCACCTTTACCATTCCGGCGGGGAGCACGGTCGGAATTCTGGGAGGAACCGGATCCGGAAAATCTACCCTGATGTATCTCCTTGACCGTCTGTATCCGCTCTCTCCGGAAAACGGACGAATCGAGATTGGCGGTGTGGACATCGCGGACATTTCTTCGGACTGGCTTCGAAGAAATATCGGCATGGTCCTGCAGGAGCCCTTCCTGTTCTCCAGAACGCTGGAGGAAAATATCGCAATTGCGAGCGGCCAGGAACCGGAAGACGGGAAGGACGGCGATCACTCCCGCCTTGCAAGGGTGCGGTCTGCAGCAAGAATTGCGAGACTGGACGAGACCATCACACATTTTGCCAAGGGCTATGACACCTTTGTCGGAGAGAGGGGCGTGACCCTTTCCGGCGGACAGAAGCAGAGGACGGCGATTGCCCAGATGCTGATTCGAAAGCCGCCCATCATGGTGTTTGACGATTCCCTGTCGGCCGTGGATGCGGAGACGGATGCGGAAATCCGCAAGGCACTCCGGGAGAATGTCGGCTCTGCGACGGTGATTCTGATTGCGCACAGACTGACCACGCTGATGCACGCGGATCAGATTCTCGTGATGGATCAGGGACGGATTGTGCAGAGGGGAACACATGAGGAGCTTCTGGCGCAGGATGGAATTTACCGGCAGATTTATGATCTGCAGGTTCGTCAGAGCGGCAGCAGATAATGGAGGAGGTCTGCGATGCAGGCAGAAGAGAATAAGAAAATTTCACTGCCCTTCTTCGGAATTCCGAGATTGTGGCCTTTTATCCGGCCTTACCGCCGGATTCTTATCATCAATATCATTCTGGGAATTCTCAGCTCGCTGATCGATTCCCTGTATCCGTTGTTCAACAGCTATGCACTGAATCACTTTGTGGCAGAGGAGACGCTGAAGGGTATCCTTCCGTTTGCAGCGGCCTATGCGGTGATTCTGGTTCTTCAGGTGATCGACAATTTCGTCAGCACGTACCAGTGTGGCAAGGTCGAGATGTCGGTGGACCGGGACCTGCGGAATGCCTCGTTCAATCACCTGCAGACGCTGTCCTTCTCCTATTTTAACCAGAACAATGTCGGCTACATTCATGCGAGAGTCATGAGCGACACAGGAAAAATCGGTGAGCTGGTGGCCTGGAGAATGATGGACATGGTCTGGAACGGCTCCTATATCGTGTGCGTGATTGCGGTGATGCTCGCCGTGAATGCAAGACTTGCGATGTATGTTCTGGCTCTGGTTCCTGTTGCGGTGGTTCTGATTGCTTTTTTCCAGAAGAAGCTGGTGAAGCTGAACCGGAGAATCCGCGAGATTAACTCAACCATTACGGGCAATTTTAACGAGGGCATCACGGGGGCAAGATCGGTCAAGACGCTGGTGATTGAGGACCGTATCCGGAAGGATTTTGAGAAGGATACGGAAGAAATGCGCGAGGCGTCCGTGAAGGCAACCCATTATTCGGCGCTGTTTACTTCACTTGTGACCTTTATGTGCGCGACGGCACTGGCGCTTGTCCTCTGGAAGGGCGGCCGCATCACGATGGAGGGGGTCCTTCAGATCGGAACACTGTCGGTATTCTTTTCCTACGCGCTGAATATGATGGATCCGATCCAGAATATCGTTCAGACCATTTCTGCGTTTATTGCCATTCAGGTAAACATTGAGAGACTGACGCGGCTTCTTCATACAGAGTCGGATGTGGCAGACCGGAGTGAGGTCACAGAGCGTTACGGGGACACCTTCCATCCGAAGAAGGAAAACTGGGAGCCCTTGTACGGAGATGTGGAGTTTCGGGATGTTTCCTTCCGCTATCCGGACGGAGAAGAGTATGTTCTGGAGCATTTCAATCTGAAGGTGCCGAAGGGAACCAATGTGGCGATTGTCGGAGAAACGGGTGCCGGAAAATCTACACTGGTAAACCTGGTCTGCCGCTTTTTCGAACCTACGGAGGGTGCCGTTCTGATTGATGGAAGGGATGCAAGAGATCGTTCCCAGCTCTGGCTCCACAGTAATATCGGCTATGTTCTGCAGACACCGCACCTGTTTTCAGGCTCTGTGAGAGACAATCTGCGCTACGGGAAACCGGATGCCACGGATGAGGAGATCATGCAGGCGCTTGGGCTTGTGCATGCGGATTTTGTTGTGGAGAAGATGGAAAAGGGTCTGGACTCCGAGGTAGGAGAGGGCGGAGACCTTCTTTCCACCGGAGAAAAGCAGCTTCTTTCCTTTGCCAGAGCGATTCTGGCGGACCCGAGAATTCTGGTTCTGGATGAGGCAACGGCATCGATCGACACACTGACGGAGAAGCTGATCCAGGATGCGATCGAGACCGTGATCCGGGGAAGAACCTCCTTCGTGATTGCACATCGCCTGTCCACCATTGTGGATGCGGATGTCATTCTGGTTGTCCGGAACGGGAAAATCGTTGAGCAGGGGACACACAAAAGCCTCATGCAGCAGCACGGATATTATCACGAGCTGTACATGAGGCAGTACGAAGAGATGGCAGTAGATGCTGTCTACCGCGCGTAGGCGGAATAGATTTTCTGATGATCCTGCACGGCATTCATGGAGGAAGAAGCCATTCCGGTCACACAGATATAAGGTACATTTCCGGAAGAAATGAAGTAGCTGACCGCACAGTAGAGTGACTGGTTGACGTAGCCGGTCTTGGCACCAAGGACAATCCCCGGTTTATTCAGAGGACTGATTCTGGAAAGAAACAGGTTGCGCACGGTAATTCCCTGCGGGTGTACCGAGGTCGGAATCGTCGTGTACTGCGGCGTCACCAGAACGGTGAAGGCGAGCTGGCTGGAGGCTGCCGCATTCATGATAACCGCGATGTCATTGCAGGTGGAGTAATGGCCGGGATCAAAAAGACCGATGCAGTTGGTAAAGTGCGTATTCTTCAGACCAAGCGCAGCTGCCTTGTCATTCATCATCGTGACAAAGGCTGCATCAGAGCCTGCCACGTACCGTCCGAGGGCCATTGCGGCATCGGCACCGGAAGGGAGAATGGTGCCCCATAAAAGATCCATGACAGTTACCTTTTCTCCCGCTGCGAAGCCGACGGTGCTGCAGTCATGCTCCATGCAGTAATCCAGAATATCCTGCGTGATGGTAACGGTGTCGGTGAGGTTCTTCACGTGCTCCGATGCAACAAGAAGTGTCATGACCTTGGTCATGGAGGCCGGATACATGTAGGCGTCACCGTTCTTCTGTGCGGCTACCTTGCCGGTTTTGGCGTTTACCAGAATGGCAAAGGTGCTCCCTGCAGTCTGATCGGAGATCAGCTTTGTGGAAGAATCGGAAGGAAAGACGGACTCTGCGGCATATGCGGAAAGCGTAATTTTGCCGGAAAAAGCAGTTTTTCCTGTGAGAGGAGAGCTTCCTGGCACGGGAGAAACGGCAAGAACGAGAGCGGCTGCGAGTGCGGAGGAGACGGCGATAAGTCTGCGCCGGATGGAAGATACAGATCGATACATGAATACCTCCTGAAAATCAAAACGGAAAACAAATAAACCTGGTTTACGGAGTCCGGCACATGATATTTTTGTCATGTGCCGGACATTTCTATGGTAGCATTGGAACAGAAGAACCGCCACAAAAAGTGTGGAAACGCGGCAGCGAAAACGTATAAAATTGCTGCCGCAAAGCAGAAGAAAGAGAGGGGAAGCTATGGTTTTTACAGCAGAAAAGGGTGTTCTGACAGCGAGAAATCTGGGAGAAATTCTCCGCATTGAGGCCTGGGGAAAGGATTCCCTGCGCGTGCGTGCAACGCGGCATACGGCGCTTAATGATGAGAACTGGGCATTGACCGAGGGGCCGGGGGACTCCGAAGCCACTGTGGAAATCACAAAGGAGGATCACTGGGTCGGTGATGGCACGATCGATCAGAAGGAGCTTGCGAGGATCACCAACGGACGGATCTCGGCCACGGTCAATTTTGCCGGCGTCATTACCTTTTATAAGGATGGAAAGCACCTCCTTCGCGAATATTTCAGCTTCTATGACGGGTCTCTTTGGAAGGAGAGCCGCTGCCTTAAAATCCGGAGCCGTGAGTGGAAGGGAATCCCGGGCGGAGATTTCTCTCTGAATGTCCGCTTTGAGAGCATTGATGAGGAGAAGATTTACGGAATGGGCCAGTATCAGCAGCCCTATCTGGATTTGAAGGGCTGTGTCCTGAGTCTGGAGCAGAGAAACTCTCAGGTTACAGTACCTTTTGAAGTTTCTTCCATGGGCTATGGGTTCCTCTGGAACAACCCGGCAGTTGGTCGTGTCTCCTTTGGAAAGAATTATACGGAGTGGCAGGCAGCGGCAACCCGGCAGATGGATTACTGGATTACGGCAGGAGATACGCCGAAGGAAATTCTGGAAAAATATACGGCGGTAACCGGACGTGCGCCCATGTTCCCGGAAAATCTCATGGGACTGTGGCAGTGCAAGCTTCGCTACCGCACGCAGGAGGAGGTGCTGTCTGTTGCAAGGAAATACAAGGCAGAGGGTCTTCCGATCGATGTGATTGTCATCGACTTCTTCCACTGGACGCTTCAGGGAGACTGGAAGTTTGACAAAACCTACTGGCCGGATCCGAAGGCAATGGTGGATGAGCTTCATTCGATGGGCATCAAGGTCATTGTCTCCATCTGGCCGTCCGTGGACCGAAAGAGCGAGAACTTCGCGGAGATGATGGACCGGGGACTTCTGATTTCAACGGAGCGCGGTGCGCAGCAGACCTATGACTACCAGGGGGACTGCGTGGAGATCGACGTTTTCAATCCGGAAACCAGAAAATATGTCTGGGAGAAATGCAAAAAGAACTACTATGATCTTGGCATTGATGCGTTCTGGCTGGACAACTCCGAACCGGATTACTGTGCTTATGATTTTGACAACTACCGCTACCTTACTGGATCGGCGCTGGAGTGCAGCTGCCAGTATCCGCAGTGGTACAGCCGGATTTTTTATGATCCGATGACGGAGCTTCAAAAGGCACCGGTGGTCAATCTGCTTCGAAGCGGCTGGGCGGGAAGCCAGAAATACGGAAATGTTCTCTGGTCCGGCGATGTGCCGAGCACCTTTGAGGCACTGCAGGATCAGCTGCAGGCAGGTCTGAACATCGGACTTGCGGGAATTCCGTGGTGGACGACGGACATCGGCGGCTTTATGACGGATGACGTGAACGATCCGGATTTTCAGCAGCTTCTGATCCGCTGGTACGAATTTGCGGTATTTACGGCTGTCTTGCGGATGCATGGAGACCGCGGCCCCTACAACATCCCGCCGCTGGATAACCGTGACTTTGGAGGCGGCTATCTTCATACCGGGCAGGACAACGAGCTGTGGAGCTATGGAGAAGAAAACTACCGGATTATGAGAAAGTATTATGACATCCGGATGGAGCTGAAGCCCTACATTGCAAAGCTCTATGAGGAGGCTCACACAAACGGCTCACCGCTGATCCGTACGATGTTCTATGAATTCCCGGAGGATTCGAAGTGCTGGGAGGTGACGGATCAGTACATGTTCGGTTCGGAATATCTGGTGGCTCCGATTCTGCATCTGAATGAATTCGAGCGTGACGTGTATCTTCCGGAGGGAAGCTGGACAGACATCCGTGACGGAAAGGTCTATGAGGGCGGACAGACCGTGCATGTGGATGCGCCTCTGGATGCGCTTCCGGTTTTTCACTGCTGCCGCTGAGAAGCTCCGCTTCTGAAAAACTCAGCTTCTGAAAAGAATCAGCGGTGAAAAGTTCAGCTGCGGCTCCGGGGCAGGAGCAGGCAGAAGAGCTTTATAAAATAGAAGAGAATGCCGCACCAGCCGGCGGATGCAAATAAGATCACATTGACAGCGGGCTGCAGCCTGAGCACCTCCTGCATGACCAGAACGATCATGGCACCGAGAACAAAGCCTGCGGCAAATCCGAGAAGCAATGTGCAAAAAAGTCTGGAACGTATTTCCTGTGTCTTCATAAATAATATCACCCGGTTCTTTCTGATTCCGGCGGGGATTCCTGATGGAAATCCCTGCCGGAATCTTTTTTATGGCAAATTCCAAAATCCTCTTAATAACCATTCTCTTAACCTGCTTTTAATGTAATGCTCCGCAAAAAACAGCTCTATCGCAGAAACGTAAGGCTTATGTAAGAAACAGGTAAAGCAGCGGGCGAAAATATCGGAAGCATCCCGCAGCATCTGGAACCGGGATGAACTTTACATAGCTTTAACAATCCGCGGATTATGGATTTAACACGCCCTCTTTATGATGGGCACTGTCGGATAAGAAAACGATTCCTGATAGAGGAGGATATTATTATGAAACTGAAGAAACTTACAGGAACAATTGCAGCAGCAACACTGGTTATGGGAATGCTCGCAGGATGCGGCGCTTCGGATACGGCAGCAGCAGACACGGCAGCCGCAGCTGAGACCACCGCAGCAGATACAGCAGCGGCTGAAACCACTGCAGCTGAGACGACGGCAGAGGCAGCTGAGGCTGTTACCGGAGAGGTTACCGCAGCAGGCTCTTCCGCACTGCTCCCTCTTGCACAGGCAGCAGCAGAGAAGTTCATGGATGCAAATCCTGACTGCTCCGTGACGGTAAACGGCGGCGGATCCGGTGAAGGTCTGAAGCAGGTTGCAGACGGCGCCATTGATATCGGAAACTCGGATGTTTTCGCAGAAGAGAAACTGGATGCTTCTGTTGCAGCAGGCCTTGTGGATCATGAGGTATGCGTCATTACCATGGCACCTGTTGTCAATGCAGATCTTGGCGTAGATGATCTGACCACGGATCAGCTGATCGACATCTTTACCGGAAAGATCACCAACTGGAAGGAAGTCGGCGGACCGGACGAGGAAATCCTTCTGGTTACCAGACCGAGCTCTTCCGGAACCAGAGCACTGTTTAAGAACTGGGCGCTGAACGGAGAAGAGGAAGCTTCCAACGAAGCACTTGAGACCGATGACTCCGGTACTCTTCTTCAGACCGTTGAGCAGAACAAGGGCGCAATCGGATATGTTGCACTGTCCTATCTTGTCAATGACGATACCGTCAAGACGGTTTCCATCGATGGTGTAGCACCTACTCTTGAGAATACCTACAACGGAACCTACAAGGTATGGGGCTTCGAGCACATGTACACCAACGGCGAGGGCAGCGATGCCGCACAGGCCTTCATCAACTACATGATGGGCGATGAGTTCGGTGAATCCATCGAGGCAATGGGCTACGACGTATCCTCCAGGATGAGCGATGAGGCGGTAAAGTCTCACGAAGCACAGTAAAGAGCATTCGGAAAACTCCGACAGAGGAACAGTTATGAGCGAAGCAGTTACAAACCTTACGGCTGGCAAAAATTGCACAGAAACGTCGGAGCGCAAGATTCAGGGAACGAGAACCGGCAAAATGGATCGTTTCCGGAAAGAATACCTGGGGCGGGGGATCGTTACCGCCTCGGGCTTCTTTATTATCGCGCTGACGCTTGCAATTGGTGTTTTCCTGATTGTGCAGGGCACCGGAACCTTTACCAGATATCATCATTCCATTCTGGAATTCCTGTTTTCCAGTGAATGGGCACCGGTGGATTCTGTGGCCGGAGGCACCGGCAAGGTGGGCTGTGCCATTTACATTGCGGGCTCGCTGATGACCTGCGGACTTGCACTTCTTATGGTGACCCCGTTTGCGGTAGGCGCTGCGGTATTTATGACAGAGATCGCTCCGAAGGCAGGAACGAAAATCTTTCAGCCGGCCATTGAGATGTTCGTGGGCATCCCTTCCGTGGTATATGGCTGGATCGGACTGACGGTACTGGTTCCGTTTATCCGCGACACCTTCCATGCAAGAATGGGGGGATATTCCGTGCTTGCAGCCAGCATCGTGCTTGCCATCATGATTTTCCCGACCATCACGACGGTTGCGGCAGACTCCATTCGGAGCATTCCGCAGTATTACCGGAAAGCAGCATACGGACTTGGCTCTACCAGATGGCAGGTCATTTACCGGATCGTTCTTCCGGCAGCCAAATCCGGCATTCTGACCGGAATTATTCTGGGACTTGCGAGAGCGTTCGGAGAGGCACTTGCGGTTGCAATGGTCATCGGCAAAACAAGAGCGTTCCCGAAGAACATCCTTTCTCCGACCAATAACCTGACGGCGGCCATCGCTGCGGATATGGGAAACTCGGCAAGCGGCGGTGAACAGAATATGGCGCTTTGGACCATGGCGCTGCTTCTGTTCCTGATTTCCATGCTGTTTATTTTCATCATCCATCGCATTGATGCGGCAGGGAAAAAGAAAGAAAAAGCGTAAGAAGGCAGACGGCCTTGCTGCGATACAGATACAAAAGAGGATTGGTGCGATATGAATGAAAAAATGAAACGCCGCATTAGAAATGCGGAGAGGACAGATCATCTGATGACGGGTGTATTCTGCGCTGTCGGAGGGTCGTTCCTTCTGCTGATTCTGGTTCTTGCGGGATACATTATCATCAAGGGAATCATGAGTTATTTTCCCGGGATTCTGGCAGCAGATTCCGGCGGAATCGGAAACCAGCTGTTCAATACCGTCTATCTGGTTGTGCTCTCACTTCTGATCAGTGTTCCGCTCGGAGTCCTTGCGGGAATTTACATGGCGGAGTATGCGGGAGATACCAGGGCAACCCACTTCATCCGGATCTGCATAGAATCGCTTTCTTCGCTTCCTTCGATCGTGGTAGGCCTGTTCGGCTATCTGGTTTTCATTCTGATGACAGGAGCAAAATGGAATCTGATGGCAGGTGCGCTTGCTGTTTCCATCTTAAGTCTTCCTTCCATTGCGACGACGACCGAGGATGCCATGCGCAGCCTTCCGAAGAGCTACAAGGCGGGCTCCATGGCACTTGGTGCAACGCACTGGGTCAGCATTGTGAAGGTTCTGCTTCCTGCGTGTCTTCCGCGCATCATTACCGGCGTGATTCTGGCAGCAGGAAGGGGCTTTGGTGAAGCGGCAGCTCTTCTGTATACGGCGGGGCAGAGCACAAGACTTAACTGGAGCAACTGGAATCTGGCCTCCAAAACGTGTCCTCTCAATCCGTTCCGTCCGGGCGAGACACTGGCTCTTCACATCTGGGTCATGCGAACCGAGGGAGCATTGAATCCGCAGTCTGAGGAAATTGCAAACTTCTCGGCGATGGTGCTGGTGGTGATGGTACTTATTTTCTCTATGATTGCAAGAATCATGACACGGAGAATCAACGAGAAGCAGTCAGGTGCAAAGGCATAGAGCAGACCTTGAGAGAAAGGGAAACAGAATGGAAGAACAGTATAAATTTGAAATCAAAGACCTGGATCTGTTCTACGGACAGTATCAGGCACTGCACAAAATTTCGATGAACATCCGTGCCAATGAGATTACGGCACTGATCGGCCCCTCCGGGTGCGGAAAATCAACGTTTCTGAAGACCCTGAACCGGATGAATGATCTGGAGGAGGGCGTCCGCATCGAGGGTGATGTGAAGCTGGACGGCGTGGATCTTTATAAGGAGATGGATGCCATCGAACTGCGAAAAAGAGTCGGAATGGTATTCCAGCAGCCGAATCCGTTTCCGAAGAGTGTTTATGAAAACGTAGCTTACGGGCCGAGAATCAACGGAGTCCGCCGTAAATCGGAGCTGGATGAGATCGTGGAGCGCAGCCTTCGTCAGGCAGCCATCTGGGATGAGCTGAAGGACAGACTTCACAAAAGTGCTCTGGGACTTTCCGGCGGACAGCAGCAGAGACTGTGCATTGCAAGAACCCTTGCGGTGGAGCCGGAGGTGATTCTGATGGATGAGCCGACGTCTGCACTGGATCCGATTTCCACGTCCAAGATCGAGGATCTCGCCATCGAGCTGAAGAGCAAATATACCATTGTCATCGTGACACACAACATGCAGCAGGCAAGCCGTATCTCAGACAATACCGCATTCTTCCTGTTGGGCGAGCTGATTGAGTACAATCGCACGCAGAAGCTCTTCTCGATTCCGGCGGACAAGCGAACCGAGGATTATATTACCGGACGCTTCGGCTGATGGAAAAAAGCGGAAAAATGTTCCTTATATACAGGAGGTAGATATAGTGAGAAATCGGTTTGATGCGCAGCTTCTGCAGCTGAACAGGATGCTGATTCATATGGGAGATCTGTGCGGAATTGCAATTGAAAATGCGACAAAAGCCCTGCAGGATGGTAATATACAGATGGCATACGATGTCATGACGGCAGATGCTGAGATTGATCAGGCAGAACGCGATATTGAGCGGCTGTGTCTGACACTTCTTCTGCAGCAGCAGCCGGTGGCAAGAGATCTTCGCCAGATTTCCTCTGCACTGAAGATGATTACGGATATGGAACGTATCGGTGACCAGGCTTCGGATATTGCAGAAATTGTGGTGAGCGCACAGCTGTCCGAGGCAACGGACTTTCCGAAAATTGTGGAGATGAGCGTGGAAGTCACCCACATGGTGGAGGACAGCATCAAGGCATTTGTGGACAAGAATCTGGAGCTTGCAGGAAATGTGGAAGCGCGGGACGATGTGGTGGACATGATGTTTGATTCCGTGAAGAATCAGCTGATTGATTACATCGGTGAGAATCAGGGCCAGGCAGCACACAAGGCAATTGACCTGGTGATGATTTCCAAGTATCTGGAGCGTATCGGTGATCATGCAACGAACATTGCGGAATGGGTTACTTTTTCCATTACCGGTGTTCATGAAGCGAAGCTGGATACGAAGAAGATTACAGGGTAAGGATGAAGCAATGATTTTTTGTGTGGAAGACGATGAGAACATCAGAGATCTGATCGTATATACGCTGGAGAATACGGGGTTTCAGGCACAGGGCTTTGAAGACGGGAAATGCTTCAGGGCGGCACTTGGACACGAGAAGCCGGATCTGGTTCTGATGGACGTCATGCTGCCCGGAGAGGACGGAGTTTCACTGCTGAAGGATCTTCGTGCAAACAGTGAGACGGAAGCGATTCCGGTGATTATGGTAACGGCCAAGGGAGCGGAATTCGATAAGGTGAAGGCACTGGATCTTGGCGCGGATGACTATGTAACCAAGCCCTTCGGGATGATGGAGCTGGTCAGCAGGATCAAGGCTGTTCTTCGGCGAAGCGGTGCCGGAAATGATGCAGGTGATGAGGAGATTCTTGCTCTTGGTGAAATCGCCATGGATACCAGGAGACATCAGGTAACTGTGGCGGGCGAGCCGGTTGCCTTAACCTTGAAGGAGTATGAGCTTCTGAAAAAGCTTCTGATCAATTCAGAGGTTGTTCTCACGAGAGATCAGCTTCTGGAGGATGTATGGGGCTATGACTTTGACGGGGAAACCCGCACGGTGGATGTGCATATCCGGACGCTTCGCCAGAAGCTCGGACAGGCCGGAGATAAAATCGAGACCGTCCGCGGCGTTGGATATCGAATCCGCACATAACACCCGGAGAACCCACATTCAGGATTTTGCAGAACCGGAAAATCAGGGAAGAGACTCTTCGGAGGAATATGAGACCCAGAAGCATGAGAAGAAAAATTCAGAAGAGCATGTTTATGGTGATCGGAATTACGCTTGCGATAGCGTATGCGATCACCATTTTCTTCGTTTATATAAGAATACGAAGCCTTGCCCGAGACAGCATCCAGCGTGTTGCGGAGTATACGGCGGCTGCAGTCAACATTTCCGGGGAGGATTATCTCCGGCAGCTGGATAACGTGGAGAAGGGGACCAGAATCACGCTGATCGATGCTTCGGGAGATGTCCGATACGACACGGAGCAGGACGAATTTACCTTTGAGAATCATCTGGAGCGGCCGGAGGTACAGGCGGCCTTGAAGGATGGAACCGGGCAGGACATCCGAAGGTCCGACACGATCGGGCTGGATATGTTCTACAGTGCCATTCGCCTGGATGACGGAAATGTTCTCCGGGTTTCCATGCCGGTCAGCAGCATTACGGACACCGCACTTACCCTCCTTCTGGCCATGATTGCGATCGGAGCGGGGATGCTGTTCTGTGCCTATCTGATGGCGGGAAAGCAGGCTGCCGCACTCGTCAGCCCGATCAACCATCTGGATCTGGACAAGCCTCTGGAAAATGATGTTTACGAGGAAATGACGCCTCTTCTGCAGAGAATCGAGGACTCCAACAAAGCCAAGGAGGCTGTGGCGGAAATGCGGAAGGAATTTTCGGCAAATGTTTCACATGAGCTGAAAACGCCGCTTACCTCCATTTCCGGCTATGCGGAAATCATGCGGGACGGGCTTGTGAAGCCGGCGGATGTGCCGAAGTTTTCGGAGCGCATTTATAAAGAAGCGCAGCGGATGCTGACGCTGATCAATGATATTATCCAGCTCTCCCGTCTGGATGAGGGACGCCTGGAGCAGCAGGAGGAAGCGGTGGATCTGTTCGAGCTTTCACACGATATTGTCGGAAGACTCTCCGCGAAGGCGGATGACTGCGGCGTTCATGTGGAGCTTACGGGAGAATCCTGCATTGTAACCGGTGTGAAACGTCTTCTGGATGAAATGATTTATAACATCACGGAGAATGCCATCAAGTACAATCACGCAGGAGGCCGGGTGGATCTCTGGGTTGGAAAACAGATGGATACGCCGAAGGTGATTGTGACAGACACCGGGATCGGCATTGCCAAGGATGAGCAGGAGCGGGTGTTCGAGCGCTTCTACCGCGTCGATAAGAGCCGCTCCAAGGAAACGGGCGGCACGGGCCTTGGGCTCTCGATTGTCAAGCATGGGGCGGAGTTGTCCCATGCGAAAATCAAGGTTACCTCGCAGCTTGGAAGGGGAACCCGGATGGAGCTGATTTTTGAGGAGTCGAAGGATTAGGAAGAAAAGAATATAAGCGATATAAGCGGCAGTCTGTGGAAGATGCAGACTGCTGTTTTATTTTACACAGATTTAACATCCTCCTGCATGGAATTTTACTGCGATTTTATATGCTTCCATTGAAAGATCAATTTTGTGTAAAAGTCAGAAATGTGTGCCGGAAAAGAGGATGTACACAGGACGCGGAGAAGCCGCGGCAGGAGGAAGCATGTCAGAGGTTGTTACAACGTTGTTCGGTCTGTTTGGCGGACTGGCTGTTTTTCTGTTCGGAATGAATCAGATGAGTGAATCGCTGCAGAAGGCGGCGGGCGAGAAGATGCGTACCATTCTCGGAATCCTCACCAAGAATCCATTGATGGGAGCCCTTGCGGGAGCACTGGTCACAGCTGTTCTGCAGTCCTCCAGTGCCACCACCGTCATGGTGATCGGCTTTGTCAGTGCGGGACTGATGGGCCTGCCGCAGGCCATTTCCGTTATTTTCGGAGCCAACATCGGAACCACGATGACGGCACAGCTGATTGCGTTTGACATCGGCGAATATATTTATCCGATTCTGTTCATCAGCTTTGTGGTTCAATTTGTTTCCAAAAACGAAAAGGTCAAGGACATCGCCATGGTGTTCTTTTCCTTTGGCCTTCTGTTCGAAGGAATTCAGATTATGTCCTCCGTCATGAAGCCGCTGGCGACAAGTCCTGTCTTCACGGAGCTGATGCTGAAGGTCCGGGATCTTCCGGTTCTTGGCGTTTTCCTCGGACTTTGCATGACGCTTGTCGTGCAGTCCTCCTCCGCAACCATTGCGGTGCTGCAGAGCTTTGCTTCTCAGGCGGGACCGGACGGTGCCAGTGTGATCGGACTTGCAGGCGCCATTCCGATTCTCTTTGGCGATAACATCGGAACAACGATCACGGCGCTTCTTGCAAGCATCGGACAGAGCCGTGACGCCAAAAGAACGGCCATTGCACACACCTGCTTCAACATCAGCGGAACGATTGTGTTCTCGTTCTTCATTCCCCTTTTTGCAAGATTTGTTCAGTTCGTGTCACCGAAGGGGCCGGAGGTGGAGGTCATCTCCAGACAGATTGCAAATGCGCATACGACTTTCAATGTTGTCTGCACGCTGATCTGGCTTCCGCTTGTACCGGTTATGGTGAAAATTGTCTGTCATCTCGTTCCGGATCGCGCGGAGCATACGGCACCTGGCGTGGAAGAGGCGAAGCCTCGCTATCTGGATCTTCGAATGGTTTCACAGCCGCAGGCAGCGCTCATGCTGGTATCACGGGAAATCTGCAGAAACCTGGAAGATGTGAGAGTTCTCCTTTCGGATCTGCGTAGAGTGCTTTTAAGTGATTCGGGGATTTCAGAGAAAACAGAACCGGATGTAGCTTCCGGTCAGCAGAAGCTCCTCCCGGAGGAGTACCTTCGGAGATGTATGAATGTTCAGAGGGTGCAGGAGAGCATGATCTCCTACATTTCGGAACTGTTCTCACGGGGCTCCCTTACGCCGGAGCAGTCGGAGCAGGCGTCCGGACTTCTTGCATTAATTCACTGTGCAAGCCGTGTGGCGGACCGATGCTATGACATTGTAACGAAGGCGGGGACGCTGAAGACGCAGGGAAAAGCCTTCTCGGTGGATGCGACAGAGGAGCTCGGAAGATGCTTTACCGCAATGGAGCGTCTGTATCTGCAGGCGATTCATCTTCTTGGAACGGGCGCAGGCGAAGCGGCAGATCCGGAAGCGATCACAAAGGCCAAGAGAAAGCTTCACAAATCCATTCGTCAGTTCAACAAGGCACATCTTCGCCGGATCGAGAGCGGAAAGTGCACCAAGGATATGACCGGTATCTATTCGGACATCCTGTATAACGTGGATCGTATCGGGGATAACTGCGTCGGTATTCTGGAGGAGGCACTCGAGCATCCGAAGAATCTGTGCATGGTGGAACAAGCGGAAGAAGCGGCACCCGTCACGAATCTGTGACGGGAAAGATGCGACTACAAATAAAGTCGGATTTTCCCGGTACAAAAGAACAGAAAAGACAGGTTTTCTCTCTTGAAGGAAGCGGATCGGCAGATTATGCTAGTGATGGCAGTCTGGGGATCCGCTTTTCCAGTATCTGACGATATCCGAGGAGAACGGAGCAGACGGCAGGCACCATAAATGGGGCAGGGGCTCGTGCCTCTGTGAACAGTCGCAAAGGGGGAAAACAGAATGACATTTAAAACAACGGAAGCTGCAGTGGAGGCTCTTGCTGCTTATGGAATTGCGAAGAATCTGATTGCGCAGGAGGATCGTTATTATGCGGAAAATCTCCTCATGGATGCTCTGAGGCTGGAGCCGTCCGCAGACTTCGGACAGAGCCCGCTTCCGAAGGAAGAGGAGCTTCAGGAGCTTCAGGAGATCCTTGGATATCTGCTCGACGATGCTGCAGAGAGAAATGTGATTGAGGACGGAATTGCAAGCCGCGATCTGTTCGATACCAGACTTATGGGGTGTCTGACACCCAGACCGTCCGAGGTGATCCGTACGTTCCATGAGAAGTATGAGAAGAGCCCGAAGGAGGCCACAGATTATTTTTACAAGCTTGCCTGCGACAGTGATTATATCCGCACCTACCGGATACGGAAGGATCGCAAATGGGTGACGAAGACCCGCTACGGAGAGCTTGACATCACGATCAATCTTTCCAAGCCGGAGAAGGATCCCAAGGCGATTGCGGCTGCTCTGAACAAGAAGCAGGAGCAGTATCCGAAGTGCCTTCTCTGCCCGCAGAATGTGGGCTATGCGGGAAGGCTGGATCATCCTGCAAGACAGAACATCCGGCTTCTTCCTTTGACACTTGCCGGGAAGCAGTGGTACATGCAGTACAGCCCGTATGTTTATTACAATGAGCACTGCATCGTGCTGTCCGGCGATCATGTGCCGATGAAGATTGAGCACGATACCTTTGTCCGTCTGCTTCAGTTTATTCAGATGTTCCCGCACTACACGATCGGCTCCAATGCGGATCTCCCGATTGTAGGCGGCTCCATTCTGACGCATGAGCATTTCCAGGGCGGCAATTATACCTTTGCCATGGCAAAGGCAGGCCTTCGGGAGAACATTGTTTTAAAGGGCTTTGAGGATGTGGAGGCCGGCATTGTGGACTGGCCGATGTCGGTTATCCGCCTTGACTGCAAGGATCCGGAACGACTGATTGCACTTGCAGACCGCATTCTTGAGGCATGGAGAGCATACAGCGATCCGGAGGCGGAGATTCTGGCGGAAAAAGACGGAACGCCGCACAACACCATCACGCCGATTGCCAGAATGCGCGGTGATCAGTTTGAGCTGGATCTGGTTCTTCGGAACAACCGGACCACGGAGGAGTATCCGCTTGGAATCTTCCATCCGCATCAGAAGCTGCACCACATCAAGAAAGAGAACATCGGCCTGATTGAAGTTATGGGACTGGCGGTTCTTCCTGCCCGGCTTCTCGGCGAGATGGAGACTCTGAAGATCATTCTGGAAGGAGAAAATCCCGCCGACGTTCCGGCTGTGGCTTCCCATGCGGAATGGACGGGTGAAATACTTGAGAAGCACCCGGAATTTGCACCGGACAAAGCAGCCTCCGCAGATGCGGAGAAGCTGGACGAGGTGATCCGCGAAGAGATCGGTCTTGTTTTCTCACAGGTGCTCGAGGATGCGGGTGTCTATAAGGACACCGAGGCCGGAAAGGAAGCGTTCCGGCGCTTTATCCGTGCGGTAAATCAGGAAGTTTGACGAGACTGTCTGACGCCTGTCTCTTATACACATCTCCGTCTGACGCGGAAAACAGCGCGGCTGCAATGGAAAATTGACAGAAATGAAATAATTTTGTAATATTCCTCCTTGGATGCAGGAAAACCTGCGAAAGGAGTTATTCAAGTGAGAGGAATATTACAGAAAATCACTGCGGCGATGACCTGTGCTCTGCTGCTTGGAATGGCAGCAGGATGTCCTGGGACAGTACTTGCAGTGTCTGCAGCGGAGACCGGTTTGGAGACAGCAGTTTCGGGTATGGAGACAGCAGTTACCGATACGGAAGCAGCGGTTACCGGCAACGCAGCAGCGGAAAGTGCCATTGCTTCTGAAGCGGTCGGCACTATGGATCTTGCAGAGGATCAGGCAGCCCTGGAGGCTTACCTCCTGCAGCTGCAGGCAGTCATTGAGCAGCAGACCGCTCTGATCGGTGCAATTGAGGAACAGACAGCAAGAAACGCACTTGCCACCCAGACGAGAAGCACAATCTGGAAGGGCTCTGTTCTGAACCGCTACAATGGTGTCAACAGGGGACCGAGCGGAAAGGAAACCTACTACAATCTGAACATGAACAAGATTGTGGATGCGATGAAGCGCCTTGGCGTGAACAGTGAGTACTGGGTCAGAAATGACGGCGTGAAGATGTATGGCGATTACATCATGTGCGCAGCAGATCTTTCGGTATATCCGAGAGGCAGCATCGTAGAGACGAGCCTTGGAACCGGAATTGTCTGTGATACAGGAGTATTTGTAAAATCGACCGGAATTGTATTGGACATCGCAACGGCCTGGTAAATGCAGAGTTCCGGAAATGCATGGCTTTTGGAAAATGCAAAGCCGCATTTGCGGTCAAAACGAACGAAAACTGAATACAATAAGGGAAAGGGCATGCCGGAAACGGGATGCTCTTTACTTTTGCCCTTGCGGGCGGTAGAGTACAGGCTGTTCGGTGTGGCGCAGGATGCTTTTTGTTTTGCAGGGTTGCTTTTCTGACCGCAGAATCATCCCTGAAAGAGAATATTCATCAGCAGGGATGAAATAAGCGGAGAAGAATCATCCCTGAGAGAAGATTTTTATCGGTAGGGATGAAATAAGCAGGGGAGAATCATCCCTGAGAGAGAATTTTCATCAGCAGGGATGAAATAAGCAGGGGAGAATCATCCCTGAGAGAGGATTTTTATCGGCAGGGATGAAATCAGTGTGGGAGAATCATCCCTGAGAGAGAATTTTCATCAGCAGGGATGAAATAAGCAGGGGAGAATCATCCCTGAGAGAGGATTTTCATCGGCAGGGATGAAATCAGCAGGTGAGAATCATCCCTGAGAGAGAATTTTTATCAGCAGGGATGAAATTGGCATCGCCGAGAGGCGGCGTTCTCGGAATTACAGTCCGCTTGCAGCAAAATAACTTTCGTTCCATTCCGAAGTCAGGAATGGTAACATAAAAGGGATGTTCCGGAGATGGAGCAGGTTGGAGATTTTTTATGAGAGAGAAAACAGAACACTGGAAGGTACCGGTTGCTGTCTGTCTTGCGGCGCTGCTGGCACTTGGCAGTATTTTTACAGTTAGAACAGAGACCGAGGCGGCCTCCGCCGGAAAGAAAAAGGCGAAGGCCGCAACGACAGCCGTTCAGAAGTCGACG
>ERZ1026772.681-NODE-681-length-22867-cov-7.269157_pt1 | contig 22867 bp, 17 predicted proteins | sample MGYA00380124_ERZ1026772 | MGnify/ENA primary metagenome ERZ1026772 (study PRJEB33269, sample SAMEA4719760) | human gut metagenome | biome: human-associated habitat; feature: organic feature; material: feces | place: Cameroon | collected 2013-10 ...
TGATTTCGAGTCAGGGCCGTTATGACCACTTCGATACCTGTCCGTATTTTTTAACGGCTATGATATTTTAGCAAATGCGCAGGGCTTTGTCAAGCGGAATTGTGACTTGCCGCGAATTTTATTTGCGCGGCTTTTGGCTGCGCGGGGGATTAAATTGCCCCGCCCGTTTTAGGGGCGGGGCTTCGGTGTGTTATCTGCGCTGTCAGAATGTGACCTTTACCGTTTTTATCTCGAAAGGCTTGAATCTAAGGGCAACTGTGCTGCCGTTTACTTCGAGCTGCTCCTCGTTTTCCTCGAGCAGGTTGCAGACATATACGCTCTTCGGGACGCGGTCAAAGATGTATACGCAGTCCGTAGTCTTGTTCCAAGTCTCGTATGCGCGGATGACTGTGTCGCTGCTGTCCTCGGCCTTTTTGACAGTCTCGATTATTATGTTGTCTTTATCGGTGCTCACGAGCGAGTAGCTGCTGTGCGCCGCCTTGCCGCTGACGCAGTAGAGCGGCAGGTTGAGCGAATAGCCCTGGCTGACAACGTCGGAGGTGTCGACCGAGCCCGCGTGCGGGTAGAGGGAGTATGTGAAATGATGAATCTCTCTGTCCTGCTCGCTGTTCGGGTTTACGGCGCAGCGCAGAAGGCTCGTTCTGATGTGGCCGTCCTTGATGTCGTGACCGTATTTGCAGTCATTGAGGACGGAAAGACCGAAGCTGTTGTCGCTGAGATCCACCCACTTGTGACCGACGACCTCAAACTGCGCAAAATCCCAGAGCGTGTTGCGGTGAGTCGGACGCTTGTAGTTGCCGAACTGGATGTCGTAGGTGGCCTGAGTCGCATTGACATCAACGGGGAAGTCCGCCTTGAGAAGAATCTTCTTCTCTTTCCAGTCGACCGTGTAGTCTATATCTATGCGCGGCAGGTCTGCGTAGAAGATAAAGCTCTGCTCAATGGTCGAGGAGAGGAACTTGCGCGTGACCTTTATAACTGTGCGGACGGGACCGCTCTCCGTCACGTCAACCGCGCTGACGTCGTTTATCTCGGTGTACTTCTGATCGAAATACGCCTTGATATCCCACGCCTCATGGTTGAACGGTCTGTCGTCAAAGGCATAAATTTTGTTGAGCACCTCGCCCTCGGGCGCAACGGCTCTGCCGGTCGCCTTGTGGATGAGAGAGGCGATGTTCATATCCCTGTCGAATCTGACGGTAAAGAACCTGTTGTCTATAGTTTTGTTCTCGACCTTGACGGTGTTTTCGCCCTGCTCGCCGCCGTGAATTATGCTGAAAGTCTTGTATCCCTTTGCGGGCACACCCTTTGCGAAGAATACGAGGCGGCCGTCGGCGGATTTCTGCCACGGCATGATGTTGCCGTCTGCATCGACTATCGAGAAATGCTCGTCAGCGGGCATATCGGTGATAACAACATCGTCGCGCTCTGCGCCGAAGGTGTTGAAAACGGTCAGCGCATTGCCGTCCGGGGTGCAGACAATTTTTCCGAGCGTCTCGGCAATCTCCGCCTTGCCCTCCGAGATGAGCTTTTCATACTGCTCCTTTGAGTCCTCATAGACCTCTTTTATCGAGGAGCCGGGGATTATATCGTGGAACTGGTTGAGCAGGATTATCTTCCAGCCGTCGTTGATGAGCTGCTGAGGATAAGATGCTATACCGTTTGAGTCGGCAACGGCGCAAATAGTCTCCATGTCGTGATAGAGCAGCTCGCTCTTTCTGTTGTATCGCTTGTTCCTGCCCTGCGATGTCAGGGTGCCGCGGTGGAACTCAAGATAGAGCTCACCCGCCCACTTGGGCAGTCTGCGCGAGCCCTTGACGTCCTTTTCGAGGTCGCGGTAGAAGTCTATTGCAAATTCCTGCTTGACCTTCGGGCAGCCGGGTATGCCCTTTTCCATGCGCCGACCCATTTCGAGCATATCGCGGGTCGGTCCGCCGCCGCCGTCTCCGTGACCGAAGGTGCAGAGATACTCGCGGTTCAAATCCTTCTGCGAATATCTGTGCCAGCCGCCGAGGATGTGCTCGGGGTTCAAGTATGCGTTATATGTAGTCTGCCAGGAGTCGCCCTCGTCGAAGCAGTCGGTGCTCGGCGAGAAATGGGAGAGTATCTCCGTGCCGTCTATGCCCTTCCACATGAAGGTGTCATAGGGCACTTTGTTGAACTCGTTCCAGGATATCTTTGTGGTCATGAAGTAGTTGATGCCGGCCTTCTTCATAATCTGCGGGAGCGCCGCACTGTAGCCGAAAACATCGGGGAGCCACATTATCTTATTGTCAACGCCGAACTCGTCCTTGAAGAAGCGCTTGCCGACTAAGAACTGACGGACAAGGGATTCGCCGGAGGTGACGTTTGTGTCCGACTCGACCCACATACTGCCCTCGACCTCCCAGCGGCCTGCGGCGATCATCTTCTTGATGCCCTCATAGACCTCGGGGTAGTCCTCCTTGACGAACGCATAGAGCTGCGCCTGCGAGGACATGAACTTGTATTCGGGATATTCCTCCATGAGCTTGAGGACGGTTGCAAAGGAACGTCCTGCCTTTTCCCTCGTCTGACGGAGTCTCCAGAGCCACGCAACGTCGATGTGCGTGTGACCTATGCAGCAGGCTGTGGCGTCCATGGCGTCCTTTGAATATATCTCCCTGTCGAGCAGGTCGATGGCGGCCTCGGCGGATGCCGCAAAGGTGTCATAGTCGGAGGTGTTGAAGTCGATAAGGTTGACGGCATCGTTGAGCGCCTTGACTATATCGATGCGCGGAAGATCGTCCGCGTTATAGAGGGACGCCACCTTGAGCGGAGTTCTGAGGTCGAAGATGAGGCGGTTCACAAGGTCGTCGACGACCTTGAGGCGCGCACCCATTCTGAGCTTGCCCTTGAATTCCCAGGCGTCCGAATACGCGTTGAGGCAGCAGTCGAATTCTTCGCCGCCCTTGGCGCAGTCGAGCAGGCGTATCTCGCTGTGGTTCGAGTCGCCGCCCTGACGGAGCTCGCCGTTAAAGTACATGATGAACTGCGGGTTGCTGCGATTCCACGGGCCGCTTGCGGAGGGGGTCAGCTGATAGACAACCGGTCTGCCCGCGAAGCGCTCGGGCACGGTGAAGCTGTGACGGAACCACGCATAGTCCTCTCTGTAGCCCCAGTAATCGTTCTCCGAGTCGAAATCAGTCCATTCGCCCTCGTCAATCTGTGAAAATTTATACTGTCCGTCGCGGAACTTGAAGCCGCCGAGCGTCTCGCTGTCGGGATAGAGGTATTCGTTCTCAAGATCCTCTATTACTTTATATATCCTTCTTGCGAGCATATAGCGCTCGGAGTTTTTGTCCGCGAAGCGGATATCTACATGGCTCATTTAATTGCTCCTTTCAAAATGTTGTCTATGTTATTTTTCAAAAATGACCCGAGTTTAATTTTCTGCCGCGTGTCTTCTCTCGTTGAGCTCGTCGAGGATACGCTTATGCTCCTTGTCGGACAGGGCGTATTTTATCGTCGGCAGGACGGAGAGAATGCAGCCGATGACGGGCGGGACGGAGACGATGAAGAACAGGACGGTCATGAACGGCTGATATTCGGGATTGAGACGCGGAATGCCGCCTGCGGCGATATAGTCGTTGACCTCCTGAACCTTGGCGTCGGAGAAGCCGACGACCGAATAGGCGATACCGTTTATAACTGTCGCAATAGCAGCGGTTATCTTGGCTATAAAGGTCTGCCCCGAGAAGAACACGCCGTCCGGGCGTATGCCGGAGCAGTATTCCTCGTAGTCGACGGCGTCGGCTATCATAAGCGACTGCAGGGCGTTTGTAATACCCATGGAGAAGCCGCTGCCGAAGAACAGTACGGCGCAGATTATGAGACAGGCAACGGTGGTCAGATCGTGGTTCGGCGCTATCATATAGACTAAGAACAGTCCGCCGTAGGGTATGGCGCCGATAAGGTTCGACCAGTTGTAGAGCGACTTTTTCTCATACTTCTTGACGAGCATGGGCGCAAGTCCCATCGAGAGGAACTGACCTATAAACAGCGCACCGCCGAGAAGCAGGATATAGAGCATGGCGAGCAGAGGATCCTTGCTTGCGTAGTAATACGAGACGAGCGACATCGCCGCGAGAGCTATTGTCGACTTGGGACTTCCGAGCACGCCGGAGAGCAGTATCTGGCGGAAGGGCTTGTTCTGCCACATGAGAGCAAAGTTCTGCTTCATCGTGCGCGTCTCTTTCGAGGCGGGGACGCGCTCGCGCACGAAGATACCTGCCATCTGATAGAGAATAAAGCCGACAACGGAGAATATTACAGCTGCGGTTATGAAGCCGAGGCGTTCGCCCTGAGCGGGAGTTCTGCCGTTGACCGCAAAGGTATTGCCGAGCTTCAGTGCGACGGAATTTACCGTCAGCAGGGTGATGCCCGCGCCGACGCTCGCCCAGATTCTCGCAAAGGAGAGGAGCTTGTTGCGGTCGTCGTCCTTTTCGGTCATGAGAGCGGTTATGCCCCAGAGCGGGATATCGCCGACCGTATAGGTCATGCCCCAAAGTATGTAGGTAAAGGCGGCGTAGGCGACGATGAGGATGTTGTGCATACTCGTCGCCGAGGCCGCAGGGTCATAGAAACCGAAGTTTGTAAAGCAGAGTATGGTGATTATCATTATCGGGAACGGAACAAAAAGCAGATAGGGTCTGCACTTGCCCCATTTTGTGCGGGTCTTGTCAACTATCGTGCCCATCATCGGGTCGTTGACTGCGTCCCACACGCGGGCGATAGCCATAATGACGCTGACTGTGAACGCGGGGATAAGAATGGTAAACTGAAGATAGTAGGTCAGCGCGGTGCCGATTATGTTATAGAATACATTCTGACCGGCCAGACCAACATAGTACATCGCACTCTCTTTTTTTGTGTAAGTTTTGAGCGCTCTTCCTTGCGGTGCATTGTTTGCCATATTTTCATACCTCCTTACTTTATGCAACAATTATATACTTTTACTTCGGGCGTTACAATAGATTTTTAGTTATTTTGCCAAAAAAACTTGCCCCGGCCGTTTAAGTTTTCAATTCCTTTTGTAAGGGTCGGCAACTCGACGACCCTTTGACGCGATAGCGCCACCGAGAATCTATTCATTTCGCCCGTGTCGTATACACGCTCTCCGTTTGACGCTTGCCCTCTGTGCCGCATACGGCGATAGCGGTGCGTCGAGTCGCCGCACCCTGCAAAGCGAATAGCTGCAAGCTGCTATATATAATGATATCCGCCCCTACACGGTTGAGTCAATTTTGCAATATTAAAGCTGTTTGACTGACGGCGGTTTATTTCCCGCAGCTCCCGATTCATCAAGCTGTTCAATCTGTCATACGACTTCAATATATATCGGAAAAGCCCCGACAGAAATTATACTGTCGGAGCTTTTCTGCTTTACGGACACGCGCTTTTATGCGGAGCCGTTTAGTGAAAATTTATGCGTGGTTATTGTGGATCATGTTTTTGATATCCGGAAGATTTGCCGTGCCCTTGAAGAACTTTCGAAGCTCGGAGAGACAGCGCAGGGGATTGGGATTCCAATCGGAGCGGGGAGCGGGCTTTATGCCGATATTTTCGAGCATCGGGCGCAGAGCTTCAAAGCGCTTCTCAAAGCTTTCGCAGTCCATATTCTCTCTCTTTGTCCAGCCGGCCTCGGCAACAGCCCAAAAGCGCGGGAAGCACATATACGAGAGCCTGTCAAAGTCGCGGACATACTCCGTCCAAATCGGGCACTCGACGCCGAACACGTTCTTCTTCCCCTCCTCGGTCAAGCCCTTGATATAGGGGTCGAGGCTGTAGGTTTTCTTGAGCGAGGTCATGCCGTAGGGGTAGTCGCAGTAGTAATAATAAAACTCGGAGACTATCATCTTTCCGCCGTTGTTGGCAAATTCGACCGAGCGATCCTTTTTATCCATCCAGCGCTGAACGATGATGTCCTTGGGCATCATGCCGCTGTTGAGACTCTCGTTCCAAACTATCGCCGTCTTGCCGTGCTTTTTGAGGAAATCTATCGCTTGGAGCACGAACCAGCCCTGAAGCTCCTCCTCGTTTTTGAGCCCTTTTTCTCTCATGCGCGCCTGGCACTTCGGGCACTCCTTCCAGCGGGTCTTGGGTGCCTCGTCGCCGCCGATATGGAAGAATCTGCCGGGGAAGAGCTCAACCATCTCGCCGAGCACGTCGAAAACGAGCTTCAATGCGTCGTCGTTTCCGGCGCAGAGAATGTCATCGTATATGCCCTGCTTTGTGCCGACCTTGAGCGGCACTCCCTTGCAGGAGAGCTCGGGGTAGGCGGCGAGCACGGAAAGCGTGTGTCCGGGCATATCGAACTCGGGGATGACTTCAATATAGTTGTCGTCCGCGTAGGCGACTATCTCACGTATTTCGTCCTTGGTGAAATGTCCCGAATATTCCTCGTCGAAGTGGTACTGCCCGAAATCCGAGCGGTGGCGGTGCGAGCCGACGGAAACAAGCTCGGGGTGGCTGTCAATTTCAACGCGCCAGCCCTGGTCGTCGGTCAGATGCCAGTGCATGGTGTTCATCTTGACGAGCGCCGCGGCGTCGATGAGCTTTTTGATGTTTTCGACCGTAGTCATGTGGCGTGCGCAGTCGAGCATGAACGCGCGGTATTCAAACGCGGGCGCGTCCTCTATTCTCACACAGGGGCAGATGTCGAGCTGCTTTAGCTGCTTTAATGTCTGACTTGCATAGAACGCTCCGCGCTCGCCGCCGGCGGTGGCTTCAACGCCGTTCTCCGTCACCTCGAGCACATAGCTCTCCTCGGACAGCTTGTTCGAAAGACGGGCGGAAAAGCTCTCGGAATCGAAGCTTTCTGTGTTGACGCTGCCGCCGAGGTAGTCGATTTTATTGGGGTTGGGAATAATGCTGAGCTGTTTCATTTTTCTTCTCCTCCAAAGGGCTTTTGTCAAGGGTCAGTATACAATAAACGGAGTCCAAAAGCAAGGTGCAAATCAGCTTTCGGGCTTTTCTTTTTCTTCGCCGTGGTTATCCTTTTTCTTCTCGGCTTTGCACGCCTCGGCGCACATCTCCTCCTGCATTTCGAGCGTTATCTGCTTCATCGTGCTTTCGTCTATCTTCATCAGCTTCATTAATATCGCCTGACGGGCGAGGATGCGGTTCATCTTGCCGTGAATGTCCTCGATTATTATCTCGGTTTTGAGATTTACCTTGTAGTCGTTTTCGGCGCGGCGGCGATCCTTTTCCTCCTGGCGGTTCTGGCTCATCATTATCAGCGGAGCCTGCAGTGCGGCGACGCAGGAGAGCACAAGGTTTAGCAGGATAAACGGATAGGGGTCAAAGGCGCGCTTTGCGAGTATGACATTTCCGACCATCCAGAGAATGAGCAGGACGGTGAAAGAGAATATGAACGCCCAGCTTCCGGCGAATTTTGCGATTTTATCCGCCGCACGCTGACCGAAGGTGTATTTTTCTTTGTCGGGGTTTGCGGCAATTCGGCTGTCCGCGAGCAGCGCGATTATCTCCTCGTTGCTCATGTCGTGCTTGACGTCGCTGATTATCTCGTTGACAAGTTTCTTGTTCTCTTTCATCTGGCACACTCCCTTGAAATTATCCGTATACTATTTTAACATAAGACGCAAGGATTTTCTATAGCTATATTTGCGTTTGCCGAGCGGCGGTGGTATACTGTGTTCAGACATAATTCAGTCTTATGTGCGGATAATATATAAAAAGGGGAGAAGAAAATGAAAGAGCTCATGAAAAATATTTCAAAATCCGAGGTTCTGACTCTGAGAGATCAGGTGCTCTGCCAGCCGGGGCAGGTGGTCAGCAAGACCCTCGCCCAGAACGACGCGCTGAGCATAACGCTCTTCGCTTTCGACAAGGACGAGGAGATAAGCACCCACGCCTCCGGCGGCGACGCATTTGTCACCTGTCTCGAGGGAGTCGGAAAAATAACGATAGACGGCGTTGACTACGAGCTGCACGAGGGCGAGAGCATAGTCATGCCCGCCGGACACCCGCACGCGGTCTACGGCAAGGAGCAGTTCAAGATGCTTCTCGTTGTGGTGTTTTGAAGATAAAATAAAATAAAAAATGTCCGCCGTATTAGATATAAATGCGGCGGACGAATTTATATAATTTTACCCCTGCTTCGAAAATTCGCAGCCGCAGTAGTCCTGTCTGTATAGCCCGTACTGCTTCGAGAGCTCTATCGAGCGCTTATACCCCTCGCGCTTTTTGAAATCCGCGGGCAGATGGCGCACCCCGTATTTTTCGCCCGTTTCCTCGCCGATTCGGTTCAGAAGCTGAGAGTTCTTGTGCGGGCTCACGGAGAGGGTGGTGGTGAAGTAGTCAAAGCCGTGCTTTTTGGCCTCGAGAGCCGTGCGCTCGAGCCGCAGATAAAAGCATTTTTCGCACCGCGAGCCGCCCTCGCGCTCCTGCTCATAGCCCTTTGCGGCTTCGATGAATTGCTCGTGGTCATATTCGCATTCGAGAAATTTTACGTTGTGCTCCGCGGGCAGGAGAGATATTATCCTGCGCTGTTCGCTGAGCCGGTGTTCATATTCCTCGGCGGGGTAGATGTTGGGATTGAAGTAGAGCACGGTGACGTCGAAATATTTTGTCAGATATTCGAGTACATAGCTACTGCACGGCCCGCAGCAGCTGTGGAGCAGCAGGGTCGGTACGCGCCCGTTATTTTTTATTTCTTCGATCTCGCGGTCGAGGGCGAGCTGATAATTTATCTTGTTCATCTCTAAACGCCTCCGCAGTATATGATACCGCAAAGGCGCAAATAAATCAACCGATCAGTCGAGTATGCGCCCGTCTGTCGATATTGTCACGACCTGCCAGGGGATAAATTTGCCGCTGTTTTGTAGCGCGATTTTTGCGGCGTGCTCAATACCGCCGCAGCAGGGGACCTCCATTCTGACGACAGTTACGGACTGTATGTTATTGTTTGCGATTATCTCGGTCAGCTTTTCGGAATAATTGACGCTGTCGAGCTTCGGGCAGCCGACAAGGGTTATGTGCCCTCTTATGAATTTTTCGTGGAATGCCGCGTAGGCGTAGGCGGTGCAGTCGGCGGCGATGAGCAGCTTTGCGCCGTCAAAATAGGGAGCGTTTACCGGCACGAGCTTTATCTGAACGGGCCACTGGCGCAGTCTGCTCTGCATTTCCGTCGGCTGTGACGGGGAAGCGGCGCTCTCGTCGCGGTTGATAGTCATCAGCCTCGACCCGGGGCAGCCCTGATGTCCGCCGCCTCTTTTCTTCATCATGTTTTCTTTGACCGCCTCCGCGTCGTAGGCGGCGGCCTCGCGCTCGACAAAGGTTATCGCGCCCGCGGGGCACACGGGCAGGCAGTCGCCGAGCCCGTCGCAGTAGTCGTCGCGTATGAGTCTTGCCTTGCCGTCAACCATGGCTATTGCGCCCTCGTGGCAGGCGGCGGCGCAGGCTCCGCAGCCGTTGCATTTTTCTTCGTCAATATGTATTATTCTGCGCTTCATAAAAATTCCTCCGAGTTAAAGCTTTGTTTTCTTGACCTGACAAGTCAATTATAGTAGAATTGAGACAGAAATACTGTTGTAAAAACAACGGAGGATTAAAAATGTTTGAAAATTTTGCGGAAATTAAATCGGCGCTGCTCTTTGACGGAATAGCCGAAACCGAACTGCCGGAGCTGCTCGGCGCACTCGAAGCGAGAAGCCGAAGGTATGCGGGGGGCGAAATAATACTGAACGAGGGCGAAAGAACGGATTCGCTCGGGCTTGTGTTGAGCGGCAGCGTGCTTATAGTGCAGGACGATTTCTGGGGCAACCGCAACATACTCGCGCGGATAACGCGCGGCGGGATATTCGCGGAGTCCTTTGCTTGCACGGGCGAGAGGCTGACCGTCGGCGCGCAGGCGGAGAGCGACTGCGAAATAATGCGGCTGAAGGTCGAATATGTGCTCAAATCATGCCCGAAATCGTGCTCGGCGCACTCGGCACTCGTCGGCAATTTAATGCACGAGCTCGCGCGCAAAAATCTGAATTTCAACTCAAAGCTCAGCCACATGGGCAAGCGCACGACGCGCGAAAAGCTGCTTTCCTATCTGTCAGCGCAGGCGACGAAAAGCGGAAAAAATGAATTCGATATCCCGTTTGACCGCCAGCAGCTCGCCGACTATCTGTGCGTTGACCGCAGCGCGATGTCCGCTCAGCTCTGCGCGCTCAGGGACGACGGAGTGCTGGAATTTAAAAAAAATCACTTTATTTTGCTGCGATAACCCCGTTTTGCAGCAGCACTGTACGATAAATTACCCACTGAAATGAAATCTCTTGACAGAAAATTATAAAAGGTATATTATGGAAAAGGAGATATTCGACGGAATATATTAATAAATGTATCGGAGGAGAGACAATGAAAAGAAAAAGTATTTTCAAATCCCTGCTTGCCGCCGCCATGGCGCTGATAATGATATTCGGCGTCGCGCCCCTGAGCGGCTTCGTCGGCATCCGCCTGCCCATGCTTTCGCTGAAAGCGGAAGCGGCAACCACCGAAGACGGACTTTTTGAGTATGAGGTGGGGAAAAGTTGGACAGGTTCCGGATATCAGGATGGAGTAACAATAACCCGCTACAAAGGACCTAATTCCGGAGAGGTCGTTATTCCGAGAACAATAAAAGGATATGAGGTCAAATGGATAGGTGATGTATATTCCGGTGCGGCGGTTTTTCAAGGCTACACGGGAATTACAAGCATAGTGATTCCCGACAGTGTTATATCAATAGGCGGGTCTGCCTTCTCGGGCTGCACAAGCCTTACAGAGATAGTAATACCCGACAGCGTTACATCAATAGGCGAGTCTGCCTTCTCCGGCTGCACAAGTCTTGAGTCAATAACAATAGGCAGCGGAGTTGAAGGTTTAGGCAACGGATGGATAGCGTCCTGCCGAAGGCTTGAGAATATAACCGTATCGTCCGAAAACAAAACCTATTCGAGTGTTGACGGAGTGCTGTTTAACAAGGACGGAAGCGAGCTGATAGTATATCCCGAAGGCAATAAGCGCAGCACATATACCGTCCCCGACAGCGTTACATCAATAGGCGAGTTTACCTTCTCGGGCTGCACAAGCCTTGCAGAGATAACCATACCCGACAGCGTTACATCAATAGGCGGGTATGCCTTCTCCGGCTGCACAAGCCTTGCAGAGATAGTAATACCTGACAGCGTTACATCAATAGGCAGGTTTGCCTTCTCGGGCTGCACGAGCCTTACAAAGGTCAAGCTTTCAAACAACCTGACGATAATAGAAGTCGGAACTTTCCGCGACTGCACAAGCCTTAAAGAAATAGTAATACCTGACAGTGTGACGGAAATAAGAAGCAATTGGGGGTATGCGAATGAAAGCTGTGATGGAGCCTTCTCCGGCTGCACATCGCTCTCGAAAGTGAAACTGTCGAAGAATCTGACTAAGATAGAGGGAGATACATTCTCCGGCTGCACAAGTCTTACAGAGATAACCATACCCGACAGTGTGACGGAAATAAGATGCAATTGGGGTCTTGGAGCCTTCTCCGGCTGCACAAGTCTTACAGAGATAGTAATACCTGACAGCGTTACGGGAATAGGTTATTTTGCCTTCTCCGGCTGCACAAGTCTTACAGAGATAACCATACCCGACAGCGTTACATCAATAGGCAGGTTTGCCTTCTCGGGCTGCACAAGCCTTACAAAGGTCAAGCTTTCAAACAACCTGACGATAATAGAAGCCGGAACTTTCCGCGACTGCACAAGCCTTAAAGAAATAGTAATACCTGACAGTGTGACGGAAATAAGAAGCGATTGGATGTATGATAGATGTGCTGGAGCCTTCTCCGGCTGCACAAGTCTTGAGTCAATAACAATAGGCAGCGGAGTTGAAAGTTTAGGCAACGAATGGATAGCGTCCTGCCGAAGGCTTGAGAATATAACCGTATCGCCCGAAAACAAAACATATTCGAGTGTTGACGGAGTGCTGTTCAACAAGGATAAGAGCGAGTTGTCGGCATATCCCATAGGCAACAAGCGCAGCTCATATACCATTCCCGACGGCGTGGAAAAAATAGGCAAAAAGGCTTTCTACGGCTGCAGATATATTGAGTCGCTCACTATCCCCGTGAGCGTTGCCGAAATCGAAGCCTCCGCGCTCGGAAACTGCTATGATATAAGAACCGTTTACTACCTCGGCACACGCGAGCAGTGGAAAGAAGTGATTATCGGTGAGGACAACTATATGTTCGCGCTGGTGAACGTACACTGCATTGACGAGCCCCCGTGCGACCACGTCTGGGGCGAATGGAAGGTTGTCGAGGAAGCGACCTACGAAAAAGAGGGTCTCGAGAGAAGAGCGTGCTCGCTTTGCAATATAGAGGAAACAAGAGTTATTCCCAAGCTCGTCAGGGCGTCCGCAATCGAGCTCTCCGAGAGCGAAAAAACCGTGTTTGTCGGCGACACATTCACGATCACCGTAACAGTGAAGCCCGAGGATGCGTGGAACCGCACCGTCACATGGAGCTCGTCCGACCCGTCGATAGCGACCGTTGACGAAAACGGAACAGTCACCGCGATAGCCAAGGGCGAAGCGATAATAACCGCCGAATCGGCCGACGGTGTGAAAGCGGAGTGCAGGGTCACGGTTGAGAAAAAGGATGGATTCTTCAAGACGTTGCTCAAGATCATCACCGCTCCGTTCAGAGCGATAATATACCTCTTCAAAAAGCTGTTCGGCAAATAATCCGAACAGAAAAGCAAACGAAAAGTCCCGACAGGCATTGTGCTGTCGGGACTTTTCCTGTATAAATCGAAGCCGTATCAGATATTGGCAAATTGGGATTTGCGGCACGGATTCGCCCGCATTGATTCGACTGTTTTGTTTTTCAATGTCTTTGTAGGGTGCGGCGACTCGACGCACCCCCCGCCAATCTCATTTTCCCCTAACCGATCAAGGGCGTGCTTTTATGCACCCTGCAATAATATAAAAAACCGACCTATGAGTCATAGATCGGTTTTTGTGTCTTATGAACACCCCGCTAACGTCGGGGCATTTTTATTCGGCCTGCTTATTTCTTCTTGCCGGTGCCTTCGTATTCCTTTATCCATGCGACCATGTCGGTGAAGGACTGCTTTGCGCCCATGGGAGCGTAGCCGAGCTCTTTCTTGGCCTTATCGCAGCTGAAGTTGCAGTTGGAGGTCAGCTTGCGGATGGAGTAGCGGGTGAAGAGCGGAGTCTTCTTCGCGGCGTTGTAATAGACCTCCATGAGAGGAGCGAACGCCTTTGCAAGGCCGAGAGGAAGCTTGAAGCCGGGAGCCTTTGTGCCGCAGATATCTGCGAGCATATGTATAAGCTCGTCAACGGTGACGACCTCGTCGGTGAGGATATAGCCTTCGCCGGGTCTGCCCTTTTCGGCGGCGCCAATCATGCCCTTGGCAACGTCGCGCACGTCAACGAAGTTGTATGCGCCGAATGCGAGCGATACGGGGAACTTGCCGTTAAAGAACATTCTGACCATCTCGCCGACGGAAGAGACCTTGAAGTCATAGGGGCCGCAGCACGCGCCGGGATAGCAGACAACTGTCTCAAGCTTGTCGTCGTTATTCTCAAATACATAGTTTGTGGCGGTAGCCTTAGTCTTTGCATAGGTGCCGTCAAGAATCTCGGGATTGAAGTGAGAAATCTCACGCATAACCTGATTGTCGGGGAGCGGGGGGTAAGCGTCAACGGAGGAAGCATAGACAAGGCGCTTTACGCCGCACTTTTTGCACGCCTCAACGACGTTCTTTGTGCCGTCGACATTGACCTTCCAGGTCATGTCCTCGTTGCCCTTGTTTATCTCGATAACGCCTGCAAGGTGATAGACGACGTCCGCGCCTTCAAAAGCCTTTTCGAGAGAAGCGGGATCGGTGACGTCGCCGAATACGCGCTCGCAATTGATGCCGTCAAAAATCTTGCTGTCTTTTCTGATGAGTATTCTGAAGTTTTCGCCGCGTGCCTCGAGTTCCTTAACAAGTGCGTAGCCGACGTGACCCGTAGCGCCCGTGACGACTGAAAGCTTGTCTCCCATTAGTAAAATACACTCCTTTAATTTAAGCTTGCGGAGCATATTATATATCAAAAAAGCTTTTTAATATTTACACTAAAGAACTATCGCGGGGCAAACTGATAATATTTTACTTTTTTAGTTAAAGTGCCGAAGTGTTTCGCCAATAACATTGACTTTTTGTATGTTTAGAGCTATTATTTATAATGAAAATTTATGTGCCGAGCGGCGTGACGCTTGAAAAACGGGCGCTCGGGCAGAGAACAGACATCTGTAAATTGAAAGGAAGGATACAAGTGGCAAAATACGTCCTTGCACTCGACCAGGGAACGACCAGCTCGCGAGCTATCGTTTTTGACAAGAAGGGCAACATTATAGCCAAAGCGCAGAAGGAGTTCGATCAGATTTATCCTGCTGCGGGCTGGGTTGAGCATGACCCCATGGAGATACTTTTCAGCCAGTTTCAGGCGCTGACCTCCGTCTTTTCTTCGAGCGGAGTGAAGCCCGAGGATATAGCGGCTATTGGCATAACCAATCAGCGCGAGACCACTATCATGTGGGACAGGGAGACGGGAAAGCCCGTCTATAACGCCATCGTCTGGCAGTGCCGCCGCACGGCAGAGCTCTGCGAGCAGATAAAGGCGGACGGCATGGAGGAGTACATAAAGGACAAGACGGGTCTTGTCATAGACGCATATTTCTCCGGCACAAAGATAAAGTGGATACTTGACAATGTCCCGGGCGCACGCGCGCTCGCCGAGGCGGATCAGCTGCTCTTCGGCACGGTTGAGACCTGGCTCATATGGAATCTCACCGGCGGCAGAGTGCATATAACCGACTACTCCAACGCATCGAGAACCATGCTCTTCGACGTTGATAATCTCTGCTGGGACGAGAAGATGTGCGAATATCTCAATATCCCGATGTCCATCCTTCCCGAGGTCAAGCCCTCAAGCATGGTCTACGGCAAGGTCGCGGGCGGCATAATCGGCCTTGAGGAACTCGAGGGTATTCCGATTTCGGGCGCAATAGGCGATCAGCCGGCGGCTCTGTTCGGTCAGGCCTGCTTTGAGCCCGGTCAGGCGAAGAACACCTACGGCACGGGCTGCTTCCTGCTGATGAACACTGGCGAGAAGCGCGTCAAGTCGAAGAACAATCTGCTCACCGGCGTCGCGTGGGGTATCGGCGACAAGGTCGAATATGCCATAGAGGGCTCTGCGTTCAACGCAGGCTCGGTTATCAAGTGGCTGCGCGATGAGCTGCATATGATAGACAACGCCAAACGCTGCGACGAGCTCGCCGAGAGCGTGCCCGATGCCAACGGCATATATTTTGTCCCCGCGTTCACGGGACTCGGCGCGCCCTATTGGGATATGTATGCGCGCGGCTGCATAGTCGGACTCACGCGCGGAGTCAACCGCGCCCATATCGCGCGAAGCGTCCTTGAGGCGATAGCCTATCAGATGACGGATCTCCTTGAAGCGATGGAGGACGATTCGGGCATAACCTTTACGGAGCTGCGCGTCGACGGCGGCGCGAGCGTCAGCAATATTCTGCTTCAGATACAGTCGGATATGATACGCACGATAGTTGACAGACCCAAGACCGTTGAGACGACGGCTCTGGGCGCAGCATATCTCGCGGGTCTTGCCGTCGGCTATTGGAAGGACAGGGCTGAGATAGCGCAGAACCGCGAAATCGAGAGAATATTCACCCCTCAGATGGAGAAGTCACACCGTGACGAGCTCTACAAGGGCTGGAAACGCGCAGTCGAGCGTTCACGCGACTGGGCGAAGGACTGATATTATCTGGCCGCCGACCGGTTTTCTGATCGGCGGCCGTAAAAATACCGAGCAACAGGAAAGGAAAACTGAAATGGATTATCTGAGCGAATCACTGAAGCTTCACTATAAACTGCGCGGCAAGCTGGAGATAAAGCCGAGAGCAGGGGTCGGCAACAAGGACGAGCTGTCCCTTGCCTACACTCCCGGAGTCGCGGCGGCGTGCCTTGAGATAAAGGACGACGTCAGCAAAAGCTACGACTTAACGCGCCGCTGGAACACCGTCGCGGTCGTCACGGACGGCACTGCGGTGCTGGGACTCGGCGACATTGGCCCCGAGGCGGGTATGCCCGTTATGGAGGGCAAATGCGTGCTCTTCAAGGCGTTCGGCGATGTTGACGCGATACCGCTTTGCGTGCGCTCGAAGGATGTTGACGAAATAGTGAACACCGTCGCTCTGCTCGCCGGCTCGTTCGGCGGAGTGAATCTCGAGGACATTGCGGCCCCGCGCTGCTTCGAGATAGAGCGAAAGCTCAAGGAACGCACGGATATCCCGATTTTCCACGACGATCAGCACGGCACGGCGGTGGTCTGCCTTGCGGCCGTTATGAACGCGCTTAAAATAGTCAAAAAGCAGCTCTCGGACTGCACCGTTGTTTTCAGCGGCTCGGGCGCCGCGGGCGTTGCGATAGCGAAGCTGTTTGACTCCATAGGCGCTGGCGAGATAATCATGTGCGACCGCAAGGGCATAATCTGCGCGGGCGACGATTTGACTCCCGCAAAGGCGGAGATAGCCGCATTTACAAATAAAAATCACCGCACCGGCACTTTAGCCGACGCGATGAAAGGAGCCGATATTTTTGTCGGAGTCTCCGCGCCCGGAATAGTGACCTCCGAGATGGCGGAGTCCATGGCCGAGAATGCCATAATCATGGCCATGGCAAACCCCGTGCCCGAGATAATGCCCGACCTTGCCAAGGCTGCGGGCGCTGCGGTAGTCGGCACGGGCAGAAGCGACTTCCCGAATCAGATTAACAATGTCCTCGCGTTCCCGGGAATTTTCCGCGGTGCGCTCGATGTCCGCGCAAGCGACATAAACGAGCAGATGAAGATAGCCGCCGCGAAGGCAATAGCTTCTCTCGTCAGCGATAAGGAGCTGAATCCCGATTACATCCTGCCCGCGGCGTTCGACGAGCGCGTCGGAAGGACGGTCGCCGAGGCGGTGGCGCAGGCTGCGAGAGACAGCGGAGTGGCGAGGATATAATCAGAACTCGGTGGTGTATATATCGCCGAGCTTTATCCCGCTCTTTTCGCAGCGGGAGTTGATAATGCTTTGCGCCTGTTCTATTACGGTTTTGAAGGACAGGGGCATCTTGTCGGGTATCTGGCGCGACGCGTTTGAGCCGGCGGTTATCAGCTCGTTTGCGACGCGGTCAATGATATTGAGGTAATTTCGGTCGTTGAGCACTTCGGCGTTCGGAACCCATTCGCAGGGGAACGTGCCCTTGGCGGACTCCGCGATTATGATTCTGTACATAATCAGGCAGTATATCATGTGCATGACGTCCGAGGAGGTGCCGCTGTTCTCCTGGCGGAAGGTCAGAAACTTTCGGAGCTTGCCCGCAACGCGGAATATTGTCAGCGTGCTGAGCTCCGCGTCGGAGTAGATGTCGTCGTTTATGCCGAATGCGCCCTCAAAGCCGCGCTTCGATTCGCTTATGCCCAAAAGGTAGTCCGTGGTGACATTGTAGTAGTCGGCCGCGCGGCAGAGAAAATCAAGCCCGCATTCGCGTATTCCGTTTTCGTAGTGGGAGAGCAGAGCCTGCGAGACGCCCAGCCCCGCTGCGGCTTCCTTCTGGCTTATGCCCTTTTCCTTTCGAAGTGCGGACAGCCGCGCAGTTATACCTGTTGCCATATAGATACCCCTTTTGATTTATACAATCTGTATAATCATTATAGCAGATATCCGTCGATTTTCAATTATACAGTTCAACAAAATACTCGGCGTATTTTTGGAGGAAATATGAAAAGCTATATTATATATATCATCAGAAGCGGCGCCACAAGAGAGGAGACCGAGGGAAAATACATCGGCCATACCGACGTCGAGCTCAGCGAAGAGGGCAGAAAGCAGCTCGAAAATATGCGCTCGGAGCTCGTCTATCCGCCTGTCGGCGCGGTTATATCAAGCCCGCTCAAGCGCTGCACGGACACTGCGGTGATACTCTATCCCGACAACAAGTGCATAACAATAGACTCGCTCATAGAGTGCAATTTCGGCGAGTTCGAGGGCAAGGACGCGGAGGAGCTCAAGGATTATCCTATGTTCCCGCGCTGGCTTGCCGGCGAGCAGGGCGTCGAGCCGCCGTTCGGCGAGAGCAACGAGGCGTTCGCAAGGCGCGTGTGCGAGGGCTTTATAAAAATAGTTGACGGACTGATAAAGACCGAGACCGACCACGCTGCGATAGTCACCCACGGCGGCGTTATGATGGCGCTGCTCACGAATTTCGGACTTCCGCAGCTTCCGATGCACGAGTGGATAACCCCCAACGGCTGCGGCTACACTCTGCGCGTAACGCCGTCGCTTTGGATGCGCGGGCATAAATTAGAGGTTGTCTACGAATTCCCGTATGAGAAGAACGACGGCGGCGAGGAAGAATAAGACGCACGGGAGGCGGCAATATGCAGTACAGAACCATAAGAGCGGCAGCGAGTGCCGAGTTCGTTGAAAAGCGTTCGCGGTTCATCGGCTATATATCGCCCGTCACGACTCAGGAGGACGCGGCGGCGTTTATAGACTCTATCCGCTCGAAGCACTGGGATGCGACGCACAATGTTCCCGCATATATAATCAGAGAGGGCAACATCTGCCGCTTTTCGGACGACGGCGAGCCTCAGGGAACGGCGGGAATGCCGGCGCTCAACGTCCTTCAAAAGGAGGGGCTTACCGACTGCGTGCTTGTGGTCACAAGATATTTCGGCGGCATACTTCTGGGCGGCGGAGGGCTTGTCAGAGCCTATTCCCACGCGGCGAAGCTCGCAGTTGACGCGGGGGGCACGGTGACCCGTGCCGAGTGCAGTATAGTGAAAATCCGCTGCGACTACACATTTTACGGGCGGCTCGCCTCGCTTATCCCGGAGCAGGGCGGCATAGTTGAGGACACGGCGTTCGAGGACGCGGTGACGGTGAAAATGAGAATACCGCAGGAGCTTGAGCCTGCCTTTGAGGCGCGGCTCGTTGACCTTAGCAACGGCACCTGCCGCGGAGAAATAACAGACACGGTTTTTGCGGATATAGACTGAGGAGGAGAAAAAATGAAGATACTGTTTCAGGGCGATTCCATAACGGACGGCAACAGATATAGGGAGCCCGAATGCCGCCACGATTTGAACCATCAGATAGGGCACAGCTACGCGTTTATTGTCAGCGGGATGCTCGGCGCGGAATATCCGGACGCCGGACTTCAATTCGTAAACCGCGGCATTTCCGCCGATACGACACGCGGACTGCTCCGCCGTTGGCGCGAGGACGCGCTCGACATAGAGCCGGATATTTTAAGCATACTTATCGGAGTAAACGACTGTTTCCTTTTTGAGGGCGAAAATCATATTGAGCCGGAGGAATATGAAAGCAATCTCGAAAATATGCTTTCGCAGTCCTTCGAGACGAACGCCGAGCTGAAGGTGTTCCTCATGGAGCCGTTTTTCCTGCCGACAAGGGACAGATACAAGTCGGAGGAGGACGTTTGCCGCAGGAAGCTGAGCAGATATTCGCAGGTCTGCCGCCGCATTGCCGAAAAGGATGACAGGATATTTTTTATCCCGCTTCAAAAAGTTTTCGACAGCGCCGCAGAGGGACGCGACTGCGCCTACTGGATATGGGACGGCATCCACCCGACGGAGAGCGGTCACGCGCTGATAGCACGCGAGTGGATAAAAGCCTTCAAGGCGATGTTTGAATAAAATAATCGCAACTTTTATCAGCCGCCCTTTATACAGGGAGCCTAAAATAACACCAACAAAAAATCCTCCGTATGTCTCATACGGAGGATAGCTTTTTGCTTTTTATTTCTCTGCGGCGGCTCTTCTTGCCTGGAGCGCGTCGGATATCTCCTGCTTTTTCTTGCCGACGATATCGTATTTGAATATCGGGAATGCGGAGAGCAGGGAGAGAATTCCGGGGACAACGGAATAGGCGAAGAACACCGTGTCCTTGGTCTTTGTCGTGAAGCCGGCGGCGGTGCCCGCGGCTATCTCGCGCACGGTGTCGGAGTAGCCGGAGACCTGAACGAAAACAAGACCGAGCGCCATGCCGAGCGCAAGGCAGATCTTTATGGTCAGCGTGAGCACCGAATATGCCGTACCCTCCATGCGCTTGCCCGTCTCGTACTCATAGTAGTCAACGCAGTCGGCGGTCATTATCATGGGCATGAGGTTGACGGACGCAAACTGCAGCCCTAAGAGGAAGAGCGAGAAATAGAAGAGCACGGTGAGCACCGTATTGCCGGGGTTTATAAACCAGAAGTGGGCTATCACGAACGAGAACACGGATGCTATAAAGCCGTAGACCGACAGGCCGATAAAGACCTTCTTTTCGTCGAGCTTCTTTATGAGGAACGGGCAGGCGGCCATGCTTATCATCGTGCCTATCGCGGTCGAGATGCCGAGCACGGCGACGAGGTTCTGCGAACCGAGAAGAATGTTGGCGGCCTGAACCTGAATGCCCATAGCCATCTGACGGCCGAAGCCGAGGAAATATGATATTATAACGAGCATGAACGGCTTGTTCGATTTGAGTGCGTTCAGCATATCCTTAAAAGAAATCTTTTCGCCCGCCGAGTAGGGCACGCGCTCCTTGTTGATGAGCGGGATGAGCATGAACAGCACGCAGCCGAGCACGGCCGTGAGGACGGCTGTGAACAGATACTCGTTTGCTATCATCGGCAGATCCGTCTCGCCGCTCTTGACGAGCACCTTGGAGCCTCCGGGAATGATAAGGCAGGCTATCGGCACTATAACGACGCAGGCTGAGAAGCCTATCTGCTTGAAGGTGTTCGAAATTGAGACGACATTTGTGCGCTCCGTCGGGTCGGGGGTGAGGACGGAGGCTATGCCCTGCGAGGGCACGTCGCCGAGGGTCATCGCGAAGCTCCAGAGCAGGTAGGTCACGAAGATCCATATGTAGACGGCGACCTTGTTCGTCTTGAACGGCACATCTATGAACACCGCCGAGGTCATGACGAGCAGGGGAAGTATCGACTTTGCTATCATCGATTTGAACTTGCCCTTTTTGCTCTTCGAGCGGTCGATCATGTTGCCGACGAACGGATCGAAAACCGCGGAGAGGATTTTTGCGACGAGCACGAGAATACCGACTACCGCGATATCCGCGCCGAGTATCGACGCATCAAACTCCGCCTGATACGAGTTGAGAAGTCCGACTATCGCCTGAAAGCCGAAAAGCCCGAGCGAATATGCCGCAATCTCCTTGAAGCCCATATACTTTGCCTTTGACGAACCCATTGTTATTCCCCTTTCGGTAAGTCCCGAATCATTATTGGCCGCAGATTCAAGACTTTACTGTACTAAATTAATTTTATTATAAACTGCGGATTTAAGCGTGTCAATAAAAACAGAATATTTTTTGCCGCGCATTTTTCGCTTTTCTTGACACTTGACGATATAATAATGTATAATTTACTATGAGTCAATATAACGACAGGAGGATTTATTAATGATTTCAAAGAAACTTTTCGGCACTCTTCCCGACAAAAGAGAGGTCGATATATACGAGCTTAAAAATTCAAACGGCGTCAGCGCGTCCGTCATAACCTACGGCGCAACCTGGCAGTCGCTCTTTGCGCCCGACAGAGACGGTAACTTTGAGGATGTCCTCATAGGCTTTGACGATTTGGAGGGTCATGTCGAGCGCTCCGACTATCAGGGTCAGATCGTCGGCAGATATGCAAACCGCATCTGCGGCGGCCGTTTCAGAGTCGGAGACAAAGAGTTCGATGTGATAAAGAACGAAAACGGCAAGACCTGCCTGCACGGCGGCGGCGAGTTTTCCCACGCGGTTTGGGCGGCGAGAGTCGAGGGCGAGAGCCTTGTTCTCGAATATACGAGCCCCGAGGGCTCAAACGGCTTCCCCGGAGAGATGAGCGCAAGGGTGACCTACACTCTCGATGACAGCAACGAGCTTTCGATTTCCTATGAGGCCGTCTGCACCGAGGATACTCCGATAAATATGACTAACCACGCATATTTCAATCTCGGCTCATACAAGCGCCCGAATGTCCTCTCACAGGAGCTTCGCCTGTCCTGCTCGCACTACACTCCCATGGATGCGGACAGTATACCCACCGGCGAGATAAGAGACGTCACCGAAACGGCGTTCGATTTCAGACAGATGAAGGCTATCGGCAGAGATATCAACTGCGCAGACACCCAGATAGAGCTTGCAAACGGCGGATATGACCACAATTTCTGCATAGATTCCGATACGCAGGGCGCGTTTGCGACCGCATACGACCCCGAGAGCGGGCGCGTTATGGAAGTAACTACCGATATGCCCGGTGTTCAGCTCTACACCGGAAACTTCCTCAACAACATCCCCGGCAAGGGCGGCACGCTGATGAACAAGCACGCGGGCTTCTGCCTTGAAACTCAGTTCTATCCCGATTCCCCGAACCGTCCGAACTTTCCGCCTTGCATTTTCAAGGCGGGCGAGACGTTCAGAAGCCGCACGAGCTTCAAATTCTCGGTAAAATAAATTTTTCAGAGGCGAGTTTATGAATTCAACGGGTGCGCGGGCGCTGATAGATGTTCTGCTCGAGCAGGGAGTCGATACGGTTTTCGGCTATCCGGGCAGCGCGGTGCTCGATATCTACGATGAACTTTACAAATGCGATAAAATTCGCCATATACTAACCTGCCATGAGCAGGCGGCGGCTCACGCGGCGGACGGCTACGCGCGCGCGACGGGCAAAACGGGCGTCGTTATTGCGACCTCGGGTCCGGGCGCTACCTGTCTCTTATA
>ERZ1026772.682-NODE-682-length-22860-cov-4.836527_pt1 | contig 22860 bp, 21 predicted proteins | sample MGYA00380124_ERZ1026772 | MGnify/ENA primary metagenome ERZ1026772 (study PRJEB33269, sample SAMEA4719760) | human gut metagenome | biome: human-associated habitat; feature: organic feature; material: feces | place: Cameroon | collected 2013-10 ...
GCGTGCTGGACACGCTCGGCGTCGACTTATTACGTAAAATCTGAGGTTACAGTGTAAAAAATATAATGAGTTTAATAAGAAGTTTGTCTTTGATACATATCGTAATTCCGATGAGTTATCGGCGACAGCCCTTATAAAAGAAACCTTGGCCTCACTTGCAATATTTGGGTACGGAAATCAATCAGTCACGCCCAATGATAACGCACGAAAAATACTTGAAGGTTATGTAGATATACTAAAAATCGTTTTACCGCCCAAATTGGGATTTGAAAAGATTTCGGTGGTTGTTCCGGAAGTAATGCTGTGCACAAAAACGGGTAATTTCCCAATAGATGCGGTTTCGGGCGGTATTTCTTCAATAATTGATATCACTTGGCAACTCTATATGTTCGCAGATACATCAGAATCTTTTGTGGCCCTGATTGATGAGCCAGAGAATCATCTGCATCCAGAACTGCAGAAAAACTTTTTGGGAAACCTAATCAAGGCATTCCCTAAAGTGCAATTCATTGTAGCAACGCATAATCCCTTTATGATTAGCGCTGTAAGAGATTCTAATGTATATGTTCTAAATTACAATGAGCTAAATAAGGTGTTTTCTACTAAGTTAGATTATGTCAACAGAGCTGGAACATCTAATGCTATCTTGCGTGAGGTGTTGGGAATAGACACTTCTATTCCATTCTGGGCGGAAGAACATCTAAAGGATACAATTGAAAAATATTTATCCAAAGATTTTACTCAAGAGAATCTGGATAATTTAAGGAGAGAAATGGAAGAAATTGGACTGGCTGATTTTATTCCAGATACCATTTCTCGGATTGTAGAGGAAAAAACAAATGATTAAATTATCTAAAGTACCAAAACCACAGGTTTTGGTAGATAATGCTACTCAATGGACTGCAGAATATCTGGCCTGCCTTAATGCAAATCAAAAACCAAGTGATACTATAGCACATAGATACAATCATCCTGATATAAAGGCTGTCTTAGAAGAAGAAACCAATGGAAAATGCGCTTATTGCGAAAGTAAAATTAAACATATTGAATTTGGAGATATTGAACATATCCTCCCCAAAAAGAAGACCGCCCGACCAGATTTATATGTTGAATGGAGCAATCTAACCTTAGCTTGTGAGGTATGTAATCGTACTTACAAAAAAGATTATTACGATCCTCAAAACCCTTTAGTGAATCCATATGTGGATGATCCAAATGATTTTTTCCTTTTTCTCGGTACAATCATTTCGACAAAAAACAATAACTCACGCGGTTTTGCAACTGAAAACATATTAGGATTAAATAGAAGTGACTTGGTTGTGCGAAGAAATGAAAGACTGCAATCAATCAGCAAGTTGCTTTTTTCGTGGGAGCAAGCTACAAGTCCAACAATTAAGGATATTTTGGCAAATGAGCTTAAAAAGGAGTGTGCACCGGATAAAGAATACTCAGCGTTTGTTAAGCACTTCCTTATTGCAAAGGGATTCCCAGAAAGTAAGTTAGCATAGAAAGTACTATGACTGATGCTTTAGCACATGGGATAATTTAATAGACACTGTCTGTTATAATTAAAAACCTTGATGGCTGTTAGTGATATGAAAATGCCAGACAGTGACCGGCATTTTCAACAGGAATAACGGTACTAATGCAACACAAAAACAGAAACCCCAGACTATCAAATTGAAATTGGTAGTTTGGGATTTCTGCTTTTGCAGGATATATTTTTTGTCGTGTGCTTGACATACGGGTGCCGGAGGTCATGAAAACGGAAATGCTCGATGCCGTTGTTCTTCAGAAGTGTGCTGAACGCATACGACAGACCGTTCGGATCATAGTTGGTCACGTATCCCTGCTTCTCAATCCGTTTGATCACTCGGTCCGGCATTGTCACATATCGGTCCGACGAGAACGTTTTCGGCGGCTTAACAACCCACTCGCGGGCATCATTAAGAACCATGTCTTTGCAAACGTGGATAATATTTCCATCTATGTCATCCATGGTAAGGGCACATATTTCACCTCTGCGGAGCGGACCAAACGCAGCCAGCATCACAGGAACCTCCAGCTCCGTGCCCTCTGCCAGCGCAACGACACGCTTCACGGTAGCTTCGTCCGGAATATTCAGCGTACTTCTTTCCTTCTGCGGAAGCCTTGGCGGCGCCAACCGGATCCGGTTGTAATCGAGAATGACAGTAATGAAGCCATAGTAGTTCCGCACAGACTTGGGCTTCATATTCCTCTTCACAAGATCATCTACAATCCGCTGCAGATGATCTGTAGTCAGATCGTGTATGTTCATATTCATGAGCCAGGGGAAATATAACGCAAGGCACTTCTGAGCAGATTTGTATGTTCTTACCGTTGCCGGGCTCAATACAGCTTCCCGGGCAAGCAGGAACGCTTCTTCCGCATCTTCGAATGTTTTGTCGGTTACTTCTGCCGTCATGGCTTCTTTGTGATCCAGAAGATAGCGCTGCGCTTCTCGCTCAACCTCTTTTTTGCCGGGGCCGGTGAATGATTTCTTGATCTGCTTTCCGGATGCGGTTTTTACAAAAATTCGAACTCTGAAGTTGCCGGACGGAAGTTTGGTTGCTTTCATAGTACACCTCCTGAAAAATGGGCACAAAAATAGCGCTTACATTTGTGTCAGCGCTCCGGAGATGGTACCATGTAGAAGATTCGTGGAGAATCCATGGTACTCTCTGGAGTGCCGGCCGCTCTGGTGCTGGTAACACCGGGGCGGTTTTCTTTAAATCGCAACCAAATAAATATCGTGTTGAGCGTCAATCATAGTGGAAGCGATGAAGCGGATCAAAGTAGTGATGCGTGGATGGCTGAACTACTACAGAATTGCGGATATGAAAAACAACATCTTCATGTCGCTGTTTGCCAAGCAGGTGAATCCGGATGTGTATCTGGAAGCAGTGGAAACTGTCAAAGACGCGTAAGAGGAATTACTCGGACTGGAGCTGCCGGGATGGGCAGCCTGTGAAGGAGCCTATAGTCGAAAGGCATACTGGAGAATGGTCAACAAGGGAGTAGTCAAGCGGGCGCTGACAAAGGAAAGACTGATACACTGGGGTTTTTATGACTTATCCTCAGCATACCAGTCCATGCACGAAAACTGTTGAAACCGCCGTATATCGAACGGTATGCACGGTGTGAGAGGACGGCGACTAGTCACCGCCGTCTACTCGATTTTTACTATTCGTATATTACGTATAATGCACTATCATATAGTTTCGGGTAGGGGATAGGCCTTTTACCTGGTATCGGGCAAGCGAAGAAAGGAGGCTTTATGGACGATATGAACCTGGGAGAAATCCTGAAGGAAGTAGCTGAGGAAAACCAGACCAGAAAGGTTCTGGAACTGCTCAATGAAAGCAAGGATCTGGAGGAGGCTAAAGAAAAAGTAAAGTCCTTACTGGATAAGTAAGGACAACGGGCAGAGAAAAGGGCGGTGGACTTGCCAGAAGCCGCCCGAATCTCTTATCAGCAGTTTTCATGGCAAGATCAAGGAGGAGACGTGAAGAAAAAAGGAGAGCCGTTTGATCAGGTCAAGTACCAGAATGACTATATAAGGGAAAATTACGACTGGATAAGCCTTGTTTTCCCCAAAGGCGAGAAAGTCGCTATCGGGGAAGCTGCCAGGAAAGAAGGAGTAAGCATGAGCGAGTATATTCTGGCAGCTGTAGATGAGAAAATGGGAAGAATAAATAAAGAGGCAGAAAAACGATAACAAGAAGCTTCTGTCCGGAATCCTTCTTGCTACCGCAATTCTTAATCTTCTTCAGGCCGCAATCGAACCTGTGAAGGCTCTGAAGTAGTAAGGCGGGGGCGAAAGCCCCTGTCTGCTTCAGAGTATACCAGAGAAGGAAAAAAATACAATGAAGTAGGTTGAAATCGCATTGAGCTTGGCACAGGAGCTTGGCACAGGGACTACTCACGGACAAACATCTGCATGGTATTCCGATTATTCGCAGGAAATCGGCGAGATGCGGAAGTATTTCATGCTGACATGGCTGCCGTCTCTGACAGAAAGTCCGATCTGTCCCGAAAGGTATGGATGGTCGGTGTCGGTATATTGCAGAACCTCATTTTCAACCTGTGCCTCAATCCTGTTTCCGCTGGCGGTTATGCGGATTCTGACCGGCTTGTCAGGAGTCCATTCAAAGGACTTTTCGGTTAAGATACGGTATCCGTTGCTGTTCTTTAAGAGAGCAATCTTATGATCCAGCAATCCGACTGCATAAGAGCGAACGCCTCCCTGCACACGGAAATTTACCATGTGGAAGCTTCCGGTCCGCGGAGTGATGAGAAACTCTGCAGAATAGTCGGTCCAGTGATATGCTCCGGTGTAGCATTCGGCAAAATCAGAGCATGATAAATGCAGTTCATTTTCCGCGAGATACATGTGACCGGTCAATCGGGTAAACTGGCTGATTTCGCGGTGCAGGCCGGGCCATTTTTCTTCCTTGCTGTAGGCCATATCATAGGTGTAGTCAGGGCTTCCGTCGATATAGAAATCATCAATAAAGCCTGCGCATTCAAAGGCGGGACGCAGTGTGTTTATTCCGGTGAAAACAAACCCGATCTCGTCAATCAGCACATTCTCCATCTGAGGAATGGAGTAAGACAGAGACGTCCATTCCTTCTTTTTCATTCTGACAAAGTCGCCGTAATAAACTCTTCCGGAGTAGCCATCATGGAAATAAAGCCCTGCGGTTATCGCATCCGCTTCCGAATACTCCGGGATAAAAGCACTTCCGTGAATGGTCTGCCCGGGATAAATGAGCGGTGAGAAGCAGGGATTATACCGATCATCGCTGAAGTCGTCAGGACAGTAGCAGGTTTTTTTATAAACATAGACATTGCTTCCCGAAGGCACAGAGGTGACCGTGAATTTCAGTGATCTGGAACCTGTATGCGTAGCTTCGGAGGAGTTCTCAATCCGGATATTGGAAGAGCCCTCCTGCTTGAGTGCATCGTCGTCCGTCTTTACATGCATGGCATGCGTGGATCCTGGAAATTCAAAATGGCAGGCGTCAATATGGCTGTCAATGATGTCCTTCCACGGCTTGGGCGGTGTTTCTCCGGAAAGCGCATAGGCGAGCTTTGTGATATAGAGCGCCCCATAGGGAATATCCATGTTGTTTAAGGATCCGATTACGCTGGAGCAGGCCAGAAAATCATTGACGGGCTCACGGAATTTCCGGTAGTTAATCGCATCCAGACCACCACGAACGCCCATAATCGTGCTGATGTTGCCGACATTGCAATCGGTATCCCACCCGCACATGCAGCCAATGGCAAGTGTGCGGTCAAAATCACCCTCGCCATAGAGAAGTGCCAGAATCATGACACAGATGTTCGGAATGATATGGCAGTTTCCGGGATACCGGTCATAGCCAAAGCTTTCGTAGATGTATTTGAAGCCGTCCTGCCAGGTGCTTTCGGGATGTCCGTCATAGAAGTGCATGACAGAGCGAACTGCTCTTGTGTATTCACAGTCGGAGGGAATGTAGGAAAGTCCCTTTTCAATGATGCTGCGGATGTCACTTTCCTCGAAGGCATAGCTGATGCATGCCGCAATAAAGATGCCTCCGTAAATCCCGTTCCTGTCATGTGTGACGCTTGCCGCCTCTCTGGCAAGACGCGCAGCAAGATCCGGATTTCCGGGTGCAACCAGTCCCCAGGTATCGATGAAAATCTGACCGCCGATCTGTTCGGCTGTGGCGGCCCCGTTCTGCTCGATGCTCCCGCTTCTGGGAGCAGGAATTCCGTTCCGCAGATTCAGATAGGCTGTGTGTTCGGTGGAAATTCCGTAGCCGCCCCACCAGAAGAAGCCGTGCTCACAGGGAGCATAGTTTAATAAAGCGTCGGCGACATCCTGAGCGCAGAAATCCTTTCCTCCATCCTTATAGTGTCCGGAATCCTCCAGGCCGCGAAGAAAAAAGAGCGGCCCGTTTGTGTCGTCATCTGCCGCAAATAATTTGTAATCCTGCGGATAGTCATCCAGTGTTCCATAAAACTTTTTGATTTTCTCGTAGGTCCAGCTTTCCACCGGAGCGCCATATCGAACGCCGATCACCTTTGCAAGCCATCCGGCATAGATCTTTTCAATATATTCTTTTTTCATTCCCTTTGCCTTTTCCCCTTTTTCTGTCGATGACATATCATGGATGCCTGAAAAATCGGGTGTTACATATACTGAGATAGTAAGATTGCAAACAGAAGTTTGCAATAGCAGAAAGAAAATGAACATAAAGCACAAAAGTTATATTACTGTGAACAAATGAAATATATTCCAATAGTGACCTGATGATAATATACAGTCATGCAAACATTCACACATCAAAGCCACAGGCAAATGGCGGAAGATGTAAGCAAAAGAGTTCTGTCACAATGACGGAAAAAGGAGGGTTACTTTTATGAAAAAGAAAGTGATGGCTGTGGTAATCGCGTCCATCATGGCGAGTTCCATGCTTGCCGGATGCGGCTCCTCAAATTCTGGCGAGACCGGAACCGGCTCTGAAGTTTCCGATGAGGCGGAAGGTGCTGCGGAGGAAGCGGGCAACGCAGAAGCTGCATCCGGAGATCCGGTTACCATTACATTTATGCATGACTGGCCGGAGCACGAAGCAGCGTTCACAAAGATTGTTGAAGATTTCGAGGCGGCAAATCCAAACATTAAGGTTGAGACACAGGTGATCACCTGGGATGTTCTGACACAGACTCTTACCACAGACTTTGCAGCTGGTGAGGCTCCCGACGTAGCATGCTGCTGGTCCTCTCAGATGGGATCTTTCAATGCGCTGGGAGGAGTTTATGATCTGACTCCTTACATGGATGCAAACGATGGCGAGTGGAGAAATTCGCTGTTAACATCTGCGGTGCAGGTTGGAACCGTTAATGATCAGGTTTTCTGCGTGCCTTTCAGAACAACCAGTACCGTCCTTGCCTACAATAAAACGATGATGGAAGAGAATGGCTGGGAAGTTCCCAAGAACGTGGACGAGATGGAAGTCCTGATGGACAAGGTTAAGGAAAAAAATATCAAGCCGCTCATTGTTCCCGGAAATCCTAGTGGCTATCATTTTGATACTGTCGTTCAGACATTCGCAATGTATAACCTGTATGATTCCGGTCAGCTGACAACGCCAGAGTACCTTTCTGGTCGTGACCCGAAGGTGAGCGATGCTTTTACAAAGGCGGGTACAAAACTGAGAGACTGGATTGACAAGGGATATATTGATGCAACAGGTCTTTCTATGACGCGTGAAGATGCTTCTGGCCAGTTCTATCAGCAGAAGGGCCTGTTCGTATTCATGAACAACAATGAGCTTGGAGATATGGAAAAGAACGCGAAGGAAGCTGGATTTGAAATCGGCGTTATGGGCTTCCCGGCACCGGAAGGTCATCCTCAGCTTCTTTTCAACTTCGGTGCTGATTCGTTCATGGTTTACTCCGGAACCGAGCATCCGGATGAGGCAGTGAAGTTCCTGCAGTATATTACCAGCGAGGAGGTACAGCAGGAGTTTGGCAATAGCACTGGTTCTGTTATGGCAAATAAAAATTGCTCCTATGAGAATGAGAATCAGGCAGCATTCAGCAAGATCTTCTCTGAATCAGAGAGCTACAGAATCAACTATGACTACAACGCTGGTGACGTTGGAGGCGATGTTGGTAAGGTAACTTCGAATTTTGTTGCGGATCCCAGCGTGACGCCGGAAGAGTATGGACAGCAGGTAGAAGAAACTTTCACAAAGTGCCTGGAAGAGAATGGCTGATCGACAGGTGATTCGTTCCAAAGGGCTGGTATAGAAGATATGCCAGCCCTTTTTGTAAGGAGACGTGCGATGAAAAAGTCTTTAAATTATAAAACCAGCAGAAAGCTCTGGGGATATGTTTTGCTGATACCCGGTTTTTTTTTCCTGGGCTGCTTTACGCTTTTTCCATTCGTAAAAAGTATCGTCATGAGTTTTACAGACTGGAATGCGATCAGCCCTGATTTCAGTTTTGTGGGATTAAAAAACTATAGTGATGTATTTCACAATCAGGACTATTGGAATGCAATTAAGGTGAACCTGATCTTTGCGGTTATTTCAACTGCAATTCAGACGATTCTTGGCTTCCTGCTTGCCTTTGTGGTTTATTATCTTAAATCCGGATGGCAGAAGTTTTATAAAGTGGCATTGTATCTCCCGGTAATTCTTCCGGCCTCCGTGATCGCTGTGATGTGGCGCTTTCTGTTAAATTACGACTCTGGCCTTATTAACTCAATATTAAGAGGTGTGGGCTTTGATTTCCTGACGCATGCCTGGATTGGAGAGAAAAGTACAGCACTGGGAACAATTATTGCGGTAAATACCTGGCAGTATATCGGATTTACCATGGTGCTATTCTATATAGCAATGATCAACATCCCGAAGGATGTTCTGGAGTCTGCAGCAGTCGACGGTGCAACGAAGAAGGATCTTTTCTTCCACTTTTTCCTTCCCCTTACGGCTGGAACTACTGAGACAAATGTCGTTCTTTCCATCTCAGGAGGAATGAAGTCCTTTGCTTTGTTCTACATGCTGACCGGAGGCGGCCCCGGAACGGCGACTACAGTTGTAGCAATGCTGATTTACAATGCGGCATTTGTCAATTTCAAGTTCAGCAGAGCTTTGGCAATGTCGTCAATTCTGTTCGTAATTATTCTTGCGATGGTCGTTCTCAGCAGAAAGATCGGACGCAAGTACAATTATGAATACCAGTAAAAGGGGAACGCCACTATGAATAAAAGGAAAATTTCAGTAAGAACCATAATCAGTCAGATCGTGCTGATTTTGCTGGCCATCATGGTGCTGTATCCGTTGTTTTTTATTCTTATGACATCCGTTAAATCGAATCTCGATGTGTTGGCAAATCCGTTCGGTATCGTCACCTTCCGGCCTGAAAACTATATTGAAGCGTGGAAGGTAGGCAAGATCGGAAAATTTTTCATGAACAGTGTCATTATTACTGCAATGACGCTTGCTGTTCAGCTTGTTGTCATTATTCTGGCAGCTTTTGCCATCGGCAAATTACAGCCCTGGGGACACGGTTTTATTGAGCTGTTGTTCTTATCCGGCCTTTTTATTACATCCGAAATGGTCACCATCCCCAATTTCATCACGCTGAAATCTTGGGGACTAAACGGAACACGTTGGGCCCTGCTGCTGCCTTATGTGGCTGGTGGACTTCCGACCGCAATTTATATAATGGTCAGCTATGTGAAGAATCTTCCATCGGAATTGGATGAGGCAGCAATTATAGACGGATGTAACATCTGGCAGAACCTGATTTATCTGACGGTGCCGCTGATGAAGCCGGTCATTGCGACGGTTATGATTTTCAACTTCCAGGGAACCTGGAGTGAGTTCTACTGGGCATTGATTGAAATCAAGAAGGATGCGCTGAAGACGCTTCCGCTCGGACTTATGAATTTCAATTCACAGTTCAATACCGATTACGGAGTGCTGTGCGCCGGCCTTTGCATTGCTACGATTCCGGTAGTACTCGTATACTTGAAGTGCTCCTCGCAGTTTATCGGCGGAATGACAGCGGGCGCTGTCAAAGGTTAATGAAATTCGTGTATTATGAGCCTGTGTTATTGAGACACAGGCTCTTTTTCTCAAAAGAGGTTCAGGCAATTCGTATAATCACTGGAGGGTTACATTTATGAAAGACTTTTTAAATGATCTGATTTATGATCCGAATCCGGCTCCGATCACAGAGCCGAGATTTCAGATGGAGAGCGTGGAGGATCTTCCGAAGTCGGAGCGCTTCTCACTGACCTGCAACGGAACAGAGCGTCCGGTATACTGGACCGATTCCTTCAATTATGTCCCTGTGGTCGTGGATGGGCAGGAGGAGCTGGATATTACGGTTACGATCCATGATGAGTTTAAGGAAGTTGTCATTCGCCCGGTCAGCTATGATATTCATTTTGAGCAGGAAGGCAACAAGCTTCACATTCACCTGGATCAGCCGCTGAAATTCACCGTTGAGACAGACGGCGGACTCCACAATGCGCTTTTTGTGCTCTGCTCCAGAAGAATTCCGAAGCCGGAGAACACAACCATTTATTTTGAAAAGGGAAAAGCATACAACGTCGGTGTGCTGACCTTAAAGCCGAATGACACGGTTTATGTGGAAGAGGGGGCTGTTGTTTCGGGCTGTGTGTACGCAGACCACTGCGACAACATTTCCATCGTAGGAAACGGAATAATCAACGGTGCCTGCTGGCATCTTCCGGACAGCAACGCACACCGTTTCTTCATCTATCTGAAGTGGTGCAACAATGTCAGACTGGAAGGCTTCACGGCGGTGGACGGACCGTCCTGGCATGTTGTTCCGGCGGCCTGCGATCACGTTCTGATTGATAACATCAATGTAATGTCACGTATTGTGACCGGTGACGGAATCGATGTGACGAGCAGCCGCTTTGTGGAGATTAAGAACTGCTTTATCCGTGCAACGGATGACTGCATCTGCATCAAATCCCATGCTCTGATCGGAGATACCTCGACGGTCAGAGAGGTGACGAAGGTGCATGCGCATCATAACGTCATCTGGAATGCAGAGCCCGGAAATGCCATTGAAATCGGTTACGGTCTGCAGGCCGAGGTTCATGATCTTCTGTTTGAAGAAAATGATATCATTCACTGCCAGTACGAAGGGAACATGGGCGGAGCTGCGATTTCCATCCACCAGGCGGACGGCGGTCATATCCACGATATTCACTACAGAAACATCCGCATCGAGCAGGCGGAGCAGAAGCTGTTTGATATCAAGACGCTGCTTTGCAAATATACGATGCAGTGGGAAAAGGGAATGATCGATGACATTCATTTCGAGAATATCACGGTATTGAACGGCGACTTCCCGGTTTCCACGATCCGCGGTTTCCAGACGCCGGAACGCGAAGTGCGGCCGCATAATATTTATTTTGACAACATTAACATTCTGGGCAAGCACTGCAAGACCTTCCAGGATCTTCGTCTGATGAACGAGCTGGCGAATGATATCTATATTGATGGAGAGAGGACCTTTGTCCAGAACAGGTTCTGAGAAACCATTTGATGAATGAGCAGAAAATTTATAACTGTTTTACAAGGATGCTCACTGACAGCATGAGGACTGAAACAGTTTTCAGTCCCTGTTGTGTATTTGAATAATAAGCAAGGAGAAATGAAATGAGATCGTATCCGAAATGGCTTTCTGACGCTGTTTTCTATGAAATCTATCCGCAGTCCTTCTATGATACGAATGGGGATGGAATCGGAGATCTTCCCGGCATTACGGAGAAGCTCGATTACATCAAATCCCTTGGCTGCAATGCAATCTGGCTGAATCCTTGTTTTGATTCTCCCTTTAAGGATGCCGGCTATGACGTAAGAGATTTCCGCAAAATAGCACCCCGTTATGGTACGAACGAGGATGCATACCGATTGTTTGAGGAAGCACATAAACGGGGGATGTATGTTCTGCTGGATCTGGTGGCGGGACACAGCTCGGAGGAGCATGAGTGGTTCCAAAAGAGCAGTCAGCCATATGTGAATGAGTATACAGACCGCTACATCTGGACAGATTATTGCTTTGACAACGGAGACGGCCTTCCGTATGTGGCAGGGGAAAGCGGACGAAGCGCAACCTATCTGATCAACTTCTATAAATGTCAGCCGGCTTTAAACTATGGCTTCCTTCATCCGCAGAAGCCGTGGCAGCAGCCGGTTACGGCAGAGGGTCCCAGAGCAACCGTGCAGGCACTGAAGGATATTATGCGGTTCTGGCTGGATCATGGGTGCGATGGCTTCCGCGTGGATATGGCATCGTCGCTGGTTAAATTTGATGATGAGGAGAAGAGCGGAACCGGAGCCATCTGGCAGGAAATCCGGAAGGAGATGGATGAGGACTATCCGAATGCGGTTCTTCTTTCGGAATGGAATGAGCCGGGGCAGGCCCTGAAGTATGGCTTCCATATGGATTTCTGCCTGAATGGAGTGGGAAACTGCTACTCTTACCTGACGCGCGATTACTGGAACGGTGCGGCGGCATACATCGAGAACAACAGAACGCGCCAGAAGGAAGGCTATTGCCGCGGAATGCTGGAAGACGCGATGTGGGACGGCAGCATCGAGGACCACACCTATTTCCGGAAGGACGTTTCCAGTGACATTACACGGTTCACGAATGTCTACCGGGAAAAATACGAGGAATCCCGCGAATATGGCTTCTGGTGCCTGGTCACCTGCAATCATGACACGCAGAGAATGAGCTGGAAGCTGTCGGACGATGAACTGAAAATTGCATATGCCATGATCTTCACCATGCCTGGAGTGCCCTTCCTGTATTATGGCGATGAAATCGGAATGAAGTATCTGGATGTTCCGACAAAGGAGGGCGGTTATTATCGGACGGGCTCACGTACTCCCATGCAGTGGAATAAGGGGAAGAATCTGGGCTTTTCCGATGCGGATGCATCGGAGCTGTACCTGCCTGTGGATGCATCGGAGGATGCTCCGGATGTGGAATCGCAGCAGAAGGATCCGGATTCCCTGCTGAATCTGGTGAAGAAGATTGTGGAATTCCGCCGTTCGCACAAAGAGCTTCACGCGGAAGCGCCGTTTGAGATTTTGTATGCGGATGCGGAGAATCCGGTATTTGTATACAAAAGATCGGATTTTGTCATTGCGGTGAATCCCAAAGCACAGCGCTGTGAGGCTCCGGTTTCTGTGAATGGTGAAATTGTATTTAAAATCGGAAATGCGGCAGCGGAACCGGACAGGCTTGTTGTGGAGCCGCAGTCCTTTGTCGTGTTTCGAACTGCCTGAGGAAAAGAAAATGTCGGATGTAAAAAATCATTCAAAAACACTTGATACAATCGCTTTGCTGCGGCGGCTGGAAAAGCCGAAGGGAAGAGTGGATGTAATTCTGGATACAGACACCTACAATGAGATTGATGATCAGTTTGCACTTTCCTATATGCTCCGGTCTCCGGAGAAGCTGAATGTAAAGGCAATTTATGCTGCTCCCTTTCATAATGAGAAATCAGATGGACCGGCGGACGGAATGGAAAAGAGCTATCAGGAGATTCTGAACATTCTGGAGCTTGCGGGAAGAGCGGAGCTGAAGCAGGAGGTATACAGGGGTTCGCTTCGGTATCTTCCGGATGAAGAAACGCCGGTGGATTCCCCCGCTGCGGCAAATCTTGCGGAGAGGGCAATGGAATATACGCCGGACCGGCCTCTTTATGTGGCTGCGATCGGAGCGATTACGAATATTGCTTCTGCCATACTGATGAATCCGGAAATCATTGATCGCATCGTAGTCGTATGGCTTGGGGGCAATGCACACAACTGGCCGGACAGTCATGAGTTTAATCTGTTTCAGGACATTGCGGCGGCAAGAATCGTCTTTGGCTGCGGAGTAGCCCTGGTTCAGCTCCCCTGCAGCGGAGTGGTATCTTCCTTTGCGACAACGGGCCCGGAGCTGGAATACCATCTTTCCGGGAAAAATGCACTTTGTGATTATCTGATGAAGACTACCATCAGCGAAGGCCTGAGATGCTCGGGCGGTCAGCCCACCTGGTCACGCGTGATCTGGGATGTTACCGCAGTGGCATGGCTTCTTGACGGTGATTTTGAGGATGATTATCTGGTGGCCAGTCCGATTCCGGAATACGACCATCACTATAGCTTTGATCCTACCAGGCATTTGATCCGATATGTGTATCACATTCACCGGGATGACCTGTTTGAGGACCTGTTCCGGAAGCTTTCGCAGTGAAATCGTTAAAGCATGACGACCCCGTTTCCGGGGATAAGTTCCTTCCGTACATGCATTACGGCAATGGCCGGATGAGAGAGCCCGGAACCACAGAAGATGGCGTGGAGCGGCAGAAGTTCATGATTACGGCGATCATGGAAAATGCAGACGGAGTATATCATGCATTTAAAAACCGTCTGAAGAAGGAACGTGAATATACAGAGATGATGGATATTGAATAATGAAACCCGGGCGCCGATTTTCAGGCGCCCGGGCTTTTTTCAGGGATCCTGATGTTGGTTTTCTTTTTGACCATCAACAGGTATAATATTATTTCGGATGTGTATTTTCAGAAACAGGATTGAGACTGATGTTCAAGGATAGACTGATTGATTTTTATTACGATACAAGAGAATTCCTCAGAAGGAACAAAAAGGTTGTGATGCCATTGTTCCTTCTTCTGTGCGTTTTGATTACGGCAGGGCTCGCCTTTTCGCTGCGAAGACAGACAAGGGAAAAGGCACAGGAGGCAGCGTCCCTTGCAGAAACGGAGGAAACCCCGGCGGAGGAAGTGGAGCTGGAATTAAATGCATATGAGGATGTCGATGCTCTGTTCCAGAATTATTACAGGGCAGTGGCAGAGGGAGATGCAGATACCATTCAGAGCATCAGCTCTGCACTTTCTGACGAGGAGAAGATCCGGATCCGGGAGCTCGCCAACTATATTGATTCCTATACAACGGTTGACATCTACACCAAAAAGGGACCTGTGGACAACTCCTATGTGGCTTATGTCTATACGAAGCTGAAGCTTAAGGATCACGAGTGGGAGATACCGGGACTGCAGACCATGTATGTCTGCACCAGGGATGATGGAACTCTGTATATAAATAATGATGAAACGCAGCCGAAGACGGTTTCGGAGTACATTCAGCTGGTATCGGTACAGGATGATGTGGTAGATCTGAATAACCAGACCTCTGCGGAATACAACGATCTTCTTGCTTCGGATGCGGAGCTTGCGGATTACCTGGATCAGATTGCATCAACCATTGATATTTCTGTTGGACAGCAGCTGGCGGCCTTGAATGCATCCCGAAGCGAAGCGAATGAGAACACAACCTACCTGAGAGCGAAGACGGATGGTGTCAATATCCGCAAATCGGCCTCTGCAGAAGGAACAAGGATCGGATCGGCCTCTGCAGGAGACAAGTTCCAGCTGGTGGAAGAGCTGGCAGATGGATGGAGCGAGATCATCTTCAACGGACAGTCCGCGTATGTAAAGAGCGAGTTCTTCGATAAGATCGAGCCCGGTGCGGCGGATGATAGTCAGGAAAGCACTTCCGGGGAAGCCGGGCAGACGACGTCGGAAGATGCTTCGGGTGATGCTGGTTGAGGATGCATTTGGAGGCGAAAAGCATCCTGATTCAGAGAGATGTCCTGTCAGGGATGTATTTCCGTGGGGAAAAGCATCCTGATTCGGAGAAATGTCCTGTCAAGGATGCATGTCCGTGGGGAAAAGCATCCTGATTCAGAGAGATGCTCTGTCAGGGATGCATTTCCGTGGGACAAAGCATCCTGATTCGGAGAAATGTCCTGTCAGGGATGCATTTTCGTAGGGAAAAGCATCCTGATTCAGAGAAATGTCCTGTCAAGGATGCATGTCCGTGGGGAAAAGCATCCTGATTCAGAGAGATGTTTTGTCAGGGATGCATTTCCGTGGGGAAAAGCATCCTCAAATCATAGAGCCAGCAGATAGAGATGCAATGGGTGTAAGCTTACCGGCTTACGGCATAGGATGGGAGGTTTGAAATGAGCAGATTGAATGTAGGAATTCTCGGGTGCGGTGCCATTGCCGCGACGATGGCGAATACAGTACGGAAAACCAAGGGCTTTTGCATGTATGCGGCAGCTTCCAGAAATCTGGACAAGGCAACCGGTTTTGCAAAAAGAAACGGAGTACGGAAAGCTTATGGCTCCTATGAGGAGCTTTTGCAGGATAAGAAGGTGGATCTTGTCTATATTGCAACACCTCACTCTGAGCATTTTGAGCATGCAAAGCTTTGCATTTCCTATGGAAAGCCCTGCCTTGTGGAAAAGGCATTTACGGTTAATGAAGCACAGGCGAGAGAGGTGTTCCGTCTTGCGAAGGAGAAGAATGTTTTCATTACGGAGGCAATCTGGACAAGATATATGCCGTTTGTCCGGACAATGAAGGAGGTTTTGGCAAGCGGCGTCATCGGAAAGCCGGTCTGCCTGTCGGCAAACCTCGGATATGCGATCAAGGGCAAGGAGCGCATGGTGGAGCCTGCACTTGCCGGAGGGTCCCTGCTTGATCTTGGCGTGTATCCGCTGAACTTTGCCTCGATGATGTTCGGAGATGACCTTTTACGCGTGGAGGCTTCCTGCACGTATACGAGCAAGCATCTGGATGAGCAGGACAATCTGACACTGATTTACAAGGACGGACGGATGGCTGCATTGACCGCAACGATGCTCGGGACGACGGATCGAAAGGGCACCATTGTCGGAACAGAAGGCTATCTTGTGATCGATAACATCAATAATTTCGAGAGGATGACGGTCTATGACGGGAAGTATAAGAAGATCGCTTCCTACAAGAGACCCAGACAAATCACGGGCTACGAATATGAGCTGCAGGCCTGCCGCATGGCTCTTGAGAACGGATGGCTGGAGTGCCCGGAGATGACACACGATGAGACCATCCGGATGATGCGGATTTGTGACGTAATCCGAAGACAGATCGGTGTGATCTATCCGTTTGAGAACGGATCGGTTCCGGATCCGGTCAAGGTGGAAGAAGGTGCAACCTCACAGGTTGGGGAAGTGATCGAGATTTCGCCGGAGCTTCAGATTGCCCCGCAGGAGGATGCGATGCTTTTCATGGAAGGACCGGTGGCAGATGCGGGGGATGCACAGGTGATCGCGGGCGAGCCGGAAACTGCAGAAGCTGACGGCAGCATGATTGCGGACGAGCCCATTGCTGCAGCGGATGCGAGTGCTGGCTCAGAGCAGGCAGGCTCCGATATGACAGAGGAAGCTTTTGCGGTGTCGGAGAAAACCGGTGAGTCAGAAACACCGTCAGAAACACCGACAGAAACACCGGCAGAAACACCGACAGATACATCGACAGAAACACCGGCAGCAGCACCGGCAGAAGTACCGGCGGCTGCAGACTGAGGAATGTGATGGCAGAACGAGTGGTTGTAGGTATGTCCGGCGGAGTAGATTCCTCCGTCGCGGCATACCTTTTGAAATTACAGGGATATGAAGTGATCGGTGTCACCATGCAGGTGTGGGATGCGGCCTGCTCCTTACAGATGGAGCGGGAGGGCGGCTGCTGCGGGCAGAGCGCTGTGGATGATGCAAGACGTGTCTGCGGACTTCTGGGAATTCCGTATTACGTGATGAATTTTCGTGATGTTTTTCAGGAAAAGGTGATCGATTACTTCATTGATGAATATTTGCAGGGGAGGACACCGAACCCATGCCTTGCCTGCAATCGGTTTGTGAAGTGGGAGGCACTTCGGATCAAGGCGGGTGAGATTGGAGCACGTTACCTTTCAACGGGACATTATGCCCGGGTGGAGCAGCTCCCCAATGGACGCTATACGATCCGGAATTCCGTGACCGCAGCGAAGGATCAGACCTATGCGTTGTACCGCCTGACACAGGAGCAGCTTGCACACACGCTGATGCCAGTGGGAGATTATCATAAGGATGAGGTCCGGAGAATGGCAGAGGAAGCGGGAATTCCGGTTGCGAATAAGCCGGACAGCGAAGAAATCTGCTTTGTCACGGACGATGATTATGCCGGCTATCTGGAGCGAAATGCTGCGGAACGGATTCCGCCCGCAGGACGCTTTGTCTATCGGGATGGAACGGATCTTGGACCGAACAAGGGCATCATCCATTATACCGTGGGGCAGAGAAAGCGCCTTGGGATTGCACTCGGACATCCGGTTTTTGTGACCGGGATCGACGCAAGGACCAATACGGTGTATATCGGCGAGAACGAGGATGTTTTTGCGGATACGCTGACCTGTCGGGAGCTGAACTTTATGGCGATTTCGGAGAAGGAGCTTCCGATCGGAGAAAGCCGGCGCGCAGAGGGGAAAATCCGCTATGGAGCAAAAGCTGTGCCATGCACCATCACAAGGACCGGCGAGGATGAGCTGACGGCGCGGTTTGACAGTAAGGTCCGGGCGATTACGCCGGGACAGGCGGCGGTGTTTTATGAGGGAGAGCACATCCTGTGCGGAGGCAGCATCTGCGGATAACGCACATGCAAAAACATCTGCAGATAAATCATCTGCGGATAACGCACATGCAAAAAACATCTGCAGATAATGCATCTGCGGGATGGACGATGAGAGGAAATGATGAAACGGGCACTGGTAATCGGAGCAAATGAAGAAGCGGTTTTTTCCATCCGGACGGCGCAGAGGCACGGCCTTTGGGTGGATGCCATGGACGGCAACGAAAAGGCAAAGGGTCTGCCGGCGGCCGATGAGGCTTATCACGTGGACATCAATGATCTTGCCAGGGTGTTTACCATCACGGACCGGCTGCAGCCCTGTGTGGTGGTGCCTGCGCCCATCGGGCACTGCCTGACCACCATCGGCGCTGTCAACGACAGATATCATCTGGCCGGAGTTTCGCAGGCAGCTGCGGAGAAGTGCACGGATAAATACCGGTTTCACCAGGCAATGGCAGGAGCAGGACTTCGGAATGCGGAGCTTGTTTTGCTGAAAGAGGGGCAGAAGGTCCGGGAAGAAGAGCTTTCCGGGATGACCCGGTTTCCCGTGATTGTAAAGCCTCGCTTTGGCTCCGGAAGCCGCGGAGTGGAAATCTGCGGAAACCGGCAGGAGCTTTTATGCTTCCTTCGATATGAGCTCGGAAAAGACACCGGACTTTTGGAGGACTACATCGCGGAAACCTGCATCCCGGGACCGGAGTACGGCGTGGACGGCGCCTATGTGGACGGAGAATTCCGGATGGTTTTGCTTCGCCGCAAGAAGAATACGCCGCCGCCTTACCGGCAGTGTGTGGGATACTATGCACAGCTTCCGGAAGAGGAGCCTGCTTTCTATGAGAAATGTTGCCGGCTGATGCAGAAAACCGGCGAGGCCATGGGCTTTCAAAACTGCGTGGTGCATGCAGATCTGATCCGGGAAAGAAAAGAGGACGGAACGCTTACGGACGAGCCGTTTGTCATTGAAACCTCGGCAAGACCCTCCGGACATAACCTTTCGAATCTGTTCACCCCTCTCTCGACCGGCGTGACGCTGGTGGAGGATTTTCTGAAGCTGGCACTCCCGGAGCTGATGGACAGCCGGAATGAGAATAATGAGAATACAAAAGGGCTGTTCCGGCCGGAGAAGACAAGAAAGCTGCTGATCCGGTATTTTGACCTTGCAAAGGGAACGGTCCTGTCCGTGCCGGATCCCGGGGAACTGAAGGAGCGTTATCCTCTGCTGGACTACGTCTGCCATATCAGGCCCGGAGATCAGCTGGCGGAGGTAAGAGACGGCGCCTCGGTGATGGGCCGCGGCTATTATATCCTGGAAGGGGAAAATGACGCACAGCTGGATGCGGCGGATGAGAAGCTCCGCTCGGAATTCCGTGTGCAGGCATAAGGACAGATGGTGGGAAGAAATGAGAAATCTGGCGATGATTACCGCGCGGGGCGGCAGCAAGAGAATCCCCGGGAAAAATATCAAGGAGTTCTGCGGAAAACCGATTCTGGCCTATTCCATAGAAGCGGCGTTGAAAAGCGGCGTGTTTGATGAGGTGATGGTTTCCACGGATGATGACAGGATTGCAGAGATCGCAATCCGATACGGCGCAGCGGTGCCGTTTCGGAGATCAGAAAAGACGGCAGGAGACTATGCGACGACGGACGAAGTCATCGCGGAGGTTCTGGAGACCTATGCAGAGCTGGGAAATCCTGCGGAGCGCTTCTGCTGCATCTATCCGACGGCCCCGTTTCTTACGCCGGAGCGTCTGAAGGCCGCGATGGAAATGCTGGATGAGCATGAGTCGGTTCTTCCTGTGGTTGGATTCTCCTATCCGCCGCAGCGGGGTTTTGTCGTGCGAAACGGCTGTGTGGCGAGGTGGATGCCGCAGTATGAGACGGCAAGGTCGCAGGACCTGGATAAAATCTATCACGACGCCGGTCAGTTTTATGCGTGCAGAAGCGATGCCTTTTTCCGCGGCCGGACAACGGATGTGGAGGACATGGTTCCGCTGGTTCTGCCGGAGAAGGAAGTGCAGGACATTGATACAATGGAGGACTGGGAGCTCGCAGAACAGAAATACATTCGAATGAATGCGCAGACACATGCTGACCCGTTGAGAGAAAAGAAGGTAGAGAACGCCTGATGCAAACCCCTTATTATGAAATTGAAGAACAGAAACTGAATGAGGACATTGCGCTTCTTAAGGGCGCTCTGGAGTCGGGATGGGGAAAAAACTCGGTTGCGGCCTGCTCGGTGAAAACCAATTCGCTCCCGTGGCTTTTGAATCATTTCCGGCAGAACGGCTTCTGGGCGGAGGTGGTTTCCGCAGAGGAATATGATCTGGCGATGCGAATCGGTTTTGCTCCGGATAAGGTGATTTACAACGGTCCCATCAAGGACAGATGCGTTTTTGAAAAGGTGCTTTCGGATGGGGGACTTGTCAATCTGGATTCTTCTATGGAGCCGGAATGGCTTTCGGAAATGGCGAAGAAATGCACCGGCAGACCCCTCCGCGTCGGTCTTCGGGTCAATGTGGATTTCCGGAAACTGGTGCCGTCCGAGGTTCCTGCAGAGGAAGAAGGCAGCAGGTTTGGCTACTGCGAGGAGAACGGAAGCCTTGCGGCCGTGATCGAAAAGCTTCGTAGCATACCCGGAGCCGAGGTGGCGGGACTTCATCTTCATTCGTCGACCAAGTCGCGCTCGGTGAAGGCATATGCGGCGGTTGCGGCTTTTGCGGTGTCTCTTGCGAAAAAATACGATCTGAAGGAGCTTTCCTACATTGATATGGGCGGCGGCTATTACGGCGGCGTGAAGGGAAAGCCGGATTTCCGTGATTACGTCCCTGCAATCGCCGGGGAATTGAAGAAGTATTTTGACCCGGAGAAAACAGCACTGATCCTGGAGCCGGGAGTTTCGATGGTGTCATCTTCTTTTACCTTTGTGACCTCCGTGCGCGATGTGAAACGGATCGGAGAGCACGTGTACGTGGTGACGGACGGGAGCCGCGTGAACCTGAATCCGCAGGTGACGAGAAGATGGTACCCGCATCATCTGGAATATAAGACAGCAGGCGACGGAAGGGGAGAAGCAAGAAAAACGCTTCCCTCGCAGATGATCTGCGGAGCAACCTGCATGGAGTATGACCGCCTGTTTGAGGAGGAAAATGCGCCGGAGCTGAAGGAGGGGGACCTTGTGATCTATGACCTTGCCGGCGGATACACCATCTGTCTGACGCCTCTTTTCATCCACTATTTTCCGGCTGTGTTGGTAAAAAAAGAGAATGGAACTCTCTATACGGCGCGGGAGCCATGGACAAACGACGAGTTTCTTGCGGGGAATCATTGGACGTAATGGATGCAGGGAAAAGCACCTGCAAGGGAACAGATACGAGGAAAACGAAATGGAACAGCTTGCAATTGACGGGAGAAAAATAGGACCGGGAGAGAAGACCTATATTGTGGCGGAGATGTCCGCCAACCACCTGCAGGATTTTCACAGAGCTGTGGAGATCGTGCATGCGGCGGCAGAGGCCGGCGCGGATGCGCTGAAGCTCCAGACCTACACGGCGGATACGATCACCATAGAGAGCGATAAGCCTTATTTCCGCATTACGGGCGGAACGCTCTGGGACGGGCAGACGCTGCACGGCCTGTATGAGGAGGCGTATACGCCGTGGGACTGGCAGCCGAGGCTGAAGGAGGAAGCGGAGAAGCTTGGAATGGCCTGTTTTTCCTCTCCGTTTGATCCCACTGCGGTGGAATTTATGGAAGAGATGAAGATGCCGGCGTATAAGATTGCGTCGTATGAAATCACGGACATTCCGTTGATCCGCCAGTGCGCGCGAACGATGAAGCCGGTGATTCTGGCGACAGGCGTGGCGCATAAGGAAGAAATCGAGGCTGCGGTGCAGGCCTGCCGTGAGGAAGGAAACCAGCAGATTCTCCTCCTTAAATGCGTGTCTGCGTACCCGACGCCGTATGAGGATGTCAATCTCAGAATGATGCCGGAACTCGGGAAGACCTACGGAACGCTGTGCGGCCTGTCCGATCACACGATGGGCTCTGCGGTTCCGGTGGCAGCGGTGGCTCTTGGAGCCTGCATGGTGGAGAAGCACATGACACTCAGGAGGAGCGACGGCGGTCCGGACGGCGCTTTTTCCATGGAGCCGGAAGAATTTGCGGCGATGGTTCGTGACATTCGCTGTGTGGAGAAGGCACTTGGCGTGTCGGATTATCATCTGACGCCGCAGCAGGAGGAGGAGCACAGCGGTGTCCGTTCTCTGTTTGTGGTAAAGGATGTGGCGGAGGGAGAGCTTCTGACGTCCGACAATATCCGGTCCATCCGGCCGGGGGACGGACTTTCGCCTGCCCGCATTGACGAGATCCTCGGCAAAAGAGCGGCGCACCGCCTGGAGCGCGGAGAGCCGCTTCGTGAAGGAGATTTTGTTTCGTAAGCTGCCGGTGGCGGCAGGGAAGAGAGAGCAGACAATGAGAATTTGGATCCGCGCGGACGCAAATGAAGAGATCGCATCCGGACATCTGGCCCGCACGCTGTCCATCGCGGGCGAGCTTCGAAGGCTTGGCGCGAGGGTGCGCTTTGTTCTTGCGGAGGAGGAGAGCAGAAGCTGGCTGCAGAGGCTTTCCGGGAACCCGGATGAATGGGAGGTGTCCGTTCTGGGACTTCCCTACGGGAAGCCAGGCGAAGAGCTTCCGCTTCTTGCAAAGCTGGCGGAAAGGGAGCAGCCGGATTGGATTCTGGTGGACTCCTATGCGGTTTCCGGAGACTGGTTCGAACAGCTTCGGAG
>ERZ1026772.683-NODE-683-length-22850-cov-6.206931_pt1 | contig 22850 bp, 13 predicted proteins | sample MGYA00380124_ERZ1026772 | MGnify/ENA primary metagenome ERZ1026772 (study PRJEB33269, sample SAMEA4719760) | human gut metagenome | biome: human-associated habitat; feature: organic feature; material: feces | place: Cameroon | collected 2013-10 ...
CGAGCACATAGCCGGAGCCAAAAGCGCGTATTGCCCGTAGCGGGCAATAGCGCGACAAGCGCCCGTATTGCCGCTAGGCAATAGGGCGAAAAGGCGGCGTATGCGCGCAAGGGCGGCACGCCCGAGCACATAGCCGCCGTAGCGTAGGCGTATGCGCACAAGGGCGGCACGCCCGAGCACATAGCCGGAGCCAAAAGCGCGTATTGCCCGTAGCGGGCAATAGCGCGAAAAGAGCCCGTATTGCCGCCAGGCAATAGGGCGACAAGCGCCCATATAGAGCAAAGCGACATAGGGCGCGACAAGGGGCTAGAAGAAGACAAATGGGTTGATCCAGCCTAGGATGCGGCGCCAGAGGGGCGTTTGCCGGCGAGCTTCGGCGAGGGCGGTGCGCAGGAGAGGGGTGAGAGGGGCGGATGCCGAGCTGGTGCGGGCGTATCGTGCGGCGATGGCGGCGTCGTAGAGTTTGGCGGTGGCGCTTTGTGTGCCTGGGATGGCGGCGATGAATGCCTCGTAGGTGTCGTAGGGGTGGACGGAGTGGCCGTACATGGCCCAGACGAAGAAGGCGGCGCGTGCGGGGCGGTAGGCGGTTTTGGGCGATTTTGATGTGAATCCGAGGGCGATGATGACGAGTTTTCGGATGTAGGCGGCGAGGAGGGCTGCGATGGCGATGGCGAGTAGTGCGAGGTAGATGGCGAGTAGAGGGAGTTGGAATCGTTCTTGTGTGGCGTCGGGTGCTTTTCCGCCACTTTTGTCGTCGCGTGCGAGTTCGCCGAAGAGTGATTCGAGTTCGCGGTCGACGAATGCGCGTGGGGGTTCGTCGCCGTTTTCGGGGTAGATGTCGAAAGTGACCCAGCCGACGCCATCGACGTAGATTTCGGGCCATGCGTGTGCTTGGTTGCCGAGGATGAGGACGGCGGAGTTTGTGCCGCGGAGGCGGTTGTCGACGGCGTAGCCGACGGCGACGCGTGCGGCTATGCCTTGCGATCGCAGGAGGAGGGCTGCGGAGTGCGCGAAATGGACGCAATAACCGCGTAGAGAGCCAAAGAGGAACGAGGCCGTGGGGTCGTTTTTGTCGATGTGGCGCGTCTTTTGTGTGTAGAAGCCTTCTTTTTCGAGCCAGCTTTTGATGTAGAGCGCTTTGACGATGTCGTCGCCGGCGAAGCGGGGATCGATTTGTCGGACGATGATGTCGGAAAGTGCGCGATATCGGGGGTCGTCGGGAATTTTGAGGTAGTGTTCGCGCTTCGATTTCGACCAAGTGGCGGGTATGCTGTTTCGGCCGATGAGTCGAGTGACGTCGACGGTCATGCCGAGGCTTTCGACGCCGTAGGCAGAGACGAAGACCGCCGGGTCGGGGTTTTGGATGGTGAAAACGCGTTGCCCCATGGCGAGTTGTGGGGGCTGTGCGTGCGACTGCATGAGGAACATCGAAGTCGCAATGTTGCTGTGCATGGAAGCATTTTGCAGGTGTTCGGCTTCGTTTGGCGTCGTGGTGGGCATCGACGAAATGACGTCGGTGTCGACGGTCGAGGCGACGAGGTGATTGCCGTCGTAGCTGCTGAGGACGCTTTGGCGGAAGTATAAAACGCCATCGGGTGGCGTATATTCGTCGTAGAATACGGCGACGGCGACGGGGATGGGTTCGTTATTCGACGAATTGCCGTTGTTATTGTTCGACGAATTGTTGCTCTTTTTATCGCTTTTATCGTCGTTCGACGATCCGCCGCCAGAATTCGAATTATCGTCTTCGTCGTCGTTGGAATCGCCGTCGGAATCATCGTCGGAATCGTCGTCGGAATCATCGTCGGAATCGTCGCCATCGGAATCGTCGTCGTCGGCTTGCTGGTCGTCATTGGAGCGCAATCCGAGAGGGTCGACGATATCGGGGACGAGTTTAGCGGCGCCAATCGACGTGGGAATGAGGAGGAGCAATAGCGCTAGAACGGCGAAGGAATAGATGGCGCGGGCGAATCGCGCCCGGCGGAATAGGAGCAAAAAGGCTAGGAAAGCGGCGCCAATCCCGAGCCAACGGTAGACGTCGATGGGATTGTAGCCGTTCATATAGAGGTAGTCGGCGATTTCGCGGGGGCTAGTGAGGTTGAAATCTCGGTGACCGAATAAGATGTAGACGAGGGTGCCCAAGAATAGTGCGGATTCGATGATTTGGCACGATTTGTAGCGCAAAGCGAGCGATCGCGTCGTGAGAATGATGCCGAAGACGATAAATGCGTAGTACCAGAAGCGCGAGAGCGTAATCGTCGAGGCGACATCGTGTGCGCCGAATGTATTGAGCGTGAGCGCGCTGCCGGCGATTCCAATGGTTGCCATGATGGTGGCAATGAGGAGGCACCAAACGAGTCGCAGGCGAATGCGGAAAAAGCCGAGAGCGAGCAAAGAAGCGGTGATGACGGCGGCGACGACGACGATTCGCGCCGTGCCGGCGATGAGAAACCACGTATAGCCCAAGACGCTAAGCGAGAGGAGGACGACTTTGACGATGAAGACCCACGCCGATTCGGCAGCGGGCGCAGATGGGGGCTTCGACATCACGTGAGTGCTCCTTTAGCCGCTGTTTGGCGTCGTGGTGGTGCGGCTATGTCGCAGACTGCGCCCGTAGCGATATCGACGGATTTGACCGTACCGATAGATTGCAATTGTTCATAGAGCCGCTGGGTTTCTTTGGCATCGTTTTCGCCGTTCGTTTGCGTCGTGCAAAAGAGTCGTCGGACGAATGAATCGTGTTGTGGCTGGGTTGCGGCTTGGCGCGAATCGCTCGAAACAACGAAAGTCGGGGAGATTTGGTATTGGGCGGCGAAAGATCGCGCGGCTTCGATCCAAGGGCCTAGTCGATTGGGAACGAGGATAAAAGTCTTGCCCAAGACGGATCGATCGACGGTTGGCGCGATATCGAGCAAATCGCAGGGTTGCGAACGATGCGTTGCCGAATCGATGATATCGGAGACGCCTTCGGCTTCGTTCTGAGCCAATCGACCTGATCCCGAAACGGAGAAAGCCATATTGGCGGTGTCGACGCCTTCGACGGCGAGGAAAGCGCGAGCGAGAGCCGCCGACGATTCGTCGTGAGCGCCCGCAATAAAATACACGAATAACTCGGTTTGTTGAGTAATCGTCGGCTCGGGCGTGCGAACGACGAGTTTTCTGCTACGCGCAAAGACTTTCCACAAGACGAGTCGCAAAGGGTCGCCAGCCTGATATCGCCGCATTTCGACGAGGTCGCCGCGCGGATCGCCCGAGGGATGCGAGTATCCGTCTTCGCCCGACGACGTCGTTTGAAAGACCATTTGTTCGAACGATGCTTTTTCGGGGGTGATTTCGATGTCGACGTCTTGTTTAAGTGTGAACGAAATGGCGGTCATTCCGAAGATATCGCTCACGACGATATGCCTGTGGAGCGCCGAGAATCGCCCACGTCCGCGCGGCACGAGGGTTTCTTCGAACCAAAGGAATGCGGGCTTTTCGCGTCGATTGAGCCCCATTTCGGATTCGAGGAGAGAGCATTCGACGGTGATAAATGGGAGGAAAACGGGGCGAAAGACGCGATATGACGAAGCGATATAGCCGCCGACTTCGTTTTTTTCGACGATCGTTTGGCCACGGTTTGCGCGTCGCGTCGCGACATAGACGCACGCACTGCCCAAAACCGTGAAAACGAGGAGGACGGCGACGAAGAAGAGCCACACGAGGACGGCGGCATGCAAAACTTGGTTTGCATGCGCCATGACTTCCCAATACCAAACGAAATAGATGAGAACGAGAGCGACGAACGACATCCAAGTGAGCGGAAACAAGCCTCGCACCACGCGCCCATAGCGCGAAGCCCATGCAGAACATGTAGAAATCACGCGTTTAAGTTTTGCAATCTGGCGTCGCATGGGCGACGATACGGTCATCTCGTTCATCGTTTATTCACAGATACGGTAGAGGTGGCGATTTACAGCACGAATTCGGGTTCAAAAGCCATGTATATCGATTCGGAACCCTCGACGCCTTCGACTTGGGCATTGACGCGTAGCCACGATTGATTGAGGCAAGAGAGGAGTTCGTCGAGCGCCAAGCGATGGGCTTCTGTTCCGCTCAAAAGGGCTTCCATTTTGGCGTGGATGAGGGGAATCATGCGATAACGCCACGTGCCGAGGACGATTCGATTGGCATCGAGGACATCGCTCGAATCGAGGATTTCTTCGCACATCGATAGAAGTGGGCCGTAGCCGATGATATTGCCATGGCCGCCGACTTTCATGAGAATTTCGTTGATCTTTGCCCACAATTCGACGCTGTGATCGACGTATTGTTCGAGGCGTGCGAATGCTTCGAGGCAACGCCCGGCCAATATCGCGGCGCGCAATTCGCTCGGCGTTTTGGCATAGAGTTGCTCGACGGCAAACGATTGCAACAAGCGGCTATTGTCGCCCTTCGCATATATCGTGTTGGAATTAGCCGTTCCGAGGATATAGACGTTTGCGGGGATAAAGAAGAGGCGCCCCGATTGGCATAGGCGAATCGATCGCGCGCCTGGGGCTTCGAGATCCCAAGCTCCGGGGCCGCCATCTTGCGCTTTGCGCCAAGGCACGCGGGCGAAACTGTCGAGCATGTGCGAGATTTCGCCAAAGACGTCTTCGAGCTCGGCTTCGTCGATGCCATCGACCATGAAGACGTAGTCTTTATCGGGGTTATAGGCTGCGGCACGGCACAGCGAGAGCAAGAGTCCGTCTTCGATGTTGTCGTTTGTATATGGCTCGAAGAAGAACTTGGCATCGTGAACGTGATGCGCCAAGACGCGGGGTGCACAGTTTTCGATCATGGGACGCGCCGCGCCCATATCGCTCGAAATGCGGCGTTCGACGAGGTTTTCATATTTCACATTCCAATGGAACGGCGTGACGCAATGCATGCCAATTTCGCGCCCCGTCATTTCTTGCCAATGCGTTATGATTTGCTTCGACAAATTTGCTTTGCCGATGCAAGGCACGCCGTAGAATACGAGGTTTTTGAAGCGGCGGAGCCGGTCGAAACGCTTCACGAGCGTGAGTTGTTCGATGCGGTCGAATTTATCGGCATCGTCGGGCATAGAGGCTTGCAAAGCCGTCACGAAGCGCCCGACGAGTGTATCGAAATCGATGAGCGCCTGTTTTCCTTGATTATCGAGATAATCGACGAGTTTTCGCATGATCTGACTCGGCAAATCGCTGAGTCGAACGTTCCACAAATACAGATTCCATGCGTCGATCGTCATATCGTCGCGATGTGGACTTTCGACGACGCGCAAGAGCCAAGTGAGCGTGCGCAGCGAGAATGGCATTGCGCCATCTTCGCCTTCTTCGAGGAGCGGCGTGACTTTTTCGATCCATTGTGCACAGACATCTTCGTGCTCGATCGTATCGTTGGCGACAGCGCGGAATGTCCGCAGATGTTCGACCATCTCGCGATCGACATAACAATGCTCACCATCGGGCACGAGCCATCGACACGAAAGCCCAGTTTCTCGCCAAAATAGCCGTAACTCACTTACATGAGCGCTCAATGCCGCCGATAAAATTTCTCGTTTATCTGTCATCCCATCATCCTTTATGCATTGGCGACGCGTCAATCGCGCCAGCACTCCGATTTTGGCATCATGCCATATAATGGGAATTTTCTCACCATTTTGTTCGCAAGTTGGCGCATCACCCGCGGCTTAGCGTACGCATTTGCGGGGTGATTGGGTCGCCTTTTTGCGTGCCGACATAGCTCTGACGCGGGCGTTTGACGACTTCAGCCGTCTTTGCAGGCTTTTTCTTTGCCGATTTCGTCGATGATTTTGCTTTGTTCGACTTGCCCGATTTCGCCGCCTTATTTGACTTGCCCGATTTCGCCGATTTTTTCTTCGAAACAGAGGCATTTGAACAATGGGAAATCGTCTCTTGCAAACCGATATACGACGCGGGATCGACGCGTTTCCCCTCTGGATTGGTGAGATCGATATGGACGTGAGGCCAAGAATCCATAATCGCCGTTGCGCCCATGAGCGCAATGTGCTCGCCGGCCTCAATCTTTGATCCGACTTTAAGATCGGGGCGAACGTCGGCTAAGTGCATATATCGAAGCGTATAGTCTTTGAGCGGTCCATCGGTCACGCGCACGACGATGACCGTACCACTTCGCCATCGCCCATAGGTGCGCGAGAATGGATAGACGACGCCGTATCCGGGCGCGAGTATTTGGCGCGGATACGTCTTGCCAGTGCGCTTTGTCGTTCCCGATCGCTTGTCGATTTTACCAAATTCTTTGACGTCGCCACCGGCTTTTCCGATGAGCGTGATGACGCCTGGCGTCGCCGAATTGACGACTGTCCCGAGCCCGCCATTTTTCTCGCCGACAGCCCCGATATCGAGCCCTCGATGACGACATCGATTGCCATCGTATTGGCGCATGAGATTGCCATAGGGATAGGGCTGTGCGTAGCCCTCGGCAATCGGCAAACCGAGTTCGGATTTGCCGCGCGGGCTTTCCCACGTTTCGAATTCCATGGCGCGATATCGCGCGATTTCTGCTTTAGAAAACTTCGACGAACTGCCCGAGGACTTCGATTTCTTTTTCGCGCCGTTTTTGTTCGTCGATTTAGCCTTCGATTTAGCCTTCGATTTCAATTTCGATTTTGATTTGGATTTGGATTTCGACGATTTTTTGTCTTTCGCCGTCGAATGCTCTTTCGCCGATACTTTAGCCGGCTTCGTCTCTTCGGCCGAGCTTTCGCTCGGCGAATAAGCCAAACAAAACACGGCGAAGATCGCCGTCAAAAAGGCAACAAACAAACGACGATATCGATATTTCATAGATACGTTACCCCATCATCTCAACGGCTTTCGAGCCATATCATAGCCCGAATGGCATCGTCGCTATGCGCAGACTTTGCCCATGCGCGCAATTGCGCGACATTTGTCGAGTGCAATTTGGCGGATTTGAAGTCATCGATCAAGTTTTCGACGACGAACGCTACCCCACTCTGCAACCGTTCATCGGCTGTTTTTGGGCACCATCGATCGAGTTTATCCTTCGAAAAAGCATCGACAAATGCGCCGGCATAGATATCGGCGTCGAAACTCGCCGAATTTCGGTCTTCGTCGACGATTTGGCGGGCCAAATCGCGCTTTCCGATGAGTACGGCGTAAGCGGCGAGTTTTGCTCGCGCCTCTGGCCGCCCGACCGCCAAAGTCACGCTCGGCGTTTCGTCGCCCTTTGATTTCATCCAATCGCCAACGACTCGGAAAACGGCGGGTTGGACGGCAAACGGCCAGCGTTCGGCCATTTGCGCCGTGATTTGTTCAAATCCATTGTCGTTTTCGCTTCGATTGTCGAGGGATTCGAAGAGGAGTTGTTGGGCAACGCTTTCGTAATCGCCGAGCGGCCACGATGAGCGTTCAAACGACTGGATCCAACTGGCAATCGCTTGTTGTCGGTCGCCCAAGGCAAGAGACTTTCGGGCCGCAGCCATGGCGGCGGCCGCCGACGATCCTCGCACGACGATATCGGGGATTTGTGCCGATTTATCGAATGCCTCGTATGCGGCGACGATCGAATCGATGGCGGCCACGCCCCCGATTTCATAGGCTTTCGCAGCCCAATTGCCAGCTGCAACGTCGTCGCCTTGCTTGAGGGCAATGGCGATGGCATCGCATATAGGCGCATAGCGTCGCGGTTGAATCGCCCGCCATTGCTCGTTGATCTTCTGCCGCAATCCGACCGACGATTCTCGATGATCGGACCAAACGCGCGCCCAATAATCGCCGATCGACGTCGCATATCGCTCTCCGCGCTCGATGGCCTGCCATGCCGCGGCATCGTCGCCCGCCTTTGCTAGAGCTCGCGATTGCAAACGCTCGATATAATCGGAACTCGTATGCTCGGATTCGATGAGACGATAGCTCTTTGCGGCGGCAGCGTATGATTCGGCATCGAGCAATGCCGCGGCAAACGAAACCCAGAGTGCCGAGCGATTCGATTGCGAATCGATAGCTTTTCGTACAGAACGCCATAAACTATCGTCGGCGCTCGTATTGGTGAAAGATTTTGCGGCAACAACTAAGAAATCTTGAATTTTATTCGATGACGCCGACGAAAGAGCCTTCTCCATCGCGTCGCGCGGAATAATCGATTGGACGACGGATTTGTCGAGTGAAGCGAGAGATTCGGGCGATTGCAAAGCGACGCCGACGAGAGATGGATCGTCGTCGCCTGCCAAAAGCCGTGCGCAAGCGATTTGCGACAGTTCGGCGACGCCCAGCGATGCGCTATTCCAAGCCAAAACATCTGAAATCTCGCCTTTATAGCCATAAAAAGCGAGTAATTGGGCGACTTTTGGGATCTGTTGAGGAGGAGGCGGATACTGTCCGAGCGATTGAATCGCTTCGAGCGGGTGATCGGCGACAATCGCGCGTTCGAATCGATCGAATGGCGTGAGATCGATGGCGAGTTCTTCGATAGTGGCGGAATCGAAACGCGCGCGAACTCTATCGGCATCGACAAATGATGCATCGAATTGCCGACGTTTCAAATCGGATAATTCGGAACGGTATGCGTTTATCGAAGAAATCGCCGAACGGTAGGCGCTTGGGCATTTTGCGAGTAGATCGTACCAAATCTCGGGGCTTTGTGCAGCATAGGCGTGAGAATAGGCGTTGCATGGGCTTTGCGTTGCCAAGGTGATTTGCGCCATGGCGGCATCGATATCGATCCCTTTTGCGCGATCGGCATAGGATCGGAGCGTTTGGAGCGTTTGCTCGGCACCATATCGATCGAGGTATTGGGGCAAGATGGCCAAGATCGCCGACAAACCCGTTTCGACATCGCCATTTTCGAGGGCATCTTCGATGACGTCGATGACGTCGAGATAGGCGCCTTTTTCGCGCAAAGCGTCGATGATTGCCGAATTATCGGCTTGAGGTGATTGGATGGCATCGTCGAGAGCCAAGACGATTTGGCCGCGATCGCCCGATTCCATGGCGCGATCGAGTCGATATCGCTTGAGCGAAGCATCGTCGGGCGCGAGCCTAGCGGCTTCTTGAATGGCATTTTGGGCGATATCGGTATAACCGCTATCGAAGGCGCGTTGTGCAAAAGCCAAGAGTCGATCGGCGCGCCATGCCGAGGTCGAACGCAATGCGGTGATATGGGCGCGCGCGGCGTCGCGGTTGTCGTCCCAAGTCCCCGAGGCGATATACCAGCCGAGCATTTGCCAACGGAAATCGGGCGATTGAATCGCCCCCGTATCCCAAGCCTTTTGGGCATAGCCGATGGCTGTCTGATAATCGCCGTGTTGAGCATATCCTTGAGCGATCCATTCGAGGCGATGGAAGACGCCGCTGGCGCCCTCGATCGTCGCCTCGAGTAGCGATTGTGCCGCCGAGACGTGCGGGGCGCGCCGAGCGAGTTCGATTTGCGCCCAAATGACATCGCGTGCGTCGGGGCGCGTCGATTGTAGCGCAGTCAGAAGGCGCACGGCATCGTCATAAGCCCCGATATTCATGGCGTCGTATGCAAGCCGCAGGCGAGCATCGGCTGAATTTGAAGACGATTTTTCGAACTGCGCCATGTGGCGTCGATAAGACTCGATATCGCCGGCATCGGCATCGATTCGCGTGAGATAAGTATATGCCTTTCGGGCCGTATCGGATTTGCCCGACGACAGAATCGTTTCGAGTTTATCGCGCAAGACGTAGAACATCTCGTGCGTTTCGAGGATTTCGGCGGCCGATAATATTTCTTTTTCGTCGCGCAAATTGGCGATGATCGATCGATATCGTTCGACGGGAGCTTGTGCCTTCATCGCTATGCGGAGGCACTCGCCGAATACACCTTGCGAAACGAGGTCTTTTGTCGAATTATCTTCGATAATCGAACGACAGACATCGTCGGCATCGTTCCAAGCGCGAATCGAAGAAAACCCATAGAGCGCTTTAACGCCATAAACGCGCTTATCGATTTCGAACAATTCTCGATAACTGCTCTGTGCTTGTCGATATAATGATTCATCGGAAAACGAGCGAATGTAGACTTGTTTGCGAGCCTCGGCGAGAGTATCGACGCAATATGAATAATTGTCCAAATTGCCATTCGATTTATAATTCTCGAGATGTGATTCGAGCCAAGAGAGACCTTCGTCGGCAAAGTTATAAAATGAATATCGGTCGAATACGTCGCGCAATGCCTTATATACATCGTCGTCGTGCGACAAATAATCGTTGAATGCTTGGCTAGCCAATGCGAGTTCGCCGAGTTTGAGGTAGGTTTCGGCGAGTATGCGAAGCGATTTCAAACTTCGACTCGAAGCGTCGACGTATTCTTTTGCAAATGTAACCGCCACATCGCCATGCCCGAGAGCAAAGAGCATTGTAATCGCGCTTTCATATATATATGAATCTGTCGACGTCGTCCGAGATGCATCTATCGCCTTTCGTATATCTTTTATCGCCTCATCGATATCACTTTTATATGAAATCTCATAGCGCGCGAGGAGCAGATATGCCGAACTCTGTTCGGAGGCAGAACCGGAGAGCAAAGGATCGAGGCTCTTTTTAAAATAAACTTCGGCCTCGGTACTTTCAAAATATTGCGCACGTCTTTGTCGATCGATATCGGCTCGATAACGCGTCAACATCGTATCGAGTTTGTCATATTCTCTGAGTTGATAGAGCGTATCGATATAGAGATCGACGTCGTCTCGGAGTGCTTTTTCGCGTTCGAGTACGTCTAATAATTCGACAACGGCTTTATATTGCTTTCGCTTTTTCTCGAGCTTTGCCACGACACGGCGAGCTTCATTTTTATCGCGTGATCGCGATTCGATCCACTGTCGGGATTCGGTTTGGAATTGGGTCGTCGCGCGACTGTTGACCATTGCTTCGAGCCGATACGCCATCCATTCGTCGTCGATTTGGTGCAATTCGACGAGCACATCGCTCGCGGCGAGGGCTTTGGCATCGTAGCCGCGATCGCGATACCAGATGAATACTTTTTTGATAACATCGGCATTTGAAGAATTATCTTCGACGATTTGTTGAACGATCTGAACCGACATCGACGACAAAGCGCTTTCTTCAAATAGCGACGCAATCGCCAATCGGTCATCGACGGTAAAATCGGCATCGATATGCGTTTCGTAGACGTGCCAAGCGTCATCGCCATATCCATAAGTCAATAATTCTTCGATATCTTTTGCAAGCTCCGAAGAAGTGCGCTTTGCGCTGGCAATATAGGCATCGAGAACTTCGTTAGCCTCGGACGTGCGAAGACAACGCTTCAGGGCAATGACTCGGCGAATGCTATGTATATATATATCGCTCTTACCCATGAGATCGGCGGCATCGCTCCATGCATTGTAATCTTCATAGATCGATAATGCCGAATCGATGCGCATTTGCTGTGGCGACAATTTGACGACATTGCCCGATTTATCGAATGTCACGATATCTTCTTGAGATTGCAATGCCGATCGATCGCCAAATTGTCCGTCGACATAGGCATTTAATAGTTTTTTTCCCTCGTCGCGTTCTTGAGTCATAAAAGCGATTCGAGCTTTTTCGATCATATAGAGGGAGCGGCTATCGAGCGTTTCGACGACGCGAACGGCTTCTTGAATTTTCCCTTTTTGAATCGACGAATGGATATAGGCGACTTTTGTATCGTCGCCATCGGCCGGGGATTGGCCGTTGTCTTGCAAGACGCGCAAACATCCATACGCCTTTTCGCTCGGCGCCAATGCTTTGTATGATTTATCGAACGATTCCAATTCGCCGTCATCGATGCCATATCGCTTTTGTGAAAGCCGATTGCCGGCTTCGCATAGATCGGCGTGGCTCGATTTTTGGCGATAAATGCGCCGCAACAATCGTTCTGTTTTCGCGCTACCGCCATCGAGAGATCGCGCAAACTCGGCGGCTTTAGCGGCTCGATCGAATTCGCCTTTCGACAAAGCCGTCGAAGCGATGAGGCGATAGACATCGGGATTTTTGGGCTCACGACTCAGGGCGATGATCGATTGGTTTTGTGCCTCGGCAAAATCGCCTTTTTTTTGCGCACGCCAACCCAATTCGAGGCTCGAACAAGATGCCATACAAAGGCATATACAAATGCCCAAGCCAATCTTCCATTGATTCATAACACACAACCTGCACGCATTTGGGCGTGCGCAAATGCCAGCGATGGTTTATCGTTTCTTTTTCTTCGGATGCAAGACGAGATCGAATCCGGGCATATTGGGGATGAGATCGTCATCATAACCGACTTCGACTTCCATTTTATTGCTCAATTCATCGGTCGATGGCGACAAAACGGCGATAAATGCCTCGATGCGCGATTCGCGCTTTTGCGCAAAGTCTTCGGCAAACTCGACGAATTTGCCGATAAACGGCGGCCTGACGACGGCGCGAATCTTGATGAGACAACGGATCTCGACGTGAATGAGATCGAACAATCCGATCGAATCGGCGGCATCGGCAACGGTATTCGTTTGCCCTCCCCCATCGTCTCGGCTATCGACGGCCGAATCGACAACAGCTTCTCGCGCCGTTTTGTCGCAGTCTTCGACGACATCGCCTCGATCGCCATTTGTCGATAAAAGCGACGAATCCACGACCATCTCCGACGGCGAAGAATCGTCGGCATTTGCCGGCAATGGCGCCAACACTCGTGGATCCGATGAATCGTCGGAATGCGATGGCGATTGTTGGGCGGCTCGTTTCTTCGTCGTGCGCGTTTTCGATTTATCGGACGACTTCTTGACCGATATTTCGGGCATATCGTCGAACGACATTTGGTCGAGCACTGCCAATTCGGCTTCGATTTGATCGGATACTGCGCGGCAACGATTGCCGTCGATCGGCTTTGCATTCATCGCTTCGTAGGTATCGGCGAGGAGTTTGCGGATACGTTGACGCCACGATTTATCGAAGAACTTTCCGCGTTCTTGGAGGTATTTGTGCAAGCGGATGGCATTTTTTTCAACTTGATTTGCCGCCACAATGCCACCTATGCTTCGTAGAGGGGATCGCCCGTGACGACGCTAGCCTCGACGGTTTCGCGATTGATCTCGGAGAACGTGCAATTGTCGACGTTTGCGCCCTGTAGAATCGACGGTTCGAGCGGCGTTTGAACGAAGACGGCGCCATCGAGCACGGCTTCACATAAATTCGCCCCCGACAAAAGCGATTTGTCGAATCGCGTACGATCGAGTTTACACCTTCGCAAATTCGCCTTTTGCAAATTTGCCTGTGAAAAATCGGCGCCACGAAAATCGACATCGCTCAAATCGGACTCGCAAAACAGCGCACGAACGAGAACGGCTTGATCGAAAGCCGACCGCGACAAACGCGTATTCATGAAGAAGGCGTGTTCGGCTTGGATGCGCGTAAAGCACGCCGGCGATGGTGCATAAGTATTGTTGAAATTCGTTTCGTCGAGCACAGCCCCGACGAACGACGTGCCCGATAAAACCGACATGGCAAACGTCGTCGATTGCGCCGCCACAAAATCGAGCACGGCTTCGGTCAAATCGGCTTCTTTGAGCTTCGAACGCGATAATTCGGCGTGTGCAAAGTTTGCCTTTTTGCACACGGCAAACGAAAAATCCGACTCCGTGAGCGCGGCATTGCCAAAATCTGCCCCCGAAACGTTCGACTTAAACCAATTCGATTTCTTGAACGAAGCCCCCGAACCGCGCAATTTCTGCGCTTGGACGCAAGCGAACGAGGCAAAGTTTGCATTGGCTTCGGTAAAGACCGCGCCATTGATGAGGCTATTTCGGAAATCGGCTCCCGAAATAAAGGCGTGAGCCATGTTGACGCCGACGAGCGATGCATTGCTAAAGCGCGTACCACGAGCGGCGACGCCTTCGAGATTGGCATGGTCGAGATTCGAAGCTTGGAAATCGGCGCCCGTAAGGTCGGCGCCAGCCAAATCGGCATCGCCCATCGCCGCTTCGCGAAACGATGCATATTTGAGCGATACGCCGTTGAGATTGGCGCCTCGAAGATTGGCGGAATCGAGCCTTGCGCGTTCCAATTGGGCTTGGCGTAGGTCGAGTGCGCTCAAGTCTATGCCTCGCAAATCGAGCCCATTGGAGACTTCATTCACACCAGGAAAACCGACGAGTATGCTACGCCACTCGCGGCCTGCTACGAGCGCTTCTATCACAGCACGACGGCGATCGGGACCTTCCTTAACCAACCAACGATGACTTGTATCCATGAGCCCACTTCCTGCTATACAAAACAAACCCATTTGGCAAAATGCCACAACGGCGCGCCATTTTACCATATATCGACGGCGTACTGCAAAAGCAAAAAAGCCCCATCTCGGCGACGTGCGCCAAAATGGGGCAAACGACGCCATCGCCGTTCAATCCAAACGGCGATGGGGCATCGGGCGAGGCAAAAGGCGTTAGTTGACGATTTCCTGCTCGATCTCGCCAGGGACTAAGAAATACGCAATGCCCGAGTTCAAGACCGATCCGTCGCCCAAAACGTTGACGCGAGCTTTGTAGACTTTGGGTTCGCTCGCGGGCTTGATGACCTTCTGGTTTTGAACGGGGATGACGTCGAAGCAAACACTCGTTCCTGGCATCAAATCGTTGATCATCGGATAATCCTGTATCACGACTTTACTGGCATCGAGTTTCGTACAAATGCGATTATGAACAGTTTGCTCCGACATATTGAGTTCGAGCTTTTCGACGAGTTTCGACGCCCCAGGATCGATATCGACGACCTCGGTCGTGATTTGAATGGGCATGTTCTTGCTAATAGCGCGGATACCAGCTTTCGCATTTTCAGCAACTGCGCTATCGGCAGCTTTATACGCAAAAGGCTTGCCGTTCTTATCGACCGTCCCCGAAGCTTTGCCAATATATTCTGCGACATATTTCATATCGACATTCTGTTTACGATTATCATTTGCATAATCTTTATATGTAGTGGATACATCGCTATACAATCCAATGAATTTGACCTTATTCTCTTTGAGGATAGGACCTACGTTGGATTGATAAGCAGCGCAATTTGCTTTACTCGTGCCATCACTACACTCCTCTTCGTCGAATGCTTGCACATATATGCGGATAGCATCTTTGCGGAATCCTGCGCACCCAAGTTTATTGGGATCATTCGAGCAATTCATTTTACAGTCAGATTTAGGACTACAAGACGCTGTTAAACACGTATTGGATCCCCAATTATAGCACAATTGCTTTCCATTATACTCTTTTGTGCCAAGAACAGCGCAAATCGGTGCTTGATACGGGACTTCAAAATTGCCATAACTACAGAATCCCCCCCATCCATTAAAAGTTCTGTCCATCATCGTCACCGTTTTAGACGAATCTGGCGATAACTGCGCTGCAACCCAAAATGTATTTGCATGAGAATAATATCCTAACCCAGTCCACATATTATCGAAGCACCCGGCACCATATTGCGGGCTTGTAATACAACGACCTTGTTCAGAACAAATCGAATTCGCCAAAGTGCTACAATCGATATTATCAGAACACGCCTTGCCAAGATCTTTACACTGCAAGTCATTAATAATATCTTTAAGGGCACTTTTCAATGACTGGATTTCGTCCCCCATCGATCCCGTATGGTCGAAGACGAAGAATAAGTCGATCGTTTGAATTGCCGTTTCGAAGCTAAGCGTTTCTCGGTGCGGTGTCGTTTCTTTGTCGTATGGCGCGATGAATACGAAATTGCCGCGCGTCTTGGGGTTATCTTCTTTATTGCCAGGATTCGTGCCGGCACCAAATTCGACGAGGTCGTCGGCGCCGTCGTTATCGCTATCTTTGAGCAAATAATTATATCCCTGATGTCGATTGGCAAACTCAAAGGCATCGGGCAAGCCGTCGCCATCGCTATCGAGATCGAGGTAATCGGGGTGACTGTCGCCATCGGTATCGACGGGATCTTTGCAAATGTGTGCGGGATTATTCTTGTCGGGTTTCGGCCAAGTGCCATCGGCTTGAATAAAAAGTTCTTCGAGGTGGCAACCTTCATACGAATCGGGAATCGCATCGCCATCGGCGTCGACGGAATAACGGGCATAAACCCCCGTTTTATTTTGCTTCCCTTCGACGATATCGGGAATCGTATCGCCATCGCTATCGGTATCCACATAATCGGGAACCGTATCGCCATCGCAATCGATAGGTGCCGCTGGGGTGCCTAGCGGTATTTCGCGCTTGCCATTGCCATCGCAATTGACGAAAAACGTGCCACGCTCAATTTCTCCAGCCGAAAACGAGACACCCGAAATTTCTTCGGTATCGGTGAGATTGTCGCCATCGTTATCGATGTCTTGGAAATCGGGCACGCCGTCGCCATCGCTATCGATGGGTTTGTCGCAAATGTATTCTGGCTTCTTTTTAAAGTCGGGATCGACGTCTTTGGGCTCGAGCCATTTGCCAGTTTCGGCATTGTAGGCAAAGGCTGCGTTTCGGCATCCTTCGAACGAATCGGGAATGCCATTGCCATCGCTGTCGCTGTCTTGAAAATCGGGCTCGCCATCGCTGTCGCTATCGACGGGAACCGCCCCCGAACAGCCATTTGTGCCGCCTTCGACGCTATCGGGAATCGTATCGCCATCGCTGTCGAGGTCGAGATAATCGGGAATCGTGTCGCCGTCGGTATCGAGACTTTGTGAATCGTCTTCGAAATTGCGGCCTTCGTAGATGTCGGCTATCGTATCGCCATCGCTATCGAGCATCGAGCAATCGACTTCGTCGATACAAACGCCCCCCGAACAATATTGGCCTTCTTTGCAATCTTCGCTGCGCTTGCACTTCGCATCGCTCCCCGGAGCGACGCATTTCCCTGCCTCATTGCAAACGTTCTTCTTCGGGTCGGTGCAATCGTCGTTTTTCGTGCACTCGAGTTTCGCCCCGCGAGCAATACACGTCCCGACCGTGCTACAAACGGGTCTATCGGCGCTCTCGCAATCGGCATCGCGCGAGCATTCGAGCTGCGTGCCCTTGGCCACACACGTGCCAACGGCACTGCACACGGGCTTGTCGGAATCCACACAATCGGCATCGGCCCGGCAATCGGGTTCGAATCCCTTGGCTACACACGTGCCGACGACGCTACAGACGGGCTTGTCGGCGTTTTCACAATCGACATCGCTCTTGCATTCGAGCTTCATACCCTTGACCACACACGTGCCGACCGCACTACACTCGGGCTTGTCGGCGTTCTCACAATCGTCGTTCGTCACGCACTCGGGCTTCGTCTTGTCGGCGATGCACACCCCTTTGCTCGAACAAATCGGTCGCTTCGCATCTGTGCAGTCGTCGTTCGACTCACAGCGCGTCACACCACTTTGATCACCTCCACCGATGACACCCGAAATCGTATCGCTATTGCATGCGACGAGCGCCATACCAGCTAAACTAAACGTCAATGCCAACAAATGTCTGCGTTTCATATCACCTCCAAAGCGTTTGAAAATACGAAACACCTTCTAGCATACAAGATATTCCTACAATATTCAAATGCTTAAAACTACAGCGCGGGCTTGTGAATACCATCCATCACATGCTTGGTGATGGGAATTCGTACGTTCCCGCCGTCTGAGTGGCGACGCTGACGCAGTAGATGCGCAAAATATCGAAAAAGAGATGGGGGGCTTGCCCCCACCATACACAACTACGCGGCTTTTTTTGTGCTAATGCGCCTTTACCTTGATCCAAAGCTCCGAAATCATCGCGCGAATCGTCTCGTTGTCGTGGAAGATTTCATCTTTCTCGAATCCCGCTCGCGGCAAATACGCCCGATTGTGCTCGTAAATCGCGCCCGGCGCCTTCATTTCCGTCAAAACTCGCGCGTTTGGCGAGGCATAGCCAACGGCCTCGCTATTGCCATACGACGCTTCATACGACATGACGTAATTGATGAATTCATTGGCGAGTTTCGGGTTCTCGGCATTTGCGGGAATCACCATCGAGTCATACCAGACGTTTGTGCCCTGCATCGGGGCAATATAATCCATATCTTTGTTTTCATTTAATATAAATGCGGCGTCGCCAGAATATACGATGGCAATATTTTTCAAACCATTCGACATATTATCGATGACTTCATCGGTGACATACGTCGGTTTCATCGTGTCGTTCATCTTGAGCAACCAATCGTATGCTTTGTTGATTTCATCTTTGCTTTCGGAATTCATCGAGAAGCCAAGAGCTTTGAGCGCCACCATGAAACTATCGCGTTCGGAGTCGTACCAATAGATTTGCCCAGCATAATCGGTGTTGAGCAAGATGTCATAACCTTGCTCGGCAATGACTTTCGGGTCGACTTTTGTTTTATTATAAACCAGCCCGACATTGCCCCAAAAATACGGCATAGAATACGTATTATCGGGGTCGAACGACAGATTCAACACGGCCTTGTCGAGCTCTTTCATATTGGTCATGACCGATTTGTCGAGCGGTTGCAATAACTTTTGCGCCAAAAGTCGTTCGATCATATAATCGGACGGGATGAGCACGTCGTATTTATCGCCCGCTTGCACCTTTGCATACATCATTTCATTGCTATCGAACAACTCGACGATGACTTTGACGCCAAACTGCTTTTCAAAGTTAGGAATCAATGTTTCGCTTGTATACTCACCAGGGAGATATATTTTGAGGGTATTCGATCCATACTTTTCAATCGCCGCGCTCTGGTCGGCTTTTTTCGAACACGCCGTTGCAAAACACAACGCGAGTCCCATGCCAACCAAAACTGTTGTGACCTTAAAAAACGTTCTACTTTTCATTGTTACCTCCAAAACGCTTTGTGCGCCGACAAATGCGCATCCGTCAACACCCCACTTATCGGCATAGGCAACTATGCACGATCGTTGCAATCATACGCAATTTATCAAAATTTGAAACTATTTTTTATCGTTTACCATGGCAAATCGCCATCGCCCGAGCACGTCGATCGCGCGATGCGCCTAGCTGGGTGCTTTTTTTGTGGCACTGGCTATCGGCAAAGCCGATACGCCAGTGGCTCCGGCTATCTCGCCCTTGCCGCCCAAGGCGTCAAAGGCTCAATACGCCTACGCGGCGCCGCTATCTCGCCCGCCCTGCGGGATGGCTCAATACGCGTCGCATTTGGACGCCCAATCCGCCTGCGCTGTGCGCATTTCATCGCATCACTGCCCCATCGCTCGCGCGGCCCTTCCGCATCGATTCGCCATTGCCTCGATACCGAAAAAATATCGACAAAGTATCTACTGCGTCTGTTTCGATTTAAACGCCTTGCGGCGAATAATCGGAATGAGGTTTGCAGCAATCAACGCGACTGTAATGATGAGGATGACGATCGACGAGAGTGCGTTAATCGATGGATTAATGCGCTTCGACATCGTATAGACGAGGATAGAAATATTTTGTACGCCATTGCCCGTCACGAAATATGAAATGACGAAATCGTCAAAACTCATCGTAAAAGCGATGAGAGCGCCGGCAATAATACTCGGTTTGATCTGCGGAATGATGACTTTGGTCATCGTTTGAAACGGCGTGCACCCGAGGTCGAGAGCGGCATCGGTGAGGTTTGGATCGAGCGTGCGCAATTTTGGCATAATCGACAATATGACAAATGGCGTACAAAACATGATATGCGCCAATAACATTGTCACGAAGCCTTTTGTCACGGCGAGGGCCGAAAAGAGCATTAACAGGCTAATCGCCGTGACGATATCGGGGTTCATGACGGGCAATTCATTGACGCGTTCGGTTGCTTTTCGCAAGAATTTACCGCTTTTTGAAAGCCCAATAGCCGTAATCGTGCCAAAAATCGTCGCCACGATCGTCGAGATGACGGCGATGATAATCGTGTACCAAATCGAACTCATCATCGTCGGATCGTTGAACATCTTTTCGTACCATTGGAGCGAAAAGCCGTCGAGGACGGTAAGCGAACGCTTTCCGTTAAACGAAAAGACGATGATATAGAAGATGGGCAAATAGAAGAAGAGCAAGGCGAGGCCGATGAGCGTCTTCGACAAGATCGACCAGAATCGGGAGCGTTTATTCATCGTCTAAGCCTCCTTCCCAGGTTGGACGTCGATTTTTCGCGTCAACCACATCGAGAAAATAATGATAACAGCCATGATGAGTGATATTGCCGAACCGAAGTTCCAGTCGCCAGCGGTCAAAAATTGACTTTCGATGACGTTCCCGACGAGGACGTATTGACCGCCGCCCAAGAGCTTTGGAATGAAGAACGAGCTGACGGCAGGCAAGAAGACGAGCGTGATGCCGCTGACGACGCCGGGCAATGAAAGCGGGAATGTGACGCGCCAAAAGCTCTGAAAGCGGCTCGCGCCCAGGTCGGCCGCCGCCTCGAGCAAGCTGTTGTCCATCTTCGCCAGCGACGTATGAATCTGCAATATCATAAATGGCAAAAAGTTATATACCATGCCCAAAGTGACGGCAAAGTCGGTATATAACAACGAAACCCCAGGGAAGCCCAAGAATGCCAATAATTTCGACAACATGCCGCCTTCTTGGAGAATGCCCATCCATGCATAAGTCCGCACGAGCATGTTGATCCAAGTCGGGAGCGTGAGCAATAATATCAATATGATGCCATGGTTTCCGCGCGCTTTCGATATGATATAGGCGATAGGATAGCCCATGATAATGCTGATGATCGTCGTCAAGAAGGCGATCCAAAGCGATTTACCGACGACGCGCAAAAACGTCGTATCGGTGACAAATCGCGTAAAGTTTTCGAGCGAGAATTTAATACTAACGACGTCATTGCCCTCGATCGTAAAAGCATAGAACAAGATGAGTATCATCGGGATGACGATCATGGCAGTAATCCATGCGATATATGGATACGTCATGATGCGAAAGGCGTTCATTTTCATCCTGGTGTAACCTCCCGATCCATGAGGTGAATATCTTCGGGGTCGAAGATGAGACCGACTTCACTGCCCTCGGGGAGTTCTTTCGTCGTCGAAACCTTATATTGATACCCTTCGGTTGCAAACGTTATATCATACTCGCCTGGTGTAATATTTTCCCAATCGAAGTCGTATTTGACTTGGTCGATGGCGACCGAGGCACCGTCTTCGAGAGACCAAGCCGAGGCGTTTGCCCACGTGCGCAAATCGGTGTCGAGCGCCATCGAATCGCGAATGTCGTCGGTTTTGACGAAGAAATTCATGGCATAGATTTCTTCTTTGAACAGCGTGCTTTCTTTTCGGTTGGCGTGAACGACGTTTGCTTCGACGGTAATCATCGTGCCGGCAGCCGTTTTAAAAGTGACGTGATATTTGCCATCTTCTTTAGCGATGTCGGATTGTACTTCTTTAATCGAGACGGGCGAATCGTCTTCGCTGTTCCAAGCCTCGGCCGAGGCCAAATCGATAATGCGAGCGTCGTCGAGTTCGGCGACGTCGTCGGAGTCGAGAAAGAAGCTGTTTGCACTGATCTTTTCATTTGCCTCTTGATTGAAGACGGGCTTGTCTTCGGAGACGTGCATTTTGACGGTAATCGAGGTGCCAAGGCGCGTTTCGACGAGTGTATCGTAGAAGATGCCGCGAAAGACTTGGCTCTTGACAATGCCTTTGAGCATGCCTTGTTCGCGCGGAACGACGTCGAGGTCTTCGGGGCGAATGACGACGTCGACGAGTGCACCGGCATCGTATGCTTTTGCCGCATTGCACGGGAAATTCTTATCTTCGAAGCGGACTGTATGGCCGTCGACGATCGTGCCGTCGATGATATTCGTTTCGCCGATGAAGTTTGCAACGAATTGATTTGCCGGTTCATTATATATATCGGTCGGTGTTCCAACTTGTTGAATTTCGCCGTTATTCATGACGACGATTTTGTCGGACATCGTGAGAGCTTCTTCTTGGTCGTGCGTGACGAATATAAACGTAATACCGACTTCTTGTTGAATGCGCTTGAGCTCGATTTGCATCTCTTTTCGGAGCTTGAGGTCGAGTGCGGCGAGTGGTTCGTCGAGGAGGAGGACGGTAGGCTCGTTGACGAGTGCGCGCGCAATGGCAATGCGCTGTTGTTGCCCACCCGACATCTCATTGATGTTGCGCTTGCCATAATCGTCGAGATTGACGAGTTTGAGCATTCGGCGCACTTTTCGGTCGATGACGTCTTTGGGCATTTTTTTGAGTTTGAGACCGAAGGCGACGTTATCGTAGACGTTGAGATGCGGGAATAGTGCGTATTTTTGGAATACCGTATTGATATCGCGCTTATAGGGAGGGAGGCTGAGAATGTCTTCGTTGTTAAACAAGACTTCGCCCGACGACGGATCGACAAATCCACCGAGAATGCGCAATAAAGTCGTCTTTCCACACCCCGATGGGCCTAGAAGGGTGACAAATTCGTTGTCGTATATATCGAGCGAAACGCCCTTGAGGACAACTGTATCATCGAAGTTTTTGACGACGTTTTTAATTTGAATGATCTTCTTACTCTCTTCCATTACTACTCCGAAGTCAGAATATGGGGATGGGCACCCACAATGTTTTTGCCGGGGTTTTGCGCACGTTGCGCCCAAAGACGATAGACAGATTGCGACGCATCGCAGCACTACGCAGACAGAGCAGCGTGCGGCGAGGACCGAATAATTTGACGAGCTTCCTACACATACGACCTTCCAAATCGGGTGGAACAAAAGGCGATAGAGACACACATAAGCGCACCTCTTAGCCGCCCAAAGAACGGCGCCTTTTAGCGGAGAATTGTCGCTATGAAAAGATCATTTTTATTTCATTTTGTGCCCAGGGCTACCGCATTTACTTTTTCCGTTGAAACAGCACATCAAGCATGGCAA
>ERZ1026772.684-NODE-684-length-22828-cov-9.636807_pt1 | contig 22828 bp, 20 predicted proteins | sample MGYA00380124_ERZ1026772 | MGnify/ENA primary metagenome ERZ1026772 (study PRJEB33269, sample SAMEA4719760) | human gut metagenome | biome: human-associated habitat; feature: organic feature; material: feces | place: Cameroon | collected 2013-10 ...
CGATTCTCGATAGGTGGTCGTTTTCAGACCATAGACGGTAGATTATATAAATAATCTTCCTCATCAAATTCCGATTAGTTTGATCCTTTATGCCTTATGCCCGCCAATCTGCGCATTACGGTCTTTCGCGGTTGCGCCTTCTTCAAGATTCATCGCCTTGAGGATGGCGTTCTTTCCGTACTTCTTCTTGATGGCAAGAGCTGCCTTCTGGATTTTTCTCTCGCGCTCCAAAGCTGCGTCTTCGGCTTTCTGTTTTTCCTCTTCGGCAGCATAGTCAGTGAAAAGGTCAAGCTGGACAGCACCGTCATTTTTCTTCGGCGCGTCCGCTTCCGGCAGGACATGATTTGCTACAACATACATACGGCGGATGAGCAGATTCTTGTCCACGATCCGGTCGAAGAGTTCTGACACAGCACACATTATTTTGCGCGTAGAGGATGTATGACTGTCGAGGTTGATAGAGCCGTGCGCCTGTTTCGGAATCTGCCTCCCATAATGATCTGTCTCAACCGCGCCGTGATACTTTGCCCGTCGTGCCGGATCGGTTAGGTTCTCGATGTCGTAGCCAACTGTGAGAACCATTTGGTCGGTGACAAGCCCCTTGTCCACCAAATCCAGAACGAGCAAGTCCGTCATCTCGCGGATGACGAGCTTCGCTTTATCTGCCTCATAGGGGCAGTGCAAAACCTGACCGGAGCTGAGGCTGTTGGAGCTGGGGCGGTACGCCTTGATTGCTTCAATGGTGGTCGGTTCCCAGCCCCACGCATGATCGATGAGCAATTCCGCATTCTTGCCGAACAGCTTATAAAGCAAGTCCTCGTTCCGCTCTGAACAAAGGGCAACATCGCCCATTGTGAACATCCCGTTCTGCTCAAGTTTCTTGGCAATGCCCCGACCCACGCGCCAGAAGTCCGTGAGGGGCTGATGAGACCAAAGCTCACGCCGGAACTTCATCTCATCCAGCTCTACAATGCGGACGCCGTTTTTGTCGGCGGGGATGTGCTTCGCCACAATATCCATTGCCACTTTGCAGAGGAAAAGGTTCGTGCCGATTCCTGCTGTTGCTGTGATGCCGGTTGTTTCAAGCACATCGAGGATGATCTTCATGGCAAGATCATGGGCAGAGAGCTTGTAGGTATTCAGGTAGTCCGTCACATCCATGAACACCTCGTCGATGGAGTAGACAACGATGTCCTCCGGCGCAATGTACTTGAGGTAGACCTGATAGATGCGGGTGCTGTATTCCATATAGTACGCCATCCGGGGTGGCGCGATGATGAAGTCGATCGCCAGAGACGGGTTTGCTTGCAGCTCTGAGAAGAAGTGTGATGTGCCGTCCAGCCTGTGTCCCGGCGCGTCGTGCTGCCGCCCGGCATTCGCTTCCTTCACACGCTGCTTGACTTCAAATAGCCGTCCGCGTCCGGAGATACCGTAGCTTTTGAGAGAAGGTGTAACGGCAAGGCAGATGGTCTTGTCCGTCCGGCTCTCATCTGCAACAACGAGGTTTGTGTCCAGAGGATCTAAGCCGCGCTCCCTGCACTCCACGGAGGCGTAGAAGGATTTCAGGTCGATTGCGATATAGGTGCGTTGTTTCATCTTCTATGCCTCCTCGCGTAAATTGAAAATTGTCAGTCCACATAAGCAGCCTCTGCCGCGTTCTTGAAAATCTGCTTTTCAGCCATTGCTTGTAATGGCTGAAACTGCCTGTTCAAATGTCCAGAAGAAATTGTCTGCAGAGGCCATTTCTACAGAAAAGCTTCTGAAAAATACCGTCCCCTGCGAGTATTCAATGTGCGCAGGGGTTCAGCGTTTGTTCCGGTGCGTTTACATCTTCTGTATGACGGCGCCGAGCCAGCGGCACATGGTATCGCCCGCCTGATTTGCGATTTCCAGCACACGGGCGTGGTTGTGCTTCACGGTTTGGATGCCGGTTGCCATATTGGTGATACAGCTCACGGCAAGTACCTTCATGCCCATATAGTTGCAGACCATCGTCTCCGGTACGGTACTCATGCCCACGGCATCTGCGCCCATGCCTGCAAAGGCGCGGATCTCGGCGGCGGTCTCGTAGCAGGGACCCATAAACCCCATGTAGACGCCCTCCTTGCAGGCGATACCCAGTTCCTCGGCAGTGTGCTTGGCAAGCTCCCGCAGCTCCAGACTGTACGGCTCGGTCATATCGGGGACGCGCGGGCCAAACCGCTCATCGTTGGGGCCGATCAGCGGATTCGTACCCATCATGTTAATAAAGTCGGTAATGAGCATCAAGGTGCCCGGAGCAAAGTCACGGTTGATGCCGCCGCAGGCATTGGTCAACACCACCTGCTCCACGCCCAGCAGCTTGAGGACGTAGAAGGGATAGCAGACCTCCTTCATGGTGTAGCCCTCATAGAAGTGGAACCGGCCCTCCAGTGCGTAGACCTCCTTTTCGCCTAATCTGCCTGTCAGCAGAGCGCCTTTATGTCCCGCCACCGTGGACACCGGGAAGTTGGGGATGTCCTTGTAGGGCAGCTCCTCCGTGTCGGTAAAGCCGGCGGTCAGATTCCCCAGTCCGGACCCCAACACCACCGCCACCGTTGGATGCTTGGTCGTGTGTGCCTTGATGTACGCTGCACTCTCCAGTGCCTTTTCGTAAAGATGCTCCATGGTGTGTCCTCCTTTAGTGCTATCACAGAATGCCAACCCGTTTCACAAATGGGGAAGTTATCGTTCTCAATTCCTAAAAGTCGCTAGTCTTTTTGACAAATTATAGTTTTACTCCCAGCAGGGCAAGATCATCATCCATTAACCTGCGATTAACATCTTCAACGAAATTATAGTAATTACCGCCACGAATACATAAATCCCTTCCGCTGGAATTACGCTGAACAATCGTGATGATATAATTTCCCACTCCAATCGTAACCCAATACGCTTTTCCGTTACACACAACTTCCCAGGTAGAGTTCAAGAATTTTCCCCTATCAGGGCGTACCTCAGCGGTTTTCAGTGTCCATTCGTTGATATCAAAACAACGAACCTCGTAGAATCGTTTCTAAAATTCCCGTAGATATACCCTCATGGTTTTTTTCGGCTGTAATTTATTGTAACAGACAGCAGTAAAATGTGCAATGTACCACATTTTTATAATTTCTTTTTTCTCGTCTGCGTTCTACATCGTTCGACACGTCCTCGTTCTATAATGTACCTATATGGTGCAAACAATTGTACCATAGTCAGCCCCTCGATGATGACCAGCGCGGGGACGCCGTGTTCCGCGATCTCGCCGCCTCAATCGTCCATGGCGGACATGGCAATCCGAGAGACCGCGCCGCGTTGCCCGATGCTCAGCACAAAGTCCCAATGCCGCCCCGGAAGGAAAGCCGGAGCGATCCGTCTGCTTCACACGCAGGAAAATCCCATCGGATCGATCCTGATTTGGAAAAAGTCATTTTTTTGCAGAGATTTTCCGAAGCCCGGGAAACGGCATTGGCGCGGAGAATACAGATTTTCAAAATTATAGCCCTCCGCATTGGTATAGTCCATGTAGGCGCAGCGAGGGCTTCAAAGGGGCTATTCTCTACGGTAGAGAATAGCCCCTTTGGTATACGTTGCGCGATGCGCGGCAGAAGTCAGCGTTCTTGGGCGCAATCGGAGAAGTATATTCCGCTGGCAGAACACTCCCCACTGTGCAGGGTCTTGAACGTGCCGTAGTCTGTGCCGACGCTTTCCAATCGCTCTTTTCCGTTTCTCTTTGACTTCGACTTGTGCCTTTCCAAGAGCATTTTCGATGATGATGTTTCCGGTTTCCGGATCGTGGCTGACGGCGTGCCGTCCTTCCCATCAAAGGATACAGAAATCCACATGGGCTGTGCCCATTCATCAAGATCGACAACGGCATTGCAAGCCGGTATTCTGCGTATCCGAAAGAGCCTTGCAGCATACAGTCATTTGAAAACCATCGGTCAACCGACGCACCGTCTCAATGAAACCGGCCGCAAGAAAGACGTTCTGTCTCATCGGTAAGGCATTTTCCTGAAAGTATAGCCGTTTTTTCAGAATACCCTGAATTCTCCCCGCACAAGCGGGAGCTCACCGCCGTATCGCTTGAAGTAGTCCAGCAGCAGGTCGGACATCTCTGTGCCGATCTCGCGCACAATCGGGCAGCCGACGTAGCCGTCGTACCCGCCTGTGCCGCTGGCGCGGTAGCTGCTCAGGCAGGCGGTGAACACATCCGTGTCCTTTATGGGCGTTCCATTCACCGACAGCTCGACCACCCGCTCGCCGACCGGCCTTGCAATGTCGTAGGCATAGGTCACGCCGGCGTAGTAGTCGTAATTATAATGCTCCACCTTGGGCTCCAGGAAGCAGTCCGACACCCGCAGCGAGCCGTCGGCGTTTCGGGTGAAGTATTCCGCGCTGCGCTCCATGGCCCGGCGCAGGACGGCGCCGGTGATTTCCAGCACCGTCAGCGTGTTGGTGTAGGGGTAGGCGTTGAGGATGTCCCTGCGGCGCACGGTCTGCGGCAGACCGGCGGCGTCGTTGGCAAGGCTCGTGACCGAGAGCTGCGCGCCGCTCGCCGCGAGCTGCACGGTGTTGAAGAGGTCGGCGAGAGCGCTGCCCTCAGCCGCCATCCTCAGCGGAGTATCCGGCAGCATCGGTGTCTCCAGATGTCCCACCACCTGGTCGAGCCAAGCCTGCGCGCCGCGCTCCATGTCGGCGAACTCCGCGAGCCAGTCCGCCCGGCATTCGCCGTGAGCGGGGACCGCTTCGCTGGAAAAGCGCTTCCCGCCGCCGGACACGGCAGCCTCTACCCGCAGGAACTCCTGCCCCTTGTCGGAGGGCTGCACCACGAAGGTGCCGCTCACCATCTGCCCGGGAACGGACATATGCTGGTGTCCGGTCAGCAGGATGTCGAGATCCAACTCCTGACAGATGCGGTAGGCGACGTTTTCGTGGGTCGCGGAGAGCACGCGCCCCGTGGCGAGGTCGCGCTCAAAGCCGCCGTGGTAAATGCCGACCGTCAGGTCGACCTGATCGCGCAGCCTTTCCAACGCGGCGGCCACGGCGGGGATCGGGTCGGTGATCGCAATGCCAGCGAGGTGCTCCGGCTTTTCCCAGATGTTCACATAGTCGGTCACGATGCCGATGATGCCGACCCGCAGCCCGTTTCCCAGCGTATGGATGCGTGCGGGAAAGCGCACCCCCGCCTCGTCCCAACGAACGTTCTCGCACACGCAGCGCGCTTTCAGCACGTTGAGGTAGCTGTCAAGGTACGGCATCCCGTAGTTGAAGTCGTGGTTGCCCAGCGTCACATAGTCATAGCCGCAGCGGTTCATCATCTCGGCAAAGCGCGCGGCGCTGCCGATGGTATCGTGGCAGAACGCCCCCAGCGGCGAGCCCTGCAGGATGTCGCCGCCGTCGATGACGAGGGTGTTGCCGTCCTTGCGGAAGAGGCTGGCGCACTTGAACAGCCCCAGCTCCTTTTCCCCCTGTCCGCGGTAATCGGTCGGATAAATGTAGCCGTGTAGATCGGAGGTAAAATAAATCGTCAGCTTTTTTTCGTCCATCGCTTACCCCCGTGCCAGCTTCACGCGGATCTTCGCCGAGATCCACTCGATGATGAGCACCAGCACGATCAGCCCCAGCAGGATTGCGCCGACCTCATTCCAGCGGTACGAGCTCATGGCGAAGATCAACGGCGCGCCGATGCCGCCCGCGCCCACAAGACCAAGCACGGTCGCGTCGCGCAGGTTCATGTCGAAGCGGTAGATGATCGTGGAGGTGAAGTCCGCCGTCAGCTGGGGCAGAATGCCATAACGGATCTTCTGGAAGGTCGTGCAGCCCGCGGCGTCCAGGGACTCCAGGATTCGCTTGTCCAGATCCTCAATGCTCTCAATGAACATTTTTGACACCATGCCGATGGAGCAGAGGGACATGGTCAGCAGGCCCGCGAACGGCCCGGGGCCGGTGACGCGGATGAACATCAGTCCGTAGACAAAGGCGGGGATGGTGCGGATGGCGGCGATGAGCACGCGGCCGACGAGCGCCACGCCCCGCGGCACCAGATTGCTCGCCGACAGAAACGACAGGGGCAGCGAGATCACCGCGCCCACGATCGTGCCGAGGAAGGCGATGCAGAAGGTCTCCAGCAGCAGGTAGGGCACGCCGTCTGTGCCGAGCGTAAGGAGGAGCTTCGCCGAGGGATGGAAGATGCCGGAGAGGATGTTCCCCGCCACCTCCAGCCCGTTGCCGGTAGAGCTGCTGACCCTCACCGCCGTGCCGGACCACGCCAGAAGGCAGGCGACGATGAACGCCGCCAGCAGCTGCCACACCCATGTCTTCGGCGCGGAGGCATAGGCTTTTTTGATTCGTTCGTTCATAGCCGTTCCTCCTCACGTCAGGCGCTTGCGCAGCGCGTGGCTGATGCCCTCGATGACCATGACGGCGGCAAAGAGGACGATCAGGATCATGCCAAGGCTGTCGTATTCACGCCAGCCGATCTTTTCATTCATAATGAGGCCCAGTCCGCCCGCGCCCACATAGCCGAGGATAGAGGCGTAACGCACGTTGCCCTCCAGACAAAACAGGGACACGGACAGATAGGTCGGCAGCACCTGCGGAAAGACGGCGGTGGTAAAGGCGCGCAGGCGCGTGGCACCCAGGGCCTCCATGGCCTCGTAGGGTCCCATATCCACCGTTTCGATGATCTCAAAGAGCTGCTTGCCAACATAGGCAAAGGTGAAAACGGCGATGGCACAGGTGCCCGCCATCGTGCCGAGGCCGAAAATGTAGGTGGCGATCAGGGCGCACACCAGCGTCGGCAGGGTGCGCACCAGACTCAAAAACAGGCGCACAAGAAACACCACAACGCGGTTCGTCACGATGTTGCTGGCTGCGGCGACGGCAAATGGGACCGCCAGCACCGCGCCGATGAACGAGCCGAGGATGGACATTTTGATGGTGTCCCACAGCGGCTGCCAGATCTTGCCGAGGTAGGCGGTGTTCGGCGGGAACATCGCCTTGAGGATGTCGAAGAACTTGCTGCCCTTTTTCACCAGCACAGCAAGGTCAAAGCCCGTGATGCGGACGGAAAGGATGGTCAGCGCGATCAGCACAAGTAAGATCAGCGGCGCGCGGCTGCGCTTTTCCTCCACCGCCGTACCGTCCGCCAGCGTATAGACGTGAGGCTTGAAAATGCGGTCGTAGAGGCTCATACGCACTCCTCCGCGCCGGCCTGCTCCCCGTAGATGGCGTCGAGCACCGCCTGATCGACCTTTGCGGAGGGGCCGTCGTAGACGATCTTACCGGCGCGGATGCCGATGATCCGGTCGGCGTATTCCAGCGCCAGCTCCACATGGTGGATGTTAAGCAGGATGGAAATGCCCATCTCCTGATTGATGTGAACGAAGTCCTGCATCACCTGCTTGGCGGTCACGGGGTCGAGGGCGGCGACCGGCTCGTCCGCCAGAATGATGCGGGGGCTCTGGGTCAGCGTCCGAGCCAGCGCCACGCGCTGCTGCTGGCCGCCGGAGAGCTGGTCGGCGCGCATATACGCCTTGTCCAAAATGCTCACCTTGTCCAGAGACTCCAGCGCCTTGAGCTTGTCCTCCCGGCGGAACGCGCCCAGCAGCACGCGCCAGAAAGGCATATCCGGCACGCAGGCGGAAAGCACATTTTTGATCACGGTCGTGCGCGTGACCAGATTGAACGACTGGAACACCATGCCGATGCCCCGGCGGAACTGCCGCAGCGCCTTGCCGGAAAGGGTGCTCACATCCGTGCCGTTCACCGTCAGCGTGCCGGCAGTGATCCGGTGCATACGGTTCACCGCGCGCAGCAGCGTGGACTTGCCCGCGCCGGAGCGGCCGATGATGGCGACGAATTCGCCGTCCCCAACGGTCAGGTTCACATCGTCAAGGCCCACTGTGCCGTTGGGATATACCTTGGATACATGGTCAAATACGATCATACGGTCTCCTCTTCTTCCTGATATGAAACGCGGGGAGGACGGCACAGCGGAAGGGTCTTGTCTGTGCGTATCCTCCCCGCGTTTGGGAAAGTTCTGGCTTACTGCGCGGCGGTCAGCTCCTGGATGAGCTTCTGCGCGGCGCGCTCGTTGTCATAGTCGGAGGACTGCGCCTTCTGATAGCCGTTGTGACTGTAGATGGCGATGACCTGCTTGCCCTCGTCGGTGTTGCCGATGTTGATGAAGGCGTTCTGCAGGGCGGCGATCAGCGCATCGTCCATGATCTCGGAGTTCTTGCTCACGGAGATGGTGTCGTTGTAGATGGGGGCGGTGACGCCGATGACGTTGGTCTCCTCCCAGATGGAGGCCTCGCGGTTGAACTCGGTGTTCCAGCGCTCGGCATAATCGCGGCGGGCGTCGGCATAGGTCACGAGCACGTCGACCTGACCGGAGGCAAGACGCGCGAAGGCGCTGGCGTAGGAATCGGACTGCACGGCGCTGCTCAGGTCAGAGATGCCCTTGCCGTAGTGATCCTGCAGCCACAGGGCGGGATAGATATAGCCCGCGGGAGAGGAGGTGCCCATGATGCTCCAGTTGGCGCTGTCAAGGTCCTCCCAGGTCAGCTCCTCGCCGCCGTTGACCTTGGCGGCCAGCTTCTGGCCCTTGTCGGAGGGACCGGCGATGATGAGCGCGCGGTAGGAGACCGCCTGCTTCTCGGACGCTTCGGTGGGCTGACCGTCATTCCAGTCCTTGGCGTTGTCGGAATCCTTGCTCAGACCGTTGCGGGTCGCGGTCAGGATGACCTCTGCGCCGTCGTCATAGAGAACATAGGTGCCGCCCGGGATCAGACCGACGTCGATGGTACCAGCCTCAAGACCCTCGCCAACGGCTTCGTAGGTGGTGCCGACGGTGATCTCGACCTCGCCGACCTCATAGCCCTCCTTGGCAAGCTCGTCCTTGAGCAGCTGCTTGAGGGGCTCGGTCGCGGTGATGATCTCCTGCGGCTCGCGGGACGGAACGAACGCCACCTTCAGCGTTTCGATCTGCTTCGCGCCGCTCTCGCCGTCCTGCTGGGGTTCGTCAGCGGTGGTGTCCTTGCTGCCGCAGCCGGCCAGCAGGCCGAGGCTCATGACCAGCGCGAGCAAAAGTGCAAGACTTCTTTTCATTGTGCTTTCCTCCATAATGTATCGTTTGCATTTCTCCGCCGGATACCCCGTCGGAGCCGATGATCGCGGAAAACGGCATTTTCCGCCGTACCGCATTTTGAGTATAGCACAGCCGCGGAGGGAAAAATTTTCCGGTTGAGTAAAAATTGTACCGATTAGACGCTCTCCTTTCGCTCAAAATAGCGCGCCATCAGATCCTCGAACACCAGAACGACGTGCCCGAAGAAGGGATTCGGCAGGCTGCCGGCGAGCGTCTGCTTTGTCCCGTCGAGCACGAATACAAGGTCAGAGAGCTGTGCCAGAGTAGAATCGCCCCGTCGGGTAAAGGTCACGATCTTATGCCCGTGCTGCTTTGCGTGGCGCACGTCGTTGAGGACCGGCTCCGTCTCGCCGCTCTGGCTGACGGCGAACATGACCGCCGCCTCCTCATTCACCGCGCTGCGGTGCGCCTCCTGAAGGAGCATATAATCGTAAAAATGCACATTGTTGAACGCCATAAAGCCGCAGATCGACAGGCGCTGCGTGATATAGGTCCCCACAATGTTGGAAAAGCCCTCGCCGGTCGTGAACATCTTTCCGCTGCGGCGCTCCCGGAGCAGCGCGCAGAAGCGCTCGACCAGCGCATCGTCGTAATTGTCGATCAGGCTCTTGAGGTTTTCCGCCTTTCGGTCCCCCGAAGAGGCAAGCTGGCGGCTGAGGTGGTAATAGAGCTCGCTGTAGCCGTCAAAGCCCAGCCGCTTGCACATTTTGACGATGCTGGTCGTGGACAGAAAGTTTTCATTTGCGATCTGCTGGATGCCCACGCGCTTCTCGCCCCGTTCGATGTGCGCGGCAATACCGGTGATCACCTTGCGCTCATCCTCCGAGAGCAGATTCGTCAGCAAAAAATAATTGTCTCCCATGACGGGTCCCCCTCTCCTGTGATCTCAGCCGTGCCGCCCCGGCCGTCCGTAGCACAGCCACCATCCCAGCGCGCACACTGGAAGCGCGCACAGCATATCGAGGATCGCGTGCTGCTTCATGAAAACCGTGGAAAGGCTGATGCACAGCGCCAGAAGCACGGACGCCGCCTGCCACCACGCCCGTTTCCGGAGCCGCGGGCCGTCCCGCAGCGCGAACAGCGCCGCGGCGGAGCCAATGACGTGGAGCGACGGGCAGACGTTCGTGTTTGTGTCAAAGGTATAAAACCACGCGACCGCCCGCGTGAGCGCATTGTCATGTGCAAACGCCTCGGGCCGCAGCAGCTGCTGCGTCGGGTAGATGAAATAAACGACGGTCGCGGCCGTATAGGTGACGATGACGAACCGCATCATTCGCCGGAAAGCGGGCACATCCTGAAAAAAGGTATACGCCAGCGCGCCGATCAGATAGACGAACCAGAGAAGATACGGGATCAGCGCCCATTCGCTGAACGGGATCGCATCGTCCAGAGCGCAGCGCATCACATGATAGGCCGCATGGGAACGGAAGCGCTCCAGCGCCAGAAACGCCAGCCCGAAAACCGGCCAAAAGAGCAGCAGCTTGATGTGCGAAAGTTCCGGTGTGTTGAGCTTACGCAGGCGAAACTGCCGGTAGTCCGGCTTTATGACCGTCTGTGGGGCTCGCGCTTTCATTTTTTCTCCGCGCGGGCCATGACTGCTATGTCGCCCACGCCGTCGGGCACGATGCTCGGGCGGTAGGCAGGCGGGCAGCAGCGCTTCTCCGTCCTCGGTCAGCGCGATGCCGCTGTGGTCGCGCCGGATGAGCGTCATGCCGATCTCGCGCTCCAGCCCGTTGATCAGGTGCGTCAGTCCCGACTGGGTGTAGCCACCATCTCAGACGCTTTGGAAAAGCTGCCGAGGTTGACTGCCGTCATCAATATCTCAAGCTTCTTGCTGTCCACGGGTCTGCCGTCTCCTGCCCATCAGGGTATTTCAATTTGTAATATAACTATTATAGCCGGTCGTTTCTCTTTTTCAAGTGCAGGGTGTAAGATTCTCGGCACAAAGGAGTTGATTTTCCATGACGACCAAAAAATTAACGCTCCGGCAGAAAATTCTTGTTGCCGGAACACTGTTCGGAATGTTCTTCGGGGCCGGAAACCTGATCTTCCCCGTCCATCTCGGCCAAATGGCGGGGCAGAATGCCTTGCCCGCGATCATCGGCTTTATCATCACGGCGGTCGGCGTTCCCATCCTCGGCGTCGCCGCCATCGGCGTCACGCACTCCGACGGACTTCAGACGCTCTCCGGCAAGGTCGGCAAGGGCTACGGCATTTTCTTCACCTGCCTACTCTACCTGACCATCGGCCCGCTCTTCCTGTTCTTCTTTGCCGTGCTGATGCTCGCGGCGCTGCTCGCGCCCGGCGCGGCGATCTCCGCGGTCGAGCCGGTGGAGGCCTATCGGAGCGACGCATTCTTTCCCGCACTCATTGAGGGCTATGCAGATTAGGAAAGACGAAAGAAATGAGATGAAAAGCGCATCACATTCAAGATATCATCAGTGGCCTTCTGAAGGGTGCGGCAGTGAGTTGACTACAAATTGTAGTCAACTGAAAATACGCTCAGCAGATAACAAGCGATATATGACAGATGAAAACCTCGTAACCATGCCGGTTACAAGGTTTTTCTTATGCTCAAAATTTCAGTTTTCCCTTATTTTCCCTTTAACGGCGAAATTCCCCCTCCGAGCCGGAGGGGGATTCTTATTTCATACATATCCAGTGTAGCAGGCTGCCGCGGCACAGCACCACTCTCCTCACGGAATCGTGGCCGCTTGCAGGAAATCGTCCAGAATATGTGTGCAGCCGCTCCGCAGCCTCTCCGCTTCGGACACCGCTGCAGCGCGGAAATGCTCCGTATCGTCCTCCGCAAACGGAAGATGGTCGACGATGATATGGTCAGCGAGTATATGCTGCTCGATAAATTCCCGGCCCTTCCGCAGGGTGATCCACGGAAAATTCAGCAGTGCAAGGCGAAAGTGCTGTCTGGCGATCAACGGCAATAGCGCCGGTGACGCCACGGCACAGTCTCCCGGCAGCAGGATCGCCTCTGCCCCGTGGGTGATGGTCAGTCCGTAGTGGGGCACATCGATCGTGTAGTGCTGGCTCTCGTGAGGCAGGCGGCAAAAGTGCAGTACAACATCTTCCACCACCGCCGTATATCCATCGCCAGACACCAGTTCCTGCTCTGCGAACTCCTTCTGCGGCAGAATCAGACGTGCCCTCGGCCAACGGAGGTGCGCCTCCGCTGTGAGCTGCTGCGAATAGTGGTCGGGGTGACAGTGGGTGTATACGATGACATCCGGCGATTGAAACGCCTCCGCCGTCCACAGCTGTCGGAGGCGCTGGGCGCGTAGGGTCGAAAAACACGGCACTTGCACATCATGCAGCGCATCCACCCAGATACGGATACCGCCGGTCTCGATAGCCACGCCGGCATTTGCGCTTAGCGTTACCCGAATGCTCATTCCACGCCGCCTCTGTTGCAGACGGTGTCCCGCACCTCCTCCGCCGTGATGGTACCAAAGTACTCCTCCAGCGGGAATTGGTGCAGCACGCGGTCAACGCTTTCCGGCTCCACGGCGCAGCCGCACAGCGCCTCCGTCACCGGCGCCAGCTCCCGGCGGGACAGGAAATCCCCGGAGAAGGCGATCTCCCGGATCACGCCGCTCCGCACGTTCATGTGTACCTCCAGCGTACCGCCGGCAAAGCGGCGGTGGTTCACCATATCATACGCCGGGGATTTGCCGTAATTCCAGTCCCATGTGGCGTATTTCTCATCCCGCAGGCGCTGTACCTCCCGCAATTCCTCCTCCGTCAGGGTCGTCTCCTGAAACGCGCCCTGTGCAAGCGCCGTGCGAAGGTATTCCCAGAATGCGGGCAGGGTCATGTCCTCCCGCAGGAAACTGCGGATATTGCCGATACGGGCGCGCACCGATTTGGCGCTCTTGGACTGGAACTTCTCCGGGTGGACAGTCAGCGCCCCCGCCACCAGAGACGGGTCGGAGTCAAACAGCAGCGTACCATGGTGGAGGACGCGGTCGCCGCTCAGCCGCTGGGCCGTGCCGGAGACCTTGCAGCCGTCCACCAGTATGTCGTTGCGGCCGCTGGCGGAGGCGGAGAGCCCCAGCTCACACAGCGCCTTGACCACAGGCTCCGTGAAGCGCGCAAAGGACAGCTTTTCTTTCTCTCCCGCATCGGTGATGAAGGAGTAGTTCAGATTGCCCAGATCGTGGTACACGGCGCCGCCGCCGGTGCCGCGGCGTACCACGCGGATATGGTGCGCCTCCACAAAGTCGGCGTTGATCTCCTCTGCCGTGTTCTGGTTGCGCCCCACCACCACGGTGTTGTCGTTCTGCCACAGCAGCAGGTAGTCGCCCTCTGTGCGATGGGTCAGGACGTATTCCTCAAACGCCAGATTATAGTACGGGTCGGTGGATCGTGTTTCGAGATAATAGACCATGCGTAACCTTACCTTTCCAATCAAGGGATACGCACCGATGGTTGGCGGCATCGGTGCGTATCCATGATTTGAGGAGAGTATTCGTTGAATGAAAAAAGACACATGCCAACTATATATGAAAGGGTTCGTCCTGTCAACCCTTACATATTGCTTGCATCGGGGTAGAGAAGCATCTTCCCCGGAACGCCCTGCCGGATCGCCGCCAGTGCATCCTCGTACTGCTCCAGCGTATACCGGCCGCCGATGATCTTATCCAGCTTGTAGTACGGGCCGCTCATCACCTTGGCAAAATCCCGCCAGGTGTCCCAGATCAGACGCCCGGACACGCCGGTAAGCGTGACCTCGCGGTAGATCAGATCATCCGTCATATCCTGCAATGTCACAGGACCGCTGGGTAGGCCCACGCAGACCATTCGCCCGGCGGCACGCAGACACTTCAGGTCGGCGTTAATGGCGGCCTGTGCGCCGGTAATGTCGATGGCGGCGTCCGCTCCCAGTCCGCCCGTCAGGCGGAGGATCTCCGCCGGCAGATCGACCTGCGCGCTGTTGAACACATAGTCCGCCCCCATATCCTTTGCGATTGCCAGACGGCTGTCCAGCAGGTCGCAGGCAAAGACCTTTGTGGCGCCAAAGGTCTTGCAGGCGCTGATCGCCGTCATACCGATGGGTCCGCAGCCGCTTACCAGCACCGTCTTTCCCTCTACCTGCGCAGCCTCCACACCGTGGACACCGGCGCCCATAGGCTCAAACATACAGGCAGCCTCATAGGAAACATCGTCCGGCAGCAGGAACGTGCAGTCGGAGCGGATAGCAGCATACTCGGCAAAGGCACCGTTCTGCGTGCAGCCGAACAGCTGGATGTCCTTGCAGATATGAGGCATCCCGTGGGTGCAGAAATAGCACTTGCCGCAGGGGATGTGGCTCTCGCAGGAAACGCGGTCGCCCACCTTGCGGTCGGTCACGTTCTTACCCACGGCCACGATGTCGCCGGATGTCTCATGTCCCAGCGTCACCGGCGGCTTGATGCGTTTTTTAGACCATTCGTCCCAGTCGAGGATATGGATATCCGAACCGCAGATGGCGGTGCAGTGTACCTTGATGAGGACTTCATCGTCCTTGATCTGCGGGATGGGCAGATCATCGTGGTAGACCAGGCCGCTGGGAGCGGCCACGGCCTTGACCAGTCCGCGCATAACACCTTCCATAGTCGACCTCCGTTCAGTTCTTGGTGTGGATCGCACGACCAATGGCGTTCAGTGCAGCCTCACGGATGGTCTCGGTGACGGTGGGATGGGAGTGGATGGTGGAGATCAGCTCGTCCACCGTGGCCTCCAGACGGATGGCCAGCGCGCCCTCGGAGATGAGGTCGGTGGCGCGCGGCCCGATGATGTGCATGCCCAGCACCTCGCCGTACTTGGCGTCGGAGATGATCTTCACCAGGCCCTCGCCGCCGTTGATGATCAGGGCCTTGCCGTTGGCGCTCATGGGGAACTTGCCCACCTTGTAATCCAGGCCCTTGGCCTTGCACTGCTCCTCCGTCAGGCCAACGGAAGCGGCCTCCGGCTCCATGTATACGCAGGTGGGGTTGGTGCTCTCGTCATAGGTGCTGTCGTGACCCATGATGTTCTCCGCCGCCACTTCGCCCATGGCGGAGGCGGTATGGGCCAGCTGTGCCTTGCCGAACACGCAGTCGCCGATGGCGTAGACGCCGGGGACGTTGGTCTGCATCCGGTCGTTGACCAGAATACGGCCGCGGTCGTTGCGGATGCCGCCGGCCTCCAGATCCAGAGACGCCGTGTTGGCCTTGCGGCCGATGGCTACCAGCACCTTCTCCGCTTCAAATGTAACGGTATCGCCGCTCTTGGTGGTGCAGACAACCTTCGCACCCACAGGGGAAGGCTCCACAGCCTGCACCGGGCACTCCAGCGCGAAGGCGATGCCCATCTTCTTCATATGGGCCACGCCCACCGCCGTCAGGTCGCCGTCCAGCATGGGCAGCATATGATCCATGGCCTCCACCACGGTGATGCGGGTACCGAAGGCCGCGTAGGCGCAGGCCAGTTCGAGGCCGATGACGCCGCCGCCGATGACCACCATGCTCTCCGGCAGCTTTTCCAGACTCAGCGCGCCGGTAGAATCGATGCAGTTGGGGTTCTCGCGGATACCCGGAATGGGGGGTACGGCGTTGACGGAGCCGGTGGCCACGATGATGGCATCGGCGGTCATTTCCTCGGCGGAGCCGTCGGGCTTGGTGACGCGGATGCGCTTTTCACCCACAAAGGCGGCCTCGCCGTCGATCTTCTTCACCTTGTTCAGCTTCAGCAGACCGGCCACGCCGCTGGTCAGCTGCTTGCTGATGGCGTTCTTATGGGCGATGACCTGGGGGAAGTTGACTTTAACGCCTTCCACCTCCACACCGATCTCCTTGCCCTGATTCTTGATATCCTCCAGCAGTTCGGCGCTGTGGAGCAGGCACTTGGTGGGGATGCAGCCCACGTTCAGGCAGGTGCCGCCCAGATGCTGCTTCTCCACCACTGTGACCTCCGCGCCCAGCTGCGCGGCACGGATGGCGGCCACATAGCCGCCGGGGCCGCCGCCGATGACGATGACGGTCTTCTTGCCCGCAGGCGCGGCAGCAGGGGCTGCGGCGGCAGCGGGAGCCGCGGCGGGAGCGGCCGCGGGTGCGGCGGCGGCAGGGGCTGCGCCGGGTACGGCCTCGCCGGCCTCGCCGATGTAGGCGATGACGCTCTTGCAGGCGCCCGTCTCACCCTCCGGCAGAAGGATCTTCAGCAGTACGCCGTCGGTGTCGCACTCCACGTCGTTGGTCAGCTTATCGGTGGCCACGGAGAACAGAATATCGCCCTTTTTGACGGTATCTCCCTCTTTGAATTTCCACTCCTCGATGGTGCCTTCCGTCATGGTCAGGCCCATCTTGGGCATCAATACTTCGGTTGCCATAGGAATACTTCCTTTCCTTAGTTTCAGTCCGGTATAAGAGAATGCGTAAGCGGGCGGGGAGCGTCTGCCCCCGCCCGCCCTGTATCAGATCAGAAGCAGATAGGGATTCTCCAGAAGCTCTGCCATGCGCTTCAGGAACTTGGCGGCCATCACGCCGTCGATCACGCGGTGATCGGCCGTCAGGCTCAGGTTCATCATGGGGCGGATCACGATCTCGCCGTTGCGGACAACAGGCGTATCCACCATGTCGCACACGCCCAGGATCGCCAGCTCAGGCTGATTGATAATGGGCGAGAAGCTGGTGATGCCGTAGGGCCCCAGGCTGGAGATGGTAAACGTACCACCGGTCATATCCTCCATGCCAAGTTTGCCGGAGCGGGTGGCCTCGATCAGCGCCTCCGTCTCCTTGGCGATCTGCGCCAGGCTCTTGGTGTCGCAGCTCTTGACGTTTGGCACGATCAGTCCGTCGCCCTTTGCCACCGCCAGACCGACATTGGCATGGCGGTGACGGGTCAGCATATTGTCGGCAAAGCTGGCGTTCACATCGGGGAACTCCATCAGGGTCTGGGCTGCCACCTTCATCAGAATGTGGTTGAAGGTCAGCTTGATCCCCTGCTCCTTCAGGGTATCCTTCAGGCGGCTGCGCAGTTCCTTCATGGCGCTGGCGTCCACCGGACGGGTATAGGTCACGCGGGGAGAAGTCGTCCAAGATGCGGCCATATTGGCAGCGATGCTGCGGCGCAGCGCGTTCACCTTTACCGGCGGCAGGTCATTGCTCTCGCAGCTCTCGCAGGCGGCTGTCTCGGCGGCAGCGGGTGCGCCCACACCGGCAGCAGAGAGCACATCGGCCTTCATCACGCGGCCCTGCACATTCAGCTTGGAGGTATCCACGCCCAACTCAGCAGCCAGCTTGGCCGCCATGGGGCTGGTCTTGGGTCCGGCCACGAAGCTCTCCACATCCTTGGCCACCACAACCCCGCCGGGGCCGGTGCCGGGGATGTCGTGCAGGTCATAACCCTTGTCCTTCGCCAGCTTCTTGGCGCGGGGGGTCGCCAACACATAGGCGCCGTGGTTGGGCTTGGCGGCAGGCGCAGCGGCGGCAGCGGGAGCCGCGGTAGGAGCGGCTGCGGGTGCGGCGGCCACAGGTGCGCCGCCGGGGACGGCCTCGCCGGCCTCGCCGATGTAGGCGATGACGCTCTTGCAGGCGCCCGTCTCACCCTCCGGCAGGAGGATCTTCAGCAGAACGCCGTCGGTATCGCATTCCACGTCGTTGGTCAGCTTATCGGTGGCCACGGAGAACAGGATATCGCCCTTCTTGACCGTGTCACCCTCTTTGAACTTCCATTCCTCGATGGTGCCTTCCGTCATGGTCAGGCCCATCTTGGGCATCAATACTTCAGTTGCCATATCGTATACTCCTTACTCCGGCAGGGCTCAAAACATACCCTTGATACCTTCAGCAACCTTCTCCGGCGTAATGCGCACCATGTCCTCCAGACTCTTGGCGAAGGGGATCGGGCAGAACGGCGCACCGAAGCGCAGAACGGGGGCATCCAGCTCCATCAGAAGCTCCTCCGCGGCCACAGCGGCGATCTCAGCACCGACGCCGCCCTGCTTGACGGCCTCATGGCAGACGCACAGGCGATGGGTCTTCTTCACAGACTCGAACACCGTCTCACGGTCCCAGGGAGACAGGGTGATGAGGTCGATGACCTCAGCCTCGATGCCGTCCTTGGCCAGCAGCTCGGCAGCGCCCTTGGCAGCCTTCATGCCGATGGAGTAAGAAACGATGGTCACGTCCTTGCCGGGGCGGACGACCTTGGCCTTACCGATGGTGTAGGGCTCCTCATCCGCCAGCTCGGGCATCTCGCCTTTTTCCTTGTAGAGGATCTTGTTCTCGAAGTACAGGACGGGGTCGTCGGACTCAATGGAGGCCTTCAGCACCATCTTGGCATCATAGGGATTGGAGGGGGTGACCACCACAACACCGGGGATGTGGATGAAGAACGCCTCCAGAGACTGGGAATGCTGGGCAGCGCCGCCGAAGGTCATACCGTCGGGCGCACGCATGACCAGAGGCACCTTGGTCTGGCCGCCGAACATATAGCGGGCCTTGGCCATCTGGTTCAGGATCTCATCCATGCAGACGCCGACGAAGTCCGCGAAGTGCATATCCACCACGGGACGGGCGCCCACCATGGCCGCGCCGACGCCGCCGCCGATAATGAACGTCTCGGAGATGGGGCTGTCGATGACACGGCCGGGGAACTCCTGGCTCAGGCCCTTGAACTGGCCGAACACGCCGCCCTGACGGGCGATATCCTCACCGATGACATAGACCTTATCGTCTTTCTTCATTTCCTCGGCCATCGCCTCCAGCGTGGCCTGTGCAAACGTCAATTTACGCATGATTCCTACCTCCTTCAGTCAGCATAGACAAACTTCATGTACTCGGACGCATCGGGCTGCTTGCTGTCCATGGCAAACTCCTTGGCAGCCTTGATCTTGGCGTCCACCTTGGCGTCGATCTCGTCGCACTCGGCGGAGGTCACTAGATTGTTCATGGACTCGGCCATCTTCTCACGGAACTTCTTCAGAGGATCGGTGTCGTGGAAGATCTTCATGGTCTCCTCCTTGCTGCGGTACAGCTCGGGGTCGCCCACGAAGTGACCTTCGATACGGTAGGTCTTGCACTCGATCATGGTGGGGCCTTCGCCGGCGCGGGCGCGCTCCACAGCGGCCTTGGCGGCCTCATAGACGGCAAAGGGATCCTGGCCGTTCACCACCACGCCGGGGATGTGATAGCCGGCGGCGCGGTCGGAGATATTCTCCACGTTGCAGGTGGTGCGGTAGGGGGTGGTGGACGCCCAGCAGTTCATCTCATTGACAAAGATGACCGGGAGCTTCCATGCGGAGGCGGCGTTCATGGCCTCGTGGAACGTGCCGCGGTTGCTGGCGCCGTCGCCAAAGAACACCACGGCCACCTGATCGGTCTTCAGAACGTTCTTGAATGCCAGCGCTGCGCCGGTGGCCAGATTGTAGCCGCCGCCCACAACGCCGTTGGCGCCCAGCATACCGATGGAGAAGTCCGCGATATGCATGGAGCCGCCGCGGCCCTTGCACAGGCCCGTCTCCTTACCGAAGATCTCCGCCATCATGCGGTTGACATCGGCGCCCTTGGCCACGCAGTGGCCGTGACCGCGGTGGGTGGATTCGATCACGTCGTCGTCCCGCAACGCGGCGCACACGCCGGTAGCGATGGCCTCCTCACCGATGTAGGAATGGGTAAAGCCGGGGATCTCGCCGGCGAGGAAGTCATGCTTGACGCACTCCTCGAACTTACGGATGGTGCACATGGTTTCATAGAGCTTAGCGGCAAACTCTTTCGTGTAAACTGCATTATTAGGCATAATGATCATGCTCCTTTCTCAACATTCAGGATATTGCAGCCTGTGATGCCCTGCCGGGTGAAATAGGACGGGGCGCACTCAGCTATCTGCATCGTGCGCCCCAGAAGAGACGCCGGTTCGAACTCACAGGGTTTCAGCGTCGTCGGGAGCGGAACCCACGGTGACGCCCATTTTTTCCTCGTAGTACTTGACCATGGCGGCCTGATCGTCGTCGATATGGCCGTTGTCGTTCATCCAGTCCATCACATGGAGGACCACGTCCGTCATGGGCAGGTCGACGCCCAGCTTGTGCGCGTAGTGCTTGGCGTTGAGGATGTCCTTGCGGTGGACGGCGATACGCGCGCCCGGCTCATAGTCGCGGTGGATGATCTTGGGAACCTTATTTTCATACATGGGGCCGCCCACGAAGCCACAGCGGGTGGCTTCAAAGGTGGTCTGCAGGTCGATGCCCGCCTTGGCGGCGAAGGCGTAGCCCTCGCACATGGCCACCAGCTCCGCGCCGCCGATCAGGTTGTTGACCAGCTTCGTGACGCTGCCGCTGCCGCTGCCGCCGGTGTAGATGGGGTGTCCCATGCAGGCCAGCAGAGGTTCCGCTCTGTCAAATGCCTCCTTCTCGCCGCCGGCCATCATCGCCAGCGTACCGGCGATGGCCATGGGATTGCCGCCGGAGACGGGGCAGTCCAGCAGGAACATACCGGCATCCAGCGCCTTCTTGTGCAGATCCAGCACGATATCCGGCGCGGTGGAGCTGAGGTCGATGATGATGTTGCCGGGTTTCCCCAGTTCGATCGCACGCTCCACCGAATGAATGATGATGGGGTGCGTGGGCAGGATCTGCATCACCACGTCGCAGGTGCGGTAAATGTCATCGGGATCGGAGGTAACTTCGCCGCCGAAATCCTTGAATTCCGCCAGCCGGGCCTCCGCCACATCGTAGCCCAGAACGGGGCAGCCGCATTTCTTCACGACATTCTTGGCCATGGGTAGGCCCATAACGCCAAGACCCAAAAATCCAATCTTCATGATAATTTCATCTCATTTCATCTGAAATTTGCTCAGTGAATCAGCCAAAGGGTAAAGCTCGGCCAGTAGGTCACCAGAATCAGTATCACCATCGAAATGCCGAGGAATGGCAGGATCGCCTTGAAGGTTCCTCCGATGGATGTCTTACCCAGCTTGCTGCCCAGCAGCAGGGACACGCCTACCGGCGGGGTGATGCAGCCGATATAGATGTTGATGGCGGCCATGACGCCGAACTGCAGCAGGTCGATGCCGAAGGACTTCACCAGCGTCAGCAGCAGCGGCACCATCATCACGATGATGCAGTTGCCCTCCATCAGGCAGCCCAGCAGCAGGAAGATGAGGTTCAGGATCAGCAGCACCACGAAGCGGCTGCTGGTGAAAGAGGTGATGAAGCCCATGAACAGCTGGGGCATCTGGGAGGAGATGACCACATAAGCCGTCGCCTTGGACATACCCACCAGGATCATGATGGCCGCGATGGACACGGCGGAGTCGCCCAGGATCTTCAGCAGATCCTTGAAGGTGATGGTCTTGTAGATGAACAGGGACACGATGGCGGAGTACAGGCAGGAGATGGCAGCCGCCTCGGTAACGGTGGTGATGCCGGAGAAGATCAGGCCCAGCACGATGACCGGCAGCAGCAGCGCCCAGATGGCGTCCAGCATGATCTTGCCGGCTTCCTTCAGGGTCTTCTTGGGCTGCTTGGGCAGGTTCTTCTTCTTGCCGTACCACAAGGTATAGGCCAAGAACGCCACGGTGCAGACGACGGCCGGGGTCAGCGTGGCCAGGAACAGCTTCTGGACAGAGGCGTCGGTCAGGCCGGCGTACACGATCAGGGTGATGGACGGCGGGATCATGGGCCCCAGCAGGGACGCCGCAGATGCCAGCGCCGCGGAGTAGTCGGGATCATAGCCCTCGTCCTTCATGGCGGGGATGGTCATGCCGCCGATGGCGGCCACGGTAGCCACGGCGGAGCCGGAGATGGCACCGAACAGGGCGGAAGCCAGCACCGTCACGGAGCCCAGCGCGCCGCGGACGCGGCCCAGCAGGACGTTTGCCACGGCGATGAGCTTCTGGGTGATGCCGCGGGCCATCAGGTTGCCCGCCAGGATGAAGAACGGGATACTCAGCAGAGAGGACGAGTTCAGACCGAGGAAGGTCTTCTGCGCCATGGTCTCCAGCGGGAAGCCGCCGAACCACATGGCCAGCATGGTGCCGGCCGCGATGGCCTCAAAGATGGGAAGGCCGAGGAAGGCCAACACGATCAGGACGATAAATACGATCAGACCAGCGTTCATTCAGCGTCTCCTCCCTTCTCTCTTCCGGGCAGAGCAGGCAGCTCGCCGCCGTGGGCGAAGCCCACCAGATTCCGTGCGATGATCTCAATGGAATACAGTATCAGAATGGCGGAGCCAATGGGGAACGCCATATAGATCTCCTTCATGGTGATGGGCAGCGTCACGGAGCGGGCCGTGGCGTGGTTGACCATCAGACTGACGGAGTAATAAGCGAACACAGCCATGATGATAATGGTCACGATCGACCAGATGGCTGCCATCAGGCAGCGCATTTTGGGCTTGTACAGCCGGGTCAGGAAGTCCACCTGCAGGTGGCTGTCGCTGCGGCTGGCAATGCCGAGGCCCAACATGATGCTGAAGATGGCGATGTAGAGCGTCAGCTCCTCACACCAGGGGCGCGCATTTGAGAAAATGTAGCGCATAATGACCTGATAGATCATAATGAGAACCATGGATGCCAGCAGAACGATCAGGATCGCTCTGAGCACCTTGGTCAGGACATCCAAAAACTTGGAATATGCATTCAGGACTTTCACAAAATTCCTCCTTTACACTTGCACGTCCGGAAGCGTCCGGTGGGGGC
>ERZ1026772.685-NODE-685-length-22807-cov-8.017581_pt1 | contig 22807 bp, 14 predicted proteins | sample MGYA00380124_ERZ1026772 | MGnify/ENA primary metagenome ERZ1026772 (study PRJEB33269, sample SAMEA4719760) | human gut metagenome | biome: human-associated habitat; feature: organic feature; material: feces | place: Cameroon | collected 2013-10 ...
GAGAGGCGGTTTGGGGGCGAATCGAGAAGAAAAAACATCAAAATGTTGTCAGCATGGGCGAATATGGGGTAATGAGAGGGGAGTGCGGGGGGCAGTGTAGGCTGTCGGGCTCGCGCGCGGACGACATAACAATTGGAACGACGGATTCATGGCATACAAATCAGGACAAGGTCGATATATCTTGCGTTTTATTTCGGGCAAATACCAAGGTGGTGAATTTGCGCTCGAGATGAATCAGGAGCTGATCATCGGTCGCAGTAGCGAGTTGGAGATGGTGCTCATCGAGGACATGGTGAGTCGTCATCATGCGAAGATAACGACGACGAACGATGAGATAACGATCGAGGACCTTGGAAGTACGAATGGTACCTTTGTCAACGGCGAGAAGATAACGAAATGCAAGCTCAAGGAGGGCGACCGCATTTTGATTGGGACGTCGATAATCAAGCTGGTGTATGAGGAATACGACTCGAGTCAGCCGCCGCCGCCGCCGATGGGATCTGCGCTCGTAGGCGAGGCTCGCGTTGAAGATGTGCGTCAGGCGCCGAGATTGGCGTCGACGGGTGCGAATCGCATAGCGATGCAGGGGCACACGGCGCATGGTGGGACGCAGTCGGGCGTTTTGTCGGGTGTGATCGACCAGTTGCCGTTGCCGGATTTGTTGCAGCTGATTGGTTCGTCGAAGAAGACGGGCGGTTTGTTTGTGACGACGCCGTCGGGGACGGAGGGTTGCATCTATTTGCGCGATGGGCGGATTTATGGTGCGGTGATCAATCAGCACTTTGAGGTGCCGGTCGAGAAGGCGTTTTATCGGATGATGTGCTGGACGTCGGGGAACTTCTTGCTCGATACGACGGCATCGCACGATTTTGAGAAGCCGATTAACGAGACAGTTGAATCGATGTTGATGGAGTCGATGCGGATAATCGACGAGACGCATCAGCTGGGCGACAATGTGCCGAGTTTTGAGGCGTTGTTCCGGATCGATTTGCCGATTGTGCCGAAGTTGCGCGATTTGACGCCTGAGCAGTTGGACGTGTTCCAGTTGGCGATGGCGGAGCCGACGATGGAAGCGATATTGAACCATTCGGAAATGGACGATATCGAGACGACGAAAGCCGTGATGGTATTGTTAGATAAGGGTTATATGGCGATTGAGCAATAGTCGGTGGCGCTCGGCGTCGGTTTGGCGCTGAGCGGTGTCGAGAGTGCAGTTTTTGCGTTGATTGTATCGATTGCGCAGAAATTGCGTTGATTGTATAGACGTTGCAGAAATTGCGTTGATTGTATCGGATGTGCAGATTTGTTGTTGATTGTATCGATTGCGCAGAAATTGCGTTGATTGTATCGGATGTGCAGATTTGTTGTTGATTGTATTGAATGCGCGGATTTGTTGTTGATTGTACCGATTGCGCAGAATTTGCGTTGATTGAAATTATCGATAGCGATAAAGGCGGCGATTGTTTTGCAATGATGATATAGCGATTGAGTAATCAATTGATCGGACAATGAGTTGATTGAACAATAAGTTGATTGAACAAAGAGTTGATTGAACAAAGAGTTGATTGAACGATAAGTCGATTGGACAAAGAGTCATCGAAGCCGCAGATTTGCGGTGTGAGAATACGAGCCGCTTCACGACGAAGCGGCTTTTTTTAAGAAAAGGAGATCTCGAGTTATGGCATTGATAGCAGACATTTCGAATGCAGTGAAAGAGGCGATGAAATCGGGCGATGCGAAGCGTCGCGATGCGTTGCGCCTCGTATTGAATGCGTTGAAAACGGAAGAAAAAGAGCGTCGGGTCGAATTGACGCACGAGATGGAGATCGAAATATTGACGCGTGAAGCGAAACGCCGCCGAGAATCGATCGCCGATTATGAAATGGCAGGTAGTGAGGAGCGTGCGGCTCAGGAGCGTTATGAGCTCGAATTGATCCAAGCGTATTTGCCCGAGGAAATGTCGGCCGATGAGGTGAAAAAGATCATCGATGGTTTAGTCGTTGAATTGGGAATCACGTCGAAAAAGGACGTTGGCAAGTTGATGAAAGCGTTGATGCCGAAGATCAAGGGCGTGTTCCCGGGCAACGAGGCAAAGAAGCTCGTCGACGCATTGGAATTTAACGGTTAATTGCGATTATCATGGTGAATCGTCATTATTTTGGGACAGATGGAATTCGCGGTCGTGCGAATCAGATGCCGATGACGGTCGACGTAGCCCTGAATTTGGGCAAAGCATTGGGCGCGGTATTGCCGCGCCGTGGTGCGGCGTTGAAAGTGTTGATTGGCAAAGATACGCGTCGATCGGGATATATGTTTGAGTCGGCGTTGGCGGCTGGTATCAATGCATCGGGTGGCGAAGTTCTTTTTACGGGTCCATTGCCGACGCCAGCGATAGCGCACCTGACGACGGCAATGCGTTGTGATATTGGGATTGTGATAAGTGCGTCGCATAATCCGTATTATGACAATGGTATAAAGATATTTGCCGCCAATGGGTTTAAGTTGCCCGATGATACAGAGCGAGAATTGGAGCGTTATTTAGACGATCCGAGTCTATGCCAAGTGGCGTTGACCGAGAATATCGGGCGTTCGAAGCGAATCGACGACGCGCCAGGGCGGTATAATGCCTTTATCAAGTCGAATTTTGAACGCGATTTATCGCTCGATGGTTTGAAGATCGTCATCGACTGCGCCAATGGTGCGGCTTATCGGATTGCGCCGACGGTGCTCGAAGAATTGGGTGCCGAGATCGTCGAAATCGGTACATCGCCCAATGGTTATAATATTAACGATGGCGTGGGGGCTTTGCACCCCGAGACGTGTGCAAAAGCCGTTTTGGCGCATGGCGCCCATATTGGAATATCGCTCGATGGCGACGCCGATAGGCTCATTTTAGTCGACGAAACAGGGCGCATCGTCGATGGCGACGATACGATGGTCATGTTGGCGATCGATTTGCATCGCCGCGGTTTGCTCAAGCGCGACACGCTTGTGACGACGGTGATGAGCAATTTGGGCTTGCATCAGGCTTTGCATGCGCGTGGAATTCAGACGGTTCAGACGGCGGTAGGCGATCGCTATGTCGTGGAAATGATGCGAGCGGAAGGGTATTCGCTTGGTGGCGAGCAAAGCGGTCATATCGTCATGCTCGACCATGCGACGACGGGCGATGGTTTATTGGCTGCGCTCCGCGTATTATCGCTCATGCAGCGGACGCGCGAACCCCTTTCGTCGCTCGCTTCGGTCATGCAACACTTGCCTCAAGTCCTCGTCAACTTTGCGGTGTCGAAGAAAGTCCCCCTTTCAGAACTCAAAGATTCTTCGAAGCTTATCGCCGAAATCGAAAGAAAGTACGGCGAGAACGGGCGAGTTCTCGTTCGTTATTCGGGAACTGAATCGAAATGCCGAGTAATGCTCGAGGGCGCGGATCGGGCTTTGCTCGAAAAAGACGCGCAAACGATTGCGGAGGCGATACGAGCGGAGATTGGATAGGTGGGGGAAATGCGCTTGGCGGCTGAGAATTGCATGGGACGCCGAGCGCGAATGGTGGATCGAAATGCCGAGTAATGCTCGAGGGCGCGGATCGGGCTTTGCTCGAAAAAGACGCGCAAACGATTGCGGAGGCGATACGAGCGGAGATTGGATAGGAGGGGGAAATGCGCTTGGCGGCTAAGAATTGCATGGGACGCCAAGCGCGAATGGGGTATATTCATATAGGGGGGATGACATATCGTAGAAGTCGGAGTTGATATGGGCAATTTGAAATTTGGTTGGATAGAAAAGTATCAACAATGGCTCATCAACACGACAGATGACAAGGGCGTCGATGACGTGATGCGTAGCTCTTGTGCTCGGATCGTCGAGAAGAACGGCAATTCGTATTGGGCATTTGACACGAGAGATGGCATTGAAAAGGTTCGAGGATTTTTGATCGCCTTTGGATATGAAGAGTTCATCGTGGGCGCGCCGGGGGGGAAGGCTCAGGCTTCGTATAGTGTGGGAGCGCCAACAACGGCTGGCGTTGGCGTGCGAGAAACGGCGCCGAAACAGCGGGATGCGGCGTGGGGCGCGGGGGAAACTGAACCGTTGGGGGGGCTCGAAAAGACGTATACAGTCGTCGAGATAGCGAAGCGAATCAAGGGCGTCGTCGATCGCCATTTGAACGGATCTTTTTGGATTCGCGGAGAAGTGAGCGATTATAAGATGCGAAATGGCCATGTTTATTTTTCACTTCTCGAAGATATCGAGCCGAGTGAAAAGCCAAAAGATGCAAGAAACGTCTATCAGATCAAAGTTTGCATTTGGAGAAATCAATACGATTCAATCATGCGATCGTTGGGGGGGAAGATCGAGATCAAAGATGGCGTGAAAGTACGACTCCACGGGAAGATCAATGCATACGAAGTTCAAAGTACAATTTCGATAAGCGTCGATGCGATAGATCCGCATTTTGCCGAGGGAGAATTTATCAAGCGTCGAACGGAGATATATCGTCAACTCGAGGAGAAGGGGATTCACGAGCAGAATTTGAAATTGCCGATGCCGTTGATACCGCTTCGGATTGCATTGTTTTCGAATACGACGGCAGCGGGATATGACGATTTTATGACTATGTTTAGAGAAAGCGGTTATCCGTATCGCATCACGCTGTTCCCCGTAGCGTTGCAGGGGCGCGATGTGGAATCGTCGTTTCGGGAGATGTTTTCGAGGCTCGAGGCGATGGGGATTGAAAAGTTCGACGTTGGCGTTATCGTGCGCGGTGGCGGTAGTGTGACGGATTTATCGTATTTCAATAATTTATATATAGCCGAATGGGTAGCGCGTTCGCCGCTGAAGTTTTTAATTGGGATAGGTCATAATCGAGATTACACTGTACTCGATATGATTGGGTATCGCTTGAAGACGCCGACTGAGGTGAGCATCGTTCTCAACTATTGTTTAGATGAGCAGGTGCGTCGTTGCGAGGATCTGAGTGCGACGATCGAAACGGGTCTCCGGACGGCACATGAATCGCTCGAGGGGCGGATTGACCTCGCCGCGCTCAAGCTCGCGAATGTGACATCGCAAGAGTTACGCAAGCATGAATTGTATTTGTCGAGTCTTTGTGGAATGCTCGATAAAACGGTGCAGAAGAGGATCGTCGAGGGGGTTGGGGCTTGTGAGCGATTGAGAGATCGTTTGAAAAACGAGGTATTGACTGCTTGTCGTCTGCGAAATGAATACATGTCGAGGCTATCGCAACAATTGAGTCTAGCCCTGGAATCGCGCAAGAAAGAGGAAGAAAAGCGGATTTCGGAGATCGTGACGAGATTCGATATGGTTTTCCATCATCGCATGAGTATAGAAATGTCGAAGATAGAAAAACTACAAGCGACAATCGATAGTTTGGATCCGCGATCATTGTTAGCGAAGGGGTTTGCATTTGTCACCAAATCGGATGGAAAAGTTCTTCGTTCGGCAGGTGAAGTATCGCGCGATGAAGTCGTCGATATTCACCTGATCGATGGAAATGTGAGCGCCATCGTGACGAATTCGGGAAACGATGATCGGGTGAGAGATTTATAATAAAAACCCTTTGAGTAGCATCATAGCGATAGTGAAATAAATGATGATACTGGAGACGTCGACGATCGTCGTGACGAATTCTGGAAACGATGATTGGGTGAGAGAATTATAATAAAAATCCTTTGAGTAGCATCATAGCGATAGTGAAATAAATGATGATACTGGAGACGTCGACGATCGTCGTGACGAATGGTGCGGAGGCGCTGGCGGGGTCGACGTGGCAGAGTCGGAGCAGGAATGGGAGCATGGAACCGACGAGTGAGCCGTAGATGACGAGTATTAAAACGCTGATGGCAATGGTGAGGCAAAGACGCAAATAGATGCCGTCGCCGGCGGGAAATGTTCCCATGAGATAGAATCCCGTAGCGACGAGAAATGCGATGACGCCGAGCGTGAGTCCGAGGCAGCCCGAGACGATAAATTCGCGTTTGAAGACGCGCAAGACGTCGCGTTGACGGATTTCGCCGAGAGCCATAGCACGCGTGATGAGGGTTGCGGCTTGAGAACCCGTGTTACCGCCCGAAGCCATGATGAGCGGAACGAAGACGCTAAGGATAACCGCCGATTCGATGGCGTTGGAATAGTAATCCATGACGCGCGTCGTAAAGATGGTGCAGCAAAAAAGGGCTATCAACCAAACGATGCGCTTTTTATACATTTCGCCATAGGACGATTGGAGATAGTCGTTATCGAGTGCGGCCATACCGCCCATTTTTTGGAAGTCTTCGGTGGCCTCGTCGTTGACGACGTCGACGATATCGTCGATCGTAATGATACCTTTCATGACGTTATCGGCGTCGACGACGGGGAGCGCGAAATGGTCTTCGCGTGCGAAGATGAGAGCGACGGATTCTTGGTCCATATCGTCGGTGACTTTGGTCGGATCGGTTTCCATGACATCGGAAACCTTTTTATCGCCCGGGGCTTTGATGAGGTCTTCGAAAGAGACGACGCCCAAGAGGTGTTGTTGATGGTCGAGGACGTAGATGTAATATATCGTTTCGAGTTCATCGCGGATTTGCTTGCGAATGTATAATATGGCTTCGTCGATGCTCATATCGGGGCGAATGCGAGCGAATCGCGGACTCATGAGACCGCCGGCTTCGTCTTCTTTGTATGCCATGAGCGCATCGACTTCGTTGCGTACGCGGTCTTGCAAATACGTTTTGAGTCGTTTTTGCATTTCTTCGTCGTCGATGAGTTGCAGAACGTCGGCGGCATCGTCGGGAGCGAGTATGCGCATCCATTGGCGTTGTTGATGCGGTGTCATTGCCGCGATGAGAGCAGATTGATCTTCGCACGTAATCGAGGAGAAGAAATCTTCGGCATCGTCGTGGCTAAGTTGATCGAACCATTCGAGCCGTTCGTCTTCGGAAAGAGACGGCCAGAGTTCCCAAAGGTCGTCGATCGTTACACTAGGGTTTGTATTGGTTGTCATAAGCTAATCCATGTCGAAAAGTCGCATTATTCAAAGAATAAAACAGCATGGATCGGCATAACGGCACTCGCAGGTGCCACATAATGATTTGCATCGTGGTCTTCCTCCTCTAGCCTGAGGAAGACAATCTCGCCCCCCTCAGATCATTTTAATGAAAATTGGCAACTGAGCGGGTCGTCCATATTGACTCCAAAAAGGGAAACAAACGTCGGTGCTCTAGAGCTCCCAGACGCGCGCCTCTTTACGCTTTTGCGTCGTCTTTTGCAAGCGATTAAGAACGAAAAAAAAGTGGATAGCCACTACTCGCCATCCCGCCGCGTAGGGCGGGATGGGGCATGGTGGGGGAGAATGTATTGGACTATGCGACGCGTTCTTCTTTTTCGGTATCGAGAGCGACAGCCGAGCAGAGAAGGGTGAGTCGATCGCCGATTTGCGGCTCGTTGGGCATGTTTTCTATGCCTTGAACCGTGTAGAGACGTCCATCGACGGTGATGTGGGCACCGATGAGCCAGTTGAAGTTATCGCAGGCGCGATCGAGTTCCCAAATGAAAGCCCATCCGCGACCAGGCATTTGACCTTGGACGGATGGATTGATCTTGATTGGGTTGATGACGATGAGATTTTCGTTTGCCAAGGGCGCAGGCGCGATGAGTTTCGGCCCATAGCCCTGTTCGATGAGCTCTTTGCAGAGCGCCTTGAGCGATTGTGGATCGTCGAGATTGGCCTTCGACATGAGACCTGAAAGAATTTCGCGATTGAGCGATTTCTCATCGAGTTTCATGCCCGAACGGACGAGTTCTCGCGCCATGACGGCTACAGAGACGGCATCTTGTGGATTGGCTTGGCGAAGTGCATTGCCTATTTGAGCTTCTTGATTCATGGTATTTCCTCCTTAAAGGCACGAGACCAGAAGAACTCGTGCGTTCCGGAACGCGCCTCAATCCGCGATTGGGCGCTGTGCGTTTCACGATAAGCAACAGCGAATGACGATGACGTCAAATCTCTGCGCTACATGTGCTACAATGTAGGTGTAAATCTCACATTGTCAAGAAATAGATCAAAAAAAGCGCAAAATGAACCCTGCGGGCGTTTCACCTAATCTCCGTGAATTTGTTCAAATGGGATCAAAAAAGGCGCCTTTTGGGCGCCTTTAGATGTCGTCAATCTCTATAGATTAGAGCGTATGTGAGGGGTTAGCCTGGTGGCCAGATAAAATCGCGCCCTGCGATGAGGTGGAGATGGAGATGGGGAACGGTTTGACCGGCTTGCGCCCCTGTATTGATGACGCATCGATAGCCGTCTTTTGAGAATCCGAGCTTTTTGGCGAGCTTTGAAGCGGCGACGAGGAGTTTTCCTGCGGTCGTCGCATCGTCGTCGGTCAATTCGTCGAGGCTGTCGATGGGGGCTTTTGGGATGATGAGAATATGCGTCGGTGCAACGGGCGATATATCGTTGAAGGCGAAGACGTCGTCGTCTTCGTAGACTTTGCTAGACGGAATTTCGCCGCGCATAATTTTCTTAAAGAGATTGTCGTTTTGACTCATAATACACCTTCTCTGAACGCGTTATCGATATGTTTTGAAGAGATCGACGATGAAGTCGGCGACCATGGGAATCGTAGAGACTTGGGCGCGTTCTTTGGGCGAGTGCGGGGAGACGACGGTAGGTCCGAATGAAATCATTTGAATGCCTGGGATTTTGGCGCCAATGAGTCCACATTCGAGACCGGCATGAATGACGTTGACGATGGGTTTTTTGCCGAATCGCTTTTCGTAGACGTTGACGCAACGATGGACGATATCGGCATTCATATCGGGTTGCCAGCTAGGGTAGCCTTCGCCAGAATTGGGGACACCACCGGCGAGTCGTATACATGCTTCGACGCGTTGCGTGATGGCATCGAGTTTTGATGCGACATTTGAACGTTGGCTAGAGAGTGTTTTGAGCTGATTGCCTTCGATTCGAATTCTGGCGAAGTTATTCGACGTTTCGACGAGTCCTTCGACGTCGTGATTCATCGAAGAAACGCCGTGCGGGTAGCAGTAGATGAGATCGGAGATGCGTCGCAAAGAGGCATTATCGAAGGCATCGCCTGCGATATCGGAGACGTCGGTCGTGACGACGACGCCCGGATCGGTCGAGGCGTATTCACTCGCGAAAATGGCGCCCATTTCTTTGGCGATTTCGACGACTTTTGCGCTATCGCGAGCTGCAACGGCGAGCGAGACGACGGCATCGCGAGGAATGGCATTGTGTTCGGATCCACCGGAGATGGTGACGAGGCGCGCATCGGAGACGGTATCGAGAACGCGAGCTATGATGCGGTTGATGAGTTTAATGGCGCTTGCGCGTCCGAGGTGGATTTCGCAGCCCGAGTGACCGCCCAAAAGTCCCGTGACGTGGATGTCGACTTTTCGAGAGCCGGCGATGAGCGGTGCACGACTGAGATCGAGCGTCGACGTCGTTTCGCGTCCGCCGGCGCATCCGACGGTAAAAATGCCCTCGTCTTCGCTATCGAGATTGAGGAGAATGCGAGCTTGGACGGATTCGGGCTTGAGCGCGATGGCGCCCGTCATGCCGGTTTCTTCGTCGGATGTGATGATGATTTCGAGTCTAGGGTGTTCGACGTTGGGATCTTCGGCCATGGCAAGGGCGAGGGCGACGCCTAACCCGTCATCGGCGCCGAGCGTCGTTTGGTTGGCGTGCATCCAGTCGCCTTCGATGATGACTTCGATCGGATCGGTGTCGAAATTGTGTGTCGACGTCGGCGTCTTTTCACAGACCATGTCCATGTGACCTTGTAGTGCGATAATCGGGGCGTTTTCGTAGCCTTTTGTCGCAGGGACGCGAATGATGACGTTGTTGGCGTCGTCGCGTTCGACTTCGAAGCCCGAAGATTTGGCGCGATCGGCGAGCCAAGCCGAAATCTTCGCTTCGTGCTTGGATTGGCGCGGTACTTGCGCTATCGCCTTAAAAATCTCAATGACGCGATCACTTAGTTCCATAATGGTCTCCTTAAAACGTTCTAAAAGATGGGATCATTGCCCAAAGACGCAATGCACTTGCTTTTGTCGTAGCCATGATGCGCCTGCGAGCGAAAATGAACTTCGGCATAGCCGCCCGAGGCCGCCGGCATGCCGATGGTACGCCGCCGCCCGAGGGCGGCGAGTATTGTACGACAAAAAGCGCATAGAGATTGGGAAAATGTTAGGATTTTTTGTTTTTCTTTTTTGAATCCTTTTTTGCGGCCTTTTTTCGTTCCCAAAGAGCTTCGGGCGTTTCTAGACTCATGTAGTTTGCTTCGATGGGGGTGTAGTTGAATGATTGTAAGAATTGTAGCTGTTCATTGCCTTCTTTAGCACTATTATTGATTTTCTTTGAGAGGCGATTTCGTCGGTGCTTTTGGGCTTGGTGTTTGTTATGGAGATTAGCGGTAATCTTGGCTACTCGTCTAGCCGCATTATTTGTTGTCTCGTAAAAGCGATTTCGTTCAGTCCCCAAACCGAGTTCATAAAGCCTATTTTGCTGTCTATGCTTCAGAGAATTGTACGCATAGAGTTCAGAAACGGTCTTTGGTTCTTTGGGATGATGATCGTACTCTATAGATGTAGCGTTATTTGGAGTTTTATGATCGTAAGAAAAGTCATTGATATTGAGAGTCTCAGTATTGGCGATAAGATTCACTCCATTTGTTTGGGGGGGAATAATATTTTGAGTTGTAGTTTTTGTGGAATATGCAGTCATTTGTTCTGGTTTTACGTTTATTGTTAGAGTGTTATCATGATTTGAACTATCGAGAGAACTGATGATGACATTCGTGTCGGTTGATGTCATTTGGTAGTTGGATATGCCAGAAGTATCGCCTGTGAAAGCGTAGGTTAGAACGTCGTTTGAATTGCCGATGTTGTAGCTATTATCGGTTGCAACGATCATTTGATCATTCGTCAGAAGTGGGTTGAATGAATTGTCGGGAAGATCGGTATTTGGAACGTCGAGCATAATCGTTTGTTCAACTTGTTGTTCTTGACTGAGTTTCTCGCTATCTTCATTTGGTTTTGAATCGTTAGTAGTCGCGTCACTCGTGTTGGTGCTGTTTGCAGTATCTTTTTCTGATGATCTTAGGTCTTTAGTTAAAACCCCCTTGATCTTTTCTCGAAATTCTTTGATTTTCTTATCAAGGTAATCAGATGGATCGCGCTTGAGTGCTTTTAGCGTAAATTGAATGAGCAGTGCACCACTGGAAACGAATACGGTTTCGATAGCAGAGTGGACACCGTCGGTAGCACCTTGGGCGCATTGCACAAGAATTTTTGTGTAAGCTGAGAAGATGGAATTGATTTGTGCAGTGTATTTTCTGATGGCCATAGATAGGTTTACAATCATATGCGCAAGCTCAATGAGGCCAGTGACAGGTGTCAACGACGAGATTAACTTGAACAGCATTTTTTCTACTGCTTTTTCAATTAGATCTTCAAGTGTATCTTTGGCAAAGTCCTTAACAAGAGCAATAATGACATTTGACGCGAAAGAAGGGAGCTCTTGGACGAAATCGCTCGCAGATGAATCTTTTAAGAACTCCAATAAGCCGCCTTCAGGCATCATTTCATTCAGTTCATCAATGTCTTTAATGCCCATTTGTTTAAGGATGAAATCGACATTGATGCCACAAATCTCGAGAACAAACTTCAATATAGAGGCAAGAGTTGGACTTGTTGGGAATGAAATTTTAGATTTTGGAAGCCATAAATGTATGAGTTCATCCATGACATGAAACATTAATGGCATGAAGTTATAGATAATTCCATCGATCCCGCTCCATTTGTCGAGTGTTTCTTGCAGTGCTGCGCCAAGATTCTTAGAAATCGCATCGCTGTTTTTCAATAAATCAGGAGCGATTTCTTTGAAATGTTTGATTTCATCTGGGTTTACTCCAGCAGCGGTAAATGCAAGTTCTACTGTTGGCCAAGCATAATCGAACTTCCTTTCTGCTTCGGTTTCGTATTCTTTAGATTGTGCTTCAATCACGGCTATTACCGTATCTGGAATGAGCATAATTGCTTTTACGGTAGTTTGTGCCATGTGAAGTCCGGTCGCTATCAATTCATCTACATCGCTTTCAATAACTTCAATTACAGTATCGTGTATGCCGAAAAATAACGATACCATAAGGTTAGTACTAAAATGGATGATATCTGTGTATGCACTTAAAAAAGCTCCAACGTATATGAGTAGATCCGAGTCGATTTCTCTGGCATATTTTGCAAGGTCATCGAGCTTTTGTTTGACGAAGTCGTATAACTTATCGATACACCCTTGAATGAAGGACTTTATTGAATTCCAGACACTCTTGACTCGGCCTAAAATCTTGTCTTTCCATCCTTCTTCTTTGGCACTTTCGTCTTCTTTTTCGAAAAGTTCATCATCGCTGATTTCATTGAAACAGGCATTCTCTTCGTTTTCGCCTTTTTTGATTTCGTCATCGATCAATTCCTGAGTTTTTTGTTTTTCAATATCAATCTCTTCGTGAATTGTTCTAAACTCGTTTGTTGCTTTTTGGTGCAGTTCTTCGACTTGCTTTTTGTATGTGTTATCGACTGATTTGAACTCTTCGTTAAACTTTCTGTTTGTGGTATCTTGTTGCTTTTTGAGTTCTGAATCAAACTTGCAAATTGTAATGACTTCTTTTTGCTCTGCCTTTTCTATGAGCGATTCGTTTTGCCTTATGTAGTTTTCGTGTTCAGCGGCGAGTGCTATTTCGTTATTCAACATTGAACTATCGAGAACCGATGCCATGCTTTTAATCAGTGCCGTTAATTCGAGTCCATCTTTTGTCTTGTCGTAAATATCGAGTATCTCTTGATCATATTCGAATAGTTGTTCAAAGTTTGGATGTATCTTGTAATTCGATTGATCATGATGAATGCTCGACATAATTGTCGATGAACACATTCCTATGGGGAGTGATGACCAATCGTGAGTTTCTAGGGCAAGCGATTGCATGAGGCCTTCTTGCATCGAATCGATGAGTGCTTGCGATTCGTTCTGTTTGTTTTCACTCATGGAAAAACACGCATCTCGACTCGCGTCGATATCGGGCATATCGATGGACATGTTGAGGATTTGATCGCTACCTGCATCTTTGACCTTGTCGAGTTGTGCTCTTTGAGCAGCCATCGTATCCTTGGATTGGTCATGGTTGATGATGGCTGCAGGCGTGTAAGCAATTGCTTGTGTTTGAGCGCGATACGGTGACAAATCGATATGTTCTCGCGATTGTCGCAGATCTTTCGTCATATTCTGCTTGAAGCCTTTAGCATCGTCGGCGTTTGTTTGTGGAATGTAGCTACTGTATAGCGAGCGCGTTTGAATGGATTCGTTGTGATGTGTATTCAATAGGCTTGGAAATGCGCAAATGAGTTGTGAGGCGGAATTTGAAGCGATAGCAGTTTTGATGTCGGCATTTGTTCGAGGTATGAGATGCGGTTTTGATGATTGTTTGTGGGATGTATTGCGAGATCTGTTTGGCATTCGTTTGTTTGAAGTATTCGTTGTTTTGCTTTTGCTACGTGCTTTTTCTATCGATGGTTGGGGATCTGTTTTGATGTGTGAGTGGGTTTTGTCGTTTTGTAGTTGTTGAGGATTGCCAACTGTTGACTCAGCTTTTTTTGATTGACCTACATCTAGATTGTCGAATGCGATGACATCGCGCGTATTGGTCGGCTGAGACGTGGTTTGCCGTGGCTTGTGTCTTCGTGATGATTTGATTGGGGTGGGCGCCTGTTGGACGGTATGCCGGTTTGTATCCAGCCCAAACGATGTGCGTTTGGAACCGTCGAGAATCGATTTGCCGTGTATCGACGATTGGATGCGTAGTGATTCGGCTTGCGCTTCGCGTGGAGCGGTCATCTTGGTGATGTCGCGCGTGGGCTCGGCATGGTTGGGGCTTTGTTTTTGGCGTTTGGGTTTGGCGTGGCGCGTGCCTTTGGGGGGATTTGCTTGAGAAGCTGAATCGACGCGATCGGGTGTGCTCGCGGGAGTCGGCGAATGGCTTGGGGCGGGAGATTGGCTTGGGGACTGTGTTTGGAAATTCGATATTGGCGTTTGAACAGGAGCTTTGCATAGAGGCGCCGATTGAGAAGCAGTTTTTTGCCCCGGAGATTGGCCCTTGAGAGCGGCGAAGAGTTGGTCTTGCATGGTCGGTGCGTAGTGAGGCTGATTTCTGGCAACGGCTCGATTTTCTTGGCTTTGCGTCGATTGCGTAGCTGGCGCAGGTCCTTTGCATAGAGGCGCCGATTGAGGAGCTGGTTTTTGCCCAGGAGATTGGCCTTTGAGAGCGGCGAAGATTTGGTCGTGCATGGTCGGTGCGTAGTGAGGCTGATTTCTGATGACGGCTCGATTTTCTTGGCTTTGCGTCGATTGCGCCGCTGGCGCAGGTTCTTTGCATAGCGCAGCCGATTGAGAAGCAGTTTTTTGCCCCGGAGATTGGCCTTTGAGAGCGGCGAAGATTTGGTCGTGCATGGTCGGTGTGTAGTGAGGCTGATTTCTGACGACGGCTCGATTTTCTTGGCTTTGCGTCGATTGGGGTGGCTTCGAGGGGGTGAACAAGGCGTCGATGGCCTTGGATTGTGCGATGTTGAGCTCGACGCGATCGCGCGGTGTCATGTGTTGTGGCGATGGAACAGCGCACCAAGGATTGGCATGGGGTTGAGACGCGATGCGACTCGTCGCGATGGGATGTTGTTCATGCGGGGATTGTGCATGCTTGGGTTGAGAGGCTGGGAGATGATCGCGTTGATTGGCTTCATCTTGGAAACTGGCTTTTTCGTAGGTACAGTACGTCATGATTCACCTCATTTTTTGAAAAGTTGAACGAAGTCAAAGGGTTAGGGAAATATCGGGTTATGCAAAGGGTCTTGCAGAGTCCCGTTAATTCTATAGGGCAGGCAAATTTCAAAAAACTTTTCAGAAAAAATGCGATTTTTCGTTTTTTTATGGGGGAAGGGCTGGGAATGGGGAGAAAAGAGAAAGAAGTCGTTGACGAATAACGGAAAAAAGGTGAGACTATTGCAGGCTTTTTTTGTGTGTTTGGCGCAGACAGCTAGGGGATGGGTTCGAATGCTAATAGCTTACAACAATGACATTGAGTTTCGTTCACGTTGGTATCACATCCAGACCGAAGACAACGGCATCAAGGATGGTCACGTCACGACGACGGTTTTCTTTTCGGGGCAAATCCTCGATTCGAAGACGACATCGTATTTAGATGCGATAAACGGCATTACAGATGTCGAGGAGCAGAATCGCATCATTAAGAATGTGATGACGACACAGCACAAGCTGTTCTATGCGAAGCTCTACGAGGGAGCCTACGAGGCGCAAGTCAATCACGTGCACAAGGCAGGAATGGCCAACAGTGCTGCGACGTCGTCGCCGTCGGTCGTTCCCGTTCCCGTTTCGAAGCCGGTTGCGAAGATGGCGACGCCTGCGCCAAGTGCTCGCGCCGATCAAGCGGCATCGAGTTCGCGCCTTGGAAAGCCCGATATTTTGCGAGCCTCGCAGCAATTGCCGACGGCAAACAAGAATCTCGGTAGCTTGCCCCCTCTCTCATCTTCGTCGAAAATTGGCTTGTCGTCGAAACTCGCTTCGAACATCGAAACGCCGCACGAATCTGGTCGCCAAATGCGCTTGTCGCGCCCGCTCGGGCAGTCGAAAGGCGTGATGACTCGCAATGATGGCCGCCGCGCATGGCGTGGCGTCGAATGGCCCAAAGAAGACCTCTCGGTCGATGCGCTCGTGGCGCTTTTGCTCGCCGGTGTCGAGGTCTAGTCGGCATCGATATCGGCTGGTAGCTCATTTTGCGACTTAATCGTTTTAATTTGAGCTCAAAAGTAATAAAATGATGCGACGAATAGCGTTTTAAGTTGGAGGATTCGCCGTGTCTGATGCCGTAAAAACGAAGAAAAAGCGTTCATTGAGGAAGAAGTCGTTCGTCGCTTCGTCGCGTCGATCGCCGATCAACGTCGATGTAAACAAGCCCGATGTCGACGAAATCTTTTCGAATTTGGCATCGGGTTCATTGCCCGATCCCAATGCCGCGCTTCGAGAAGTTTATGCTTTGGCAATTGAATCGGTAGCGCAGGCGTTTGTCGATGGGCTTTCGTCGCTATGCTTGGGCATTCTCGATACGGCTCGATCTGATGATTTCCTCGACGACAACCCGCTCGCTCCGTGGATACGCAAGTATTTGCCCTCTGGAGATATCGATGGCGCGGCGTTGCGCGAAACGCTGTCGGAGAAGATCCAAGCGTCGAAGGCGACGATTTTGTCGTCGCTGACGCAGGCCATGACGGGGGCGCATGGGCGCGATGGCGTCGCGACTTCGCCCGAAGATGACGACCTGATCGAACACGGCATTTTGCGCCACCGAAACATGCATTGCCCCATGTCGCAAGCCCGAATCGAGGCGTTAATCGATCAATTGCAGTCGGGCGCACCGCGCGAAGAACGCGCGAAGACCTATAAAATTATGCATACGCCGCGCACCTATCGGTTCAGTTTTGGAACGGCAGATGCCCAAAAAAGCCGCATCGAGAACGAAGACGCGGCGAAAGTCGACGAGAACCGCGAACGAGAAGCGTCGGATGGGCGAATTGCAGAAGAAGAACTGTCGATCGACGATGGCATGCGTCGCGATCGCGGGCATGAATCGAGTGAGACCATTGCTGATTTCGACGAAACCGAACTCGACGAAACCGATGGGGAGCAAGGTGAGTCGCTTGCCGAGCGTCGATGCCGAGAACTCGTGCATTCCGATAAGATGACGATGCCCGTCTCGGAGTCGATAAAGAGCATGCAGTCGCTGTTTGCCCAAGGGCAAAAAGCGAGCATCGAGAAGTTTTCGCAATTGAGCGCGGCGACGACGGGCATTTCGCAAGCTATAGAGCAAGGCGACGGCTGGATCGCGCAAATCGGCGCAAGTGCCGAAGCGGAATTGTCGGGCGTTTTGCAAGATATTGCCTTGCAAGTTACCGATGCCGTGTTGGCCGCCTATATCGCCGAAAACCCCGAACATATCGCCTCCCTTTCGAATCTCCTTCGAAACGATCCACGAGTTATCGAAGATAATTCGCTATCGGCGTTTATCGAATCGCTCGAATCGAGCGATAACGCCGGCGATGACGGCGTCGAAGATGGCGAATGCTCGGTGACGAATGACGATTTATCGCGGGCTTTTGCAAAGTTGTTAGCCGATCCCGATCTAGATTTGGACTAGGGGGCGCCGTAGCCGCCATATAGACATTAGATATATAGATATAGCCATATAAATGGCGGCTATGAGTACATCGACAATAGGCAGTTCGTAGAACTCCACCAGAAACAAGGGAATAGACGGATGCTGCATTTATCATTTTCGAATCAAATCGATCGTTTAGCGGGCATAATGGCGAATTTTTTGAGGATTCCGTCTACAGTCTATGGCGGAGATCTCGACGACTCGTCGACGATGATCGTGCACACGTCGGGGCGGGCGTATTTGAAGCACCTCATCGCGCAAAATATGGGAATTTGCGCAAATATTGCGTTTGAGAGTAGCGTGATGAAGCTCTTTGAATCGCACATCGATCGCGTGCCCGTGTCGCAACGCCCCGGAACGCTACTCGACGAAAAGATGGTTTTTAATTATTTATATCGCGTCTTTCGGAAGAAATTGTATGAATCGCACAGCGACGACATTCCCCAAGCGCAACTCCAATTGTTTGCGACATCGCGTGCCGAAACGATGTCGCGCCAAGTGATGGAATACGTCGCCCGAAAAGCCGAGGCATTCAATTTGAAAGAAGGGACTTACCCGTCTGGGGCTTATGGCGATTATGTACGTGCGATAGTCGAAGAACAGCGATCCGAAGGCGTCGAAGTCGTATTGCCGATCGATTGGTTGGGCGATGGTGCACTGTTTGAACGATTGGAATTGCCCAAATGTATCTTTATCTTCGACCCCTCCCCGCTGACGCAGTTTGAAATCGCGTTTTTATTACAATATGTCAAAGATTCTTCGAATCACCTCTTTATTTCGGCGTTTAGCCCGAGCACGGGGTTTTGGTATAATGCGACAGATGGTAAGAAAGCGAGCGAATTCAAAGATGTATTAGGTGATGGCGATCTATCGTCAATGAAATTCGATTTTGTGTCGCTCAAAGGGCGCGAGATTGCGCGCGACATCGATCGCAGCTTGTTGACATTGTTCATGTCGCACGACGAGAATAAAAATCCGTTCGAATCGTATGTTGCAGAAGAGCGATATAAGTGCACAAATTCGGAAAAGAAACAAGGCACAAATTCGGAAAAGATACAATGCACGAATTTGCAAAAGATACAAGATAGCTTGGTCATGCTCGACCCCGAAATGCTCGTCGGCTTGAGCGCAGATTGCGATAGCGTCGTATTGCGAGTGTTTTTGCAGATACGCGACGAAGTCCGAGCCGTCGCCGATAAGATCGTCGAGCTCGTCGCGCGGAATACGGGCGATGGCAAGCCTCCAATGCTCTTCGACGATATCTGTGTACTCATCCCGTCGTCGGTGTGCGATGGATACGTATCGCCTTTGTCGAATGCATTTCTCGAGCGCAATATTCCATTCAACATGAAGCAAGTCGTCGAACACCCCGTCAATCAATGTTATAGCGCATTTAAGGCTTATGTGGCGTTCTTGACGCAACCCATGCGCCGTTCAAAAGTATTGAATTTTGCATTTCACGAAGCCGTTGCATCTCCGCAAGAGTTCGCCGAACAAACGTCATTTGTACAGTCGATGGATCGATTGGGCATCTACGGAGGCGACGATGAATCGGGAACGTATAGTTGGGCGCAAGGACTCGAACGCGTCGTCGATTTGGTCGTCGGATCGGCGAGTGAGCAGAAGCTCAGGCGCGAGCCAGCGATTGTCGACGACGACGAAGCGGCATTGTTTTTACGCCATGCGCATCGCCTGATGGCACTCTTCCGAGATCGAAACACGACGCGCAGATTGTGCCTGAGTTATGGCGATTGGCAGACGTATTTCGTCGAGTTATTTGGTGCTTGGCTCCGCAGCGATGTCAGTTATCGCGCCGAGTGTATGAAAGTGCTTTGCACCGAGATGCACCGCATCTGGCCTGCCGATGTCCAAGATGAATGCGTCGGATTCGACGAAGTTGCCCAGCTCTTGCGAATCGTCGAAGAGAAACTCTATACGCTCGAAAAGAGTTCGATATATGGTGGTGTTCAAGTTCAAATTCTCGACGAATCAGTCATGACGCGCCGCGCCGTCTTTATCTTAGGGCAATCGCGCGATGCTTTCCCGTCGAAAATCGTCCAAGCTCGAGAGTTTGAAAACTATTCGCCAGCCGACATGGATGAATATGCTTGGAATAAGTGGCTTTTAAATGCAACCGACGTGTTTTGGGTATCGGCGAAATTGGATCCCCAAGACTTTGCCTCCGTCGACGACAATATCTCGCCATTGATGCGCGAACTCTGCGAAGTATTTTCTAAGCATAAGCCAAAAATCGACATGCTCGTCAAGAGCACGCCCAATACCGACGAATTAGAAGAAATCGCCAGCCGTTCCGAAGCAGCGAAAGAAATTGTCGATGAGCTTTCCGACGACATAGCGCTCGAAAACGACGCCAGACAATCGCCACAAACCCGCCCCGAAACGCGCCGCATCTTGCTTTGGAATGAGATTAAAGAAGAGTTATATAAAATTATATCGCCCAAAATGCGCGGTGATTATATCAACGTTTCAAATATCTTCATCGATCAAACACCTAGTCTTAATATAGGTCCTGCAAAGAGGGTACTCGACAAGGGGTTCCTAGAAGAATCGTTTGAATATGGTCAGTTGCCTGAGTTCGATGTAGAGGCGTTAGATAGTACATTGCCGAGGCTGTCGTGGAGGGCTCTTGCCGAACTGTTCCAGAAGCCCAATGAGACATATCGAAAATATGAATTTGGCATCGATGAATATAACGATTATATCGATCGAACGTCTTATCAGTTTTTGGCTGCGCAAGATTATGAACCAGTCGAGGCGTATCCGTATTCCTACGATGCGACGTATTGTATTTGCAATATATTGCTCCATTGCTTCCTCACGCGACAATTATCGAAGTTTGAAGAGCATCTCGAAACGGCGGCGTCTTTTTTGCGTCGCGAAGGGGCTTTCCCCGATGCCGAATATTGGCAAGTATTGCGACATCGCGCCATGGAAATGTTGAATATGTTCAAACTCAAAATGGAGATGAAACAATTTGATGTCGAAAGTGTGCGTTATTATCGCGTCGTATTGAAATCGCGCCGCCCGTCGTCGTCGAAATATAAATTGTGGTTCGATCAGACGTTCAAACCCGATCAGACGATTGTCGTCGATTACGAAAACGATATCTTTCATCTCAAAGGCATGAAGCTCAGTGGCAAAGATATGGACTTGCCGCCCGTCGTGTTCCAAGGCGAGCTCTATCCGATCATCGATATTAAACAAAAAGAAGATGGCATTAAACAAAAAGATGATGAAGATACATGGATAAATCGCACTTGTGTCGTCGATGTAAACCAAAAAGGCAGTGATAGTGATCCCATGTTGCATTTGTCGAATATGACGGTCTTGTTTGCGACGTTTTTAGAAAAGCTAGGTTACGACGTGCCCACGCCAAACACAATCATCAAATGGAAAGTTGCTTGTGGTGTGAAAGTAAGTAAGAAAGATGATCCTCTTGCTTTCTGCCATCAATCGATGAGTTTTGGCGACAATATCGTCGAAGTATTCAATAATTTATATAAACTCTATAAATCGAGATTCCACGAGCTTAATAGATATGTACCTGCTAGCGCTAGAAGTAAGGGATCAGAACCAACCGGGTTGTCGAAATATGCCGACAGCAAGGCACTCGATACGCGCTCTATCAATGCATGGAAGGACCTTTTGGAGAAAGATGCGACTGGAGCTTTAATGGGGTTTGTGAGGAAAAAATGACGATGACGCAAAGCGGGCGGATTATCACCGTATGAAAATGTTACGATGGCATGGTGCCGATTGCCAGCACGGCAACCGGGCGCTATGCCATATCGTCGATAACGCATCCATCGACGGCAATCCAAGGCAATACATAGCTCGTCATAGCCCCACGACACGGTAGCGATACCGCATGCGTATATGCACTTTGAACGCTGGCATTCTTCCACATTTGCGCCAAATCGAATCGCAAATGCAATGATTTGAAATGTTGTTCATAACCATTGACATTGGCGATGGCGGCAATGTGAAACGATACATCGACTATCGAATGTCGATGGCGCGTCCATTGTATAGGAGCATCGACGATAAATGCTCGCTTGTCCATGGCCGCGAAATCGGGCTCGTGGCGCCTCGGTTGGGCATGGTTCGATCGATTGTCATCGTTTTGATGTGTCGAAAGCGGCGCGACAGCTATGCCTCGACATGTGTTCGGCAAGCGCGGCGGAAGACAGAAGTTTTGAGCCCGATCGACGATAATTGAAGAAGAAAATTCGATATTAAGCCCAATATGCTGCCTTTCGTGCAACAAGACGGCAGCGGCCCAAGGCGATAAGATGACACGATCGACGTTTTTTGGCGCATTCGACGATTCCGATGTCGTGAGCTTGGTGCGCATGAGCGCCGGGGCGAGTTGGGGTAGGGTGAGGCTCGATTCGACGAGCCCAGTGTCTTTCTCGGTCCATATACCGTCGAATAATATCGTGGGAAGTCGCAATTTGTGCCGTTGCAATACGACGCTTTGTTCGAGTTGCGTCTCGAATCGGTTCTGAAAAATCGTTTCGTCGAGGAAATAGAACGTCTTTCGCGCATGAGTGATTCGCTGCCGAGCGCCAAAGTCGATGTCGGCATATCGCTTTGTCATATCATCATATAGCGCTTGCAACATGGGCGCGGCATTGAAATCGTGCGACGCCAAACATGCATCGATGCTACATTTCTTATGGCACGATTCATCGGCATCGAACGACGAGCAAAACTGAAACTTCGCCCATTCGGCCGCCGTATTCTGCGCCGACGTCGGGCAGACCATATCGCGCAAATCGCAGCCCGCGCCACTCTTTCCCGCATTGAGATTCATCCCCGAATTGGGGTTAATTCCCGAATTGGAGTTAATTCCCGAATTGGGGCTCACCGCCGCATCGGAGCTCATCGCCTCATGGCGACTCATCCCCCCTCGGTGGTACATCCCCCACGCATTGACGATATGCGCCGCTCTCACGGCATCGACGACGAGTTGTTCCAAATGGCGATGCGAGGCGTTGGCGCGTGGGTTTCGCACGAGTTCGGTGCGCGCCAAGCCGTTGTCGACGACGGCATAAAATTCGGCACAATAAGCCGTCGAATTGGCATGCGTGATTTCTGCGCCCTGCAATTCATCCATTCGCTCTGCAAACTGCGACTCGACGATGAGGCAATCGCTAGCGCCCGCTCGCCGCGCGGCATTGAGCAAGTCTCGATTCAGCGTAGAATCCATACACGACCGCAAAATGCGCGAGGCGGGAGTCGAACCCGCGGCCTTTGGCTTCGGAGGCCAACGCTCTATCCAACTGAGCTACCCGCGCAAAACAACAACTTAAAAAAAAAGCCTGTAAACAGGCGACAAAAGCGAGAGACGGGGCTCGAACCCGCGACGTCAACCTTGGCAAGGTTGCACTCTACCACTGAGTTACTCTCGCAAAAAAGCCGCAAGCATTGGAGCGAGAGACGGGGCTCGAACCCGCGACGTCAACCTTGGCAAGGTTGCACTCTAC